>Ga0129308_1001608_pt1 | contig 22735 bp, 37 predicted proteins | sample L827metagenome_FD_94440 | JGI IMG/M metagenome (GOLD analysis project Ga0129308, IMG submission 94440) | Ring-tailed lemur group fecal microbial communities from Wisconsin, USA - L827 metagenome | ecosystem: Host-associated > Mammals > Digestive system > Large intestine > Fecal | place: USA... | reverse complement strand
TTTCTGTCCAGTAACAATTCAATTGCTTCTAAATCTTCTTTTGTCAAACTCATAGTCTCCTCCTTCAACGAAACCTCATGCATTCTCTTATCCGTGTAGACAGTATACTACATAAATCGCCCCAGTTCAATACTTATTTTTCTATTATTCCCATTTTTTTCTTGTATTTTTATTCCAAGAAGTTCGTTTTTCGCTATTTTTCACTGTTTTGAACTCAAATTTTTTAAAAAAATGAGCAGTAAAAAAACGCCGATTGATTTCAAATGTAAACATTACAAAAAGGCTGCGGACATAAATCCGCAGCCTTTTATCACTCGTTTCTTTCCTTATGACTAAACCAGTTCCAAGAATACCAATTCAGCGTTGTCGCCTCTTCGAGGTCCAAGCTTCAGAATTCTGGTGTAACCGCCCTGTCTGTCTTCATACTTCGGTGCGATTTCATCAAATAACTTTGATACCACTGTTTCATCATATACATACGCCAGCACTTGTCTTCTTGCGTGCAGGTCTCCACGCTTTGCAAGTGTGATCATTTTTTCTGCCTGTCTTCTGGCTTCTTTCGCTCTTGTATCCGTTGTGGTGATTCTGCCTTCTCTGAAAAGATCTGTTACCAGATTTCTCAGCATCGCTTTTCTGTGAGCGGAATCTCTGCCTAATTTTCTATATCCTGGCATTGCTGCATCCTCCTTTACTATTATTTATTCGTCGCTCTGTCTGAGGCTCAAACCCAGTTCTTCCAGCTTATGCTTGACCTCGTCTAATGACTTCTTACCCAGGTTACGAACCTTCATCATATCTTCTTCACTTCTATGCGTCAGTTCTTCTACTGTATTGATTGCTGCCCGCTTGAGACAGTTGAAGGATCTTACGGAAAGCTCCAGCTCTTCGATGGTCATTTCCAATGCTTTTTCCTTCTGGTTTTCTTCTTTTTCCACCATGATCTCCATGCCTTCAGCAGAATCTGTCAATTCAACGAACAGATTCAGATGCTCCTGCATGATCTTTGCACCGATGGAAACACCTTCACTCGGTGTGATAGAACCATCTGTCCAGATTTCAAGAACCAGCTTATCGTAATCTGTCATCTGACCGACTCTTGTATTTTCCACCGCAAAGTTAACCTTTCTGACCGGTGTATAAATAGAGTCCGTCGGAATTACAGAAATCGGCGTATTCTCGTCCTTGTTAACATCAGCGGAGACATAGCCTCTGCCTCTGGCCAGATTAATCTCCATAATCAATGTCGCATTTTCTTCCAGAGTTGCGATATGCAGCTCCGGATTGAAGATCTCCACATCAGAATCACCCAGGATATCTGCTGCAGTGACTTCTTTCGGTCCGATCGCATTGATCAGTACTCTCTTTGTGTTTTCCCCGTTCAGCTTAATCGCAAGCTTTTTCAGGTTGAGGATGATTTCCGTTACATCTTCCTTCACGCCCGGAATCGTGGAAAATTCATGAAGAATCCCATCAATCTTTACAGATGTTACGGCTACGCCCGGGAGAGAACTCAGAAGAATTCTTCTCAAGCTGTTGCCCAGTGTCGTGCCATATCCTCTTTCAAGAGGCTCTACAACGAATTTTCCATAATTGGAATCTTCGTTTGAAAATATACATTCGATTGTTGGTTTTTCGATTTCGATCACTAAAAACCCTCCTTTTCATTCCTAAACTGTAACGATCAGGGACTAGATTATTTGGAGTACAATTCGACGATCAGATGCTCTTCAATTGGTGTATCAATCTGTTCTCTTGTAGGATCTGCCAGCACTTTTCCTTCGAGCTTTTCACGATCAACGCTCAGCCACTCAGGAACGCCAACTTCCATTTCCTTGATTTCCTTGAATTTCGGGGAGCTTACGCTCTTCTGCTTTACCTGGATCACGTCACCAGCTTTTACCTGATAGGAAGGAATGTTTACTTTCTTTCCATTTACCAGGAAGTGTGCGTGTACAACCAGCTGTCTTGCTTCTCTTCTAGTTGTAGAAAGACCCATTCTGTACACTACATTATCCAGTCTCTTTTCCAGCATGATCAGCAGGTTTTCACCGGTCATACCCTTTTTCTTTGCAGCTTTATTGAATGTATTTCTAAACTGCTTTTCCTGAACGCCATATACGAATTTTGCTCTCTGCTTTTCACGAAGCTGTAAGCCGTAATCGCTCATTTTGCGGTTGCTTCTCTGAGGAGCTCTTTTGGACTCCTTAAAAATTCCTAAGTGACTAGGATCGATCTGAAGGGATCTGCATCTCTTCAAAATTGGATCTCTATTTACTGCCATGATATTTCCTCCCTTCCTCTATTAGACTCTTCTTCGCTTCGGTGGTCTGCATCCATTGTGCGGTATCGGCGTAATGTCTTTGATCATCGTGATTTCAAGACCAGCTGTCTGCAGCGCTCTGATGGCAGCTTCTCTACCGGATCCAGGACCCTTCACGTAAACTTCAACGGTTTTCAGACCATGCTCCATAGCGCCTTTCGCAGCTTCTTCTGCTGCAGACTGAGCAGCAAACGGAGTGGACTTTCTGGAGCCCTTGAATCCCAGGGAGCCAGCACTTGACCAGGACAGAGCATTTCCTGCCATGTCGGTCAGTGTTACTAATGTATTGTTAAAGGTAGCCTGAATATGAGCCTGGCCTTTGACAACATTCTTACGTTCTTTTCTTTTCTTTCTAACAGCCTTTTTTGCAGCTTTAGCCATATTGTTCTACCTCCTTTACTTCTTCTTTCTACCTACGGTCTTTTTCGGACCTTTTCTAGTTCTGGCGTTTGTCTTTGTCTTCTGTCCTCTTACAGGGAGACCTCTTCTGTGTCTGATGCCTCTGTAGCATCCGATTTCCATCAGTCTCTTGATGTTCATGTTGACATCTCTTCGCAGGTCACCTTCTACCATGTAGTCGGATTCAATAACCTTTCTGATTTTACCTGCTTCTTCTTCTGTCAGATCCTTGACTCTCGTGTCAGGATTGATCCCGGTCTTTTCCAGGATCTGTCTGGAAGTCGTCCAACCGATACCATAGATGTAAGTCAGACCAGCTTCGATTCTTTTTTCGTTTGGTAAGTCTACACCGGCTATACGAGCCATATTTTCCTCCTGTTCCCATCTTCCGTCACGTATCCGGCCGAAGACTTATGTCGGCCAGTCGTAATATAAACGGGATGTGTTTCGTTGAAATATCTTATATTCTCACCCTAAAGGGTAATACCTACTTCTTAGCCCTGTTTCTGCTTATGTTTCGGGTTTTCACAGATTACCATTACTTTCCCTTTTCTTTTGATTACTTTACATTTTTCGCAGATCGGCTTTACGGAAGCTCTCACTTTCATTTTGAATCCTCCTTTTATGCGTTACGCTTTACCTCTCCATGTAATTCTTCCCCGTGTAAGATCGTAAGGAGATAATTCCACTTTTACCTTGTCACCAGGAATAATTCTGATATAGTTTGTTCTGATTTTTCCGGAAACATGAGCCAGCACTTTGTGCCCTGTCTCCAGTTCTACAACAAACATGGCGTTCGGCTGAGCTTCGACAACCCGGCCTTCTGCCTCTATGACATCTTTCTTTGCCATTCTGACACCTCTTCCTATTCCACTAACGTGAGCAACTCCGGCTCACCGTCGCTAATCACTACCGTATTTTCGTAATGGGCTGACAGTTTCCCGTCCAGAGTCACTACAGTCCAGTCGTTGGAAAGAGTTTCGACATCATACGTGCCTTCACAGATCATTGGTTCAATGGCGAAGACCATACCTTTGGCAAGTCTTGGCCCTCTGCCGGCTTTTCCGTAGTTGGGAATCTGTGGATCCTCATGCATGTTCTGTCCAACACCATGACCGACAAAATCACGGATCACAGAGAAGCCTTCGCTCTCCGCCCTGACTTGTATCGCATGTGAAATATCGGACAGCCGGTGACCTACACGGCAGTATTCCAGTCCTGCAAAAAAGCTATCCCTGGTTACATCGATCAGCTTCTGTGCAATCGGACTGATTTTCCCTACCGGATAAGTTCTCGCCGCATCGCTCACATATCCTTTATACGTAGAACCGACATCTACGCTGACAATATCGCCTTCCTGCAGATATCGCTTCTGATCAGGAATTCCGTGTACAACCTCTTCATTGATGGAAACGCATGCGCTTGCCGGAAATCCGCCATAGCCTTTGAAGGTTGGAATCATTCCGTTTTTGCGGATCGTATTCTCTACGAAGTTGTCAATATCAGCCGTAGATATACCGGGTTTGATGAAGTTCTCCAGTTCTTTCAGAATGAAGCCCGTCACCTTGCCCGATGTTCTCATTAAATCTATTTCATCATCTGATTTAATAATGATCATACCTACTCACCTACAATGCCTACAATCGTATTAAATACATTTTCCAGACCTATTGTACCATCAATATGTGCAATGTTTCCGGCTTTTTCATAGTAATCGATCAAAGGCTTTGTTTCTTTGTTGTAAACTTCGATTCTGTTGGCTGCTGTTTCTTCATTATCATCAGCTCTCTGAACCAGTTCTGCTCCGCAGACATCACAGATGCCTTCCTTTTTCGGCGGAATATTTACTACATGGAAAGATGCTCCACATGTTTTGCATACTCTTCTGCCTGTCAGTCTGATCATCAATTCTTCCTTGTTTACATCGATGTCCAGAACATGATCTACTTTTTTGCCCTGTGCTGTCAGAAATTCATCCAGCTTTTCAGCCTGGAACACAGTTCTCGGAAATCCATCCAGCAGGAATCCATCTTTACAGTCATCCTTTGTCAGTCTGTCTATTGCGATTTCAACAACCAGTTCATCCGGAACCAGTTCACCCTTATTCATATATTCCTGTGCCTTCTTGCCCAGCTCTGTTCCATTTTTGATGTTTTCTCTGAAAATATCACCAGTTGAAATATGAGGAATATTGTATTTCTCAATAATCTTAGCTGCCTGGGTGCCTTTGCCTGCTCCCGGAGGGCCTAATAAAATTAAATTCATCGTTTACCTCCATTTAATCTTTGAAACGATTGCCTATTTCAGGAATCCCTGATAATTTCGCATTACCATCTGGTTTTCCAGTTGTTTCATGCTGTCCAGTGCAACACCGACTGCAATCAACAGTGAAGTACCCCCGAAGTGGAAGTTCAGTCCGCCAAGCTGACTCACCAGTGTTGGCAGGATTGCAACTGCTGCTAAAAATACAGCTCCTACAAAGGTAATTCTTGTCATGACTCTGTTTAAGTATTCAACGGTTGCCTTACCCGGTCTGATTCCCGGAATAAATCCGCCGTTGGCCTTCATATTCTTTGCTACTTCCATTGGATTGAATGTCACAGATGTATAGAAGTATGTGAAGAATATGATCAAAATCACATTAAACACTGCATAGACCCAGACACCTGGTGTCCCTGTCGGAGACAGCCATTTCTCAATCCATGCCGACGCACCGCTTTCACTGTTCATGAAGTAGGTGATGGTCAGCGGGAACTGCAGGAATGCCATCGCAAAGATTACCGGAATAACGCCCGCCTGATTCACTTTGAGCGGAATATGCGTTGCCTGGCCGCCGTACATCTTTCTGCCGACTACCCGCTTCGCATACTGCACCGGAATTCTTCTCTGTCCCTGCTGTACTTCGATGATCCCTACGATAACCAGTACGCAGAAGATCACAAACAGGATCAGGGTTACAACGCTCATCGTTCCATCCTGCAGCTTTACGAACATTTCCTGAATCGCGGACGGCAGTCTGGCAATGATACCCGCGAAAATGATCAAAGAGATACCATTTCCGATTCCGTGTTCATTGATCTGCTCACCCAGCCACATCAGAAATGCCGTACCTGCTGTGAGAACGAGAACGATAACGGTTACTGAGAAAACATCTGTGCTGACCAGCGCCTGTCGGAACAAACCGATGGAAACGCCGATCGCCTGAATGATTGCCAGAATAACCGTCAAATAACGAGTATAGGAGGCAATCTTCTTTTGTCCTTCTGTACCTTCTCTTGCCAAACGCTCCAGAGACGGAATCGCAATGGTCAAGAGCTGCAGGATGATAGAGGCGGTAATATATGGTGTAATACTCAACGCGAAAATCGTGAAATTACTAAATGCGCCTCCGGAGAACAGGTTAAACAGAGCAAAAAGTCCTGTGTCGCTATCAAAAGTCTGTGCCAGAATCTCTCTGTTGATCCCCGGTACCGGGATCTGAGAACCGATTCTGAAGATCAATAACATCACAAGCGTGAAGATGAGCTTCTTTCTGATGTCCGGAATTTTCCAGGCTTTTGCAACTGTTCTAATCATCTCCATTAGATCACCTCTGCCTTTCCTCCGGCAGATTCAATTTTTTCTACTGCGGTCTTGCTGAACTTATGAGCCTGAACTGTGATGTTCTTTTCCAGCGTTCCATTGCCCAGAATCTTAATACCGTCTTTTACCTGCTTCACCATTCCGACTTCTTCCAGAAGTTCCGGATTCACAACTGTTCCGGCATCAAATCTGTTTAAATCGGATACGTTCAGAACCGTATATTCAGTTCTCCAGATATTCGTAAATCCTCTCTTTGGAATACGTCTGTAAAGAGGCATCTGGCCGCCTTCAAATCCAGGTCTTACACCGCCGCCGCTTCTTGATTTCTGTCCATTCATACCTCTGCCGGCAGTTGTACCCTGACCGGTAGCTGTACCGCGGCCCTTTCTCTTCGGTGCTTTGGTTGCGCCGGGAACCGCCTTTAATTCATGCAGTTTCATTTTGTCTTTGCACCTCCTGTCCTACAGCTCTTCTACAGTTAAAAGATGCGGTACCTTGTTAACTGCTCCTCTGGTTACAGGAGAGTCAACCAGTTCAACTGACTGGTGCATCTTCTTAAGTCCTAACGCTTCTACAACTTTCTTCTGTTTTGGGGAAGCGCCAATAACACTTTTTGTCAATGTGACTCTAATCATTTTTGCCATTGTTTCTTCCTCCTTATCCTAAGATTTCTTCCTTAGTCTTTCCTCGTTTTCTGGCAACTTCTTCTACTGTCATGAGGCTCTTTAATCCTTCCAGAGTAGCATACGCCATGTTGCCGGTGTTGTTGGAACCGATCGACTTCGCTCTGATATCCTGCAGTCCTGCAGCTTCCAGTACAGTACGAACGGATGAACCTGCGATTACTCCCGTACCAGGAGCAGCCGGCATCAGCAGTACCTTACCTGCGCCAAAGATTCCAAGATTTCTATGAGGAATTGTTGTTCCTACCATTGGAACAGCTATAATGTTCTTCTTCGCATCTTCTGTTGCTTTTCTGACAGCTTCAGGAATTTCCTGTGCCTTACCAAGGCCAACACCTACATGTCCTTCGCCGTCACCTACTACGACAGTAACACTGAAACGCATGTTTCTACCGCCTTTAACGGTTTTTGCAACACGTCTGATGTTTACGATCGTTTCGTTTAAGTCCAGCTTGGATGCATCTATCGTATTTCGCATTCGATTTACCTCCTGTTAGAATTTCAAACCTGCTTCACGAGCACCGTCAGCCAGTTCCTTTACTCTTCCGTGATAGAGGAATCCGCCTCTGTCAAAAGTAACCGTTTCGATTCCCTTTGCCAGTGCTCTCTTTGCAATAGCTTCTCCTACTGCCTTAGCAGCATCCTTGTTGCCACCATATTCAACGCTTGCCTTCAATTCCTTGTCAATCGTTGATGCTGAAGCAAGTGTAACTCCATTCACGTCGTCGATAATCTGAACGGAAATGTTCTTGTTACTTCTAAAAACGCACATTCTAGGCTGCTCAGGAGTGCCATAAAGGTTTTTTCTAATTCTCTGGTGTCTTGCAACACGCTTATCATTTCTGCTTGCTTTCGCCATTTTACTTTACTCCTTTCTTTATGATGTAGCCCCGGTTTTACCTTCTTTTCTGCGGATATGTTCGCCTTCATAACGGATTCCCTTGCCTTTGTAAGGTTCCGGTCTTCTCCAAGCTCTGATATCGGCAGCATAGTTACCAACCTGTGCTTTGTCGATTCCCTTCACAACGACTTTCGTCTGTTCCGGTACTTCTGTAGTGATACCTTCAGGATCTTCTAATTCTACTGGATGGGAATATCCCAGATTCATTACCAGTGTCTTGCCCTTCTTTTCAGCTCTGTAACCAACACCGATCAGTTCCAGCTTCTTTTCGTAGCCTTCCGTTACTCCGATAACCATGTTGTGAATCAGAGTTCTTGCCAGCCCGTGCTGGGATCTGTGTTCTGCTGCATCGCTTTCTCTGGATACGGTTACAACGCCGTCCTTATTTTCGATCTTCAATAAGCTGCTGATCTTTTCCTGCAGTTCGCCCTTCGGTCCTTTTACAGTAACGACATTGTTGCCGTCCACCTTGACCTCTACGCCGGCAGGAAGAGTGATCGGTTTAATACCTATTCTTGACATGTTAATTTCCTCCTACCATACATAACAAATAACTTCGCCGCCGATGCCCAGTTTTCTGGCTTCTTTGTCGCTGATAACTCCCTTGGATGTGGAAATGATCGCGATTCCCAGTCCACCTAATACTCTTGGCAGTTCGCTTGCCTTCGCATAGGATTTGAGACCCGGCTTGGAAATCTTTCTGATTCCGCTGATAACTCTCTCTTTGTCAGGACCATACTTCATCGTAACGGTGATCATGCCCTGCTTGTTGTCGTCTGTTACTTTAAAATCTTCAATATATCCTTCTTCCTTGAGAATTCCTGCGATGGACTTCTTCATCTTGGAAGCCGGGATATCAACTGTCGGATGACCAGCAGTGTTCGCATTTCTGATTCTGGTCAGCATATCCGCAATCGGATCTGTCATTGTCATAACAATTGTCTCCTTCCTCTGCCAGTTTTGCAGGCTTTTCCTGCAACTTGGCAAATAGTGGTGTTAACTTGATTTATTACGCCTGGTCTACCAGCTAGCCTTCTTTACGCCAGGGATTTCACCTTTGTAAGCAAGCTCTCTGAAGCAGATTCGGCAGATTCCATACTTACGCAGTACGGAGTGTGGTCTTCCGCAGATTCGGCATCTTGTGTATGCGCGTGTGGAAAACTTAGGTTTTCTCTGCTGCTTAACTTTTAATGAAGTCTTTGCCATTCTTCTTCCTCCTATAATTTCTGAGCGCAGTCGAAGAAATTTCAAGGAAATTTACCTTACGGCAACGCCGCCATAAATGGAAATTTCTTTACTATTTCTCAAACGGCATACCCAGTCCTGCCAGCAGTGCTGCTGCTTCTTCGTCTGTCTTAGCCGTAGTCGTAAATACAATATTCATACCCTTGATCGTATCAACCTTGTCATAGTTGATTTCAGGGAAGATAAGCTGTTCTTTCAGTCCCATGGAATAGTTTCCTCTTCCATCGAAGGAGTTCTTGCTTACGCCTTTAAAGTCTCTTACTCTTGGAAGAGCGACGTTGAAAAGCTTATCGATGAAGTTGTACATATTTTCGCCTCTTAAGGTAACCTTGGCGCCAACAGGCATGCCCTGTCTTACTTTAAAGTTTGCGATGGACTTTCTTGCCTTTGTTACAACCGGTCTCTGACCTGTGATCAGACCGATTTCTTCAACGGCACTTTCTATGATCTTCGCATTTTCCTTTGCTTCGCCGAGTCCCATGTTGAGGGTAACCTTTTCGAGCTTCGGAACCTGCATCACGTTTTCATATTTAAACTGATCCATTAACGCGGAAAACACGTCATTCTTGTAAGTTTCCTGTAATCTTGCTGTCAAAATCGTCTCCTCCTTTCCTAGTCTATTACGGCGCCGGTCTTCTTCGCTACTCTGACCTTCTTGCCGTTTTCTACCTTGTAACCGATTCTTGTCGGTGCTTTTGCTTTTGCATCGTAGTACGCTACGTTTGAAACGTCGATCGGACCTTCCTGGTGCTTGATCTCTGCAGGAGCAGTCTGTGTCTGCTTCTGATGCTTTGTCTGAACGTTTACGCCCTCTACGATTACTTTGCCTTCTTTTGGCATCGCCTTCAGTACTTTACCGGTCTTACCTTTGTCTTTTCCGGCCAGTACGATTACTGTATCATCTTTCTTAATTCGCATCTCGTACCTCCTATAATACTTCCGGTGCCAAGGACACGATCTTCATGAAGCCCTTATCTCTCAGTTCTCTTGCTACAGGTCCGAAGATACGGGTTCCAACCGGTTGTAAATCATCTTTAATTATTACTGCCGCATTCTGGTCAAACTTTACATAGCTGCCATCCGGTCTTCTGGCACCATGCTTTGTTCTAACAACTACGGCTCTGACTACGTCACTCTTCTTTACAACTCCGCCAGGTGTTGCATCTTTTACAGCGCATACGATGACATCACCGATGTTCGCATACTGTCTGCTTGTGCCACCCAGGATACGGATACATAAAAGTTCTTTTGCTCCGGAGTTGTCAGCAACCTTTAATCTTGTTTCAGTCTGAATCATTGCCAGGTGCCTCCTTTACTTAACTTTCTCAATGATGTTTACAAGTCTCCATCTCTTATCCTTGGACAGAGGTCTTGTTTCCATAATTCTAACTGTATCACCGATGTTACATTCGTTGTTTTCATCGTGAGCCTTGAGCTTCTTTGTTCTCTTTACAGCCTTTCCGTAAAGGGAATGTCTTACGAAGTCTTCAACTGCTACGACAACCGTCTTATCCATCTTGTCGCTGATTACAACGCCGACTCTTGTCTTTCTTCTGTTTCTATCAACTGCCATAATCCATCCTCCTTTCCGTTAGCCTTGAGCCTTTGCCAGCTCTTTTTCTCTGATAATGGTCTTTACTCTAGCGATATCTCTCTTTGTTTCACGCATTTTGATCGGGTTTTCAAGCTGTCCCGTAACGTGCTGGAATCTCAGGTTGAACAGATCCTTTTTCATCTTGATCAGTTCTGCATTCAATTCCGCTTCCGACATTTCTCTCATCTTGTTTAATTCCATTATGCTTCACCACCCTTTGCTAATTCCTGGCCTTTGATGGCAAATTTGCACTTAACCGGCAGCTTGTGAGATGCGAGTCTCATAGCTTCTCTTGCCTGTGCTTCTGTTACACCTTCAATTTCGAACATTACTCTGCCCGGTTTTACAACTGCTACCCAGTACTCAGGAGCACCTTTACCGGAACCCATACGTACTTCTGCAGGTTTCTTTGTAACTGACTTGTGCGGGAAGATTTTGATATAAACCTTACCACCTCTCTTAACAGATCTCGTCATCGCAATTCTGGCTGCTTCTATCTGATTAGAAGTAATCCATCCGCATTCTGTAGCTGTAAGACCATAATCACCGTAAGTGATCGTGTTGCCCTTTGTAGCCTTACCCTTCATTCTGCCTCTGTGGACTCTTCTGCGTTTAACGCGCTTTGGCATTAACATGACGCGTGTCCTCCTTTCACCATTGTCTATTCTTCAGCAGCTGCATTTGCAGTTTCTTCTGCTGGAACCTGTGCTTCTTCAACTTGCGCTTCCACTACCGGCTCAACCTTTTTTCTGACTCTCTGGTTGACAGCCTTTGGAATCTCATTTCTGTTGTCGTTTCTTCTGTCGTCTCTTCTCGGTCTTCTTTCACCATCTCTTCTCGGTCTTCTGTCGCCTCTTCTCTTGCCGTCTCTTCTGTTTTCCTTTTCTTCAGGAACAGCACTCTTCAGGCCCTTGTCGAGGATTTCACCATGGTTGATCCAAACCTTGATGCCCAGCTTTCCGTAAGTGGTGTCAGCTTCTGCAAAACCGTAGTCGATGTCAGCTCTCAATGTGTGGAGAGGAACATTACCTTCGCTGTACTTTTCAGATCTTGCGATTTCAGCTCCGCCCAGTCTTCCGGATGCGAGCACCTTGATGCCCTTTGCGCCAGCTTTCATTGTTCTGCCGATCGCCTGCTTCATTGCTCTTCTGAAAGATACTCTTCTTTCCAGAGCCTGTGCAATGCTTTCAGCTGTCAGCTGTGCATCCAGTTCTGATCTTCTGACTTCCTTGATATCGATTCTGATCTTTTTGCCGGTCATCTTTTCCAGATCTGCCTTCAGGCTGTCAATTCCATCGCCGGAACGTCCGATTACCATACCAGGCTTTGCTGTCATAACGATGACTCTTAATTCGTTTTCTGCCGCTCTTTCCAGAACAACCTTGGAAACGCCTGCAGCGTATAATTTCTTCTTTACGAAATCTCTTACTTTATTATCTTCGATCAGGTAATCCGCAAATTTGCTCTTATCAGCATACCATTTGGAATCCCAGTCTTTGATGACGCCTACTCTCAGTCCATGAGGACTTACTTTCTGACCCATTAATCGAACCTCCTATCTTTCATTCTTTTCTTTCAGAGTTACGCCTACGTGGCTGCTTCTCTTTAAGATTATCGATGCTCTACCTTGTGATCCAGCTCTCCATCTTTTCATAGTAGGTCCCTGATTCGCGTAAACTTCAGCGACATAAAGATTGTCTGTGTTCATTTCCTTCACGTCAGCGTTTGCTGCTGCGGACTGAACAACCTTTTCTACGATTTCAGCTCCCTTGCCAGGAGTGAACTTCAAAATGTTCAATGCCTCATTTAAGTCTTTTCCTCTTACCAGATCAGTAACAGGCTTAAGCTTGATAGGAGACATTCTTACATATTTTGCAATTGCTTTTGCTTCCATTTTCAATTATCTCCTTTTCTTACTTTGATTTCTTATCTGCGGCATGACCTCTGTAGGTTCTTGTAGGAGCAAATTCTCCCAGTCTGTGTCCTACCATATCTTCTGTAATATATACAGGCACGTGCTTTCTTCCATCATGCACAGCGATCGTGTGTCCCACCATCTGCGGGAATATTGTGGATGGTCTTGACCATGTTTTGATGACTTTCTTCTCGTTAGCCGCATTCATCGCTTCAATTGCTTTCAGCAGCTTTTCGTTGACGAAAGGTCCCTTTTTAAGTGATCTTCCCATTATTTCTGCTCCTTCCTACTATTTTTCGTTTCTTCTCTTCACGATATATTTATCAGATGCTTTCTTGTTCTTTCTTGTCTTGTATCCAAGTGCAGGCTTACCCCAAGGTGTAACAGGGCTTACTCGACCGATTCCAGCCTTACCTTCACCACCGCCGTGAGGGTGATCGTTCGGGTTCATTACGGAACCTCTTACAGTAGGTCTGATACCCATGTGTCGTTTTCTTCCTGCTTTACCGATCTGAATGTTCTGGTGGTCACCGTTGCCAACTTCGCCGATCGTCGCTCTGCAGTCGATTCTTACCTTTCTTACTTCGCCGGAAGGAAGTCTCACCTGAGCGAAGTCGCCTTCTTTTGCCATGAGCTGTGCACCGTTGCCTGCGGATCTTACCATCTGTGCACCCTTGCCAGGCTTGAGTTCCACGTTGTGGATTACTGTACCAACAGGGATGTTTGCCAGTGGAAGTGCATTGCCTGTTTTGATATCTGCTTCTGCTCCGGATTCAATCACATCGCCAACTGTCAGTTTATTCGGTGCGATGATGTATCGCTTTTCACCGTCAGCGTAATTGATCAGTGCGATGTTGGCAGTTCTGTTCGGATCATATTCGATCGTCGCAACTGTACCAGGGATACCGTCCTTATCTCTCTTGAAGTCGATGATTCTGTACTTCGGTCTGTATCCGCCGCCTCTGTGTCTTACTGTGATCTTGCCTCTGGAGTTTCTTCCAGCATGTTTTTTCAGAGTGACTGTCAGTGACTTCTCCGGTGTCGTGCTGGTGATTTCCTCAAAAGTGGAAACCGTCATTCCTCTTAAACCAGGAGTGGTCGGATTGTATTTTTTAATTCCCATCGTTTCCTACCTCCTATATTACAGACTCTGGAAGAATTCGATTTCCTTACTGTTTTCTGTAAGGGTTACGATTGCCTTCTTGCTAGCAGCAGTCGTACCAACGTATCTTCCCATTCTCTTCTGCTTTCCTACAACGTTCATAATGTTTACTTTCGCAACTTCTACACCGAAGATTTCTTCAACAGCGTTCTTGACTTCTGTCTTGTTTGCGTCTACTGCAACCTTAAATGTGTATTTCTTTGCCTGCGCCGCGTCCATACTCTGTTCGGAGATAACCGGCTTGATAATTACATCATAAGGAGTCTTCATTATGCGTACACCTCCTCGATCTTTTCTACAGCTTCTTTTGTTACGATCAGGTTCGTATGATTGATGATTTCATATACGTTCATCGTCGTAACCAGTGCTGTTCTGATTCCCGGAATATTTGCTGCGGACTTCACAACGTTTTCATCCTTTGCAGCAGTAACGATTAATGCTTTCTTTTCAGCTTTGATATTTTCCAGTACCTTTGCCATTTCCTTTGTCTTCGGTGCTTCGAAGCTCAGTTCATCCAGTACGATGATTTCGTTCTCAGCAACCTTGGAAGACAGCGCGGACAGCATTGCCAATCTTCTCAGCTTCTTCGGTAATGTGTATCTGTAGCTTCTTGGCTTCGGTGCGAATACTACACCACCGCCGATCTGTGAAGGGTCCGTGGAGCTTCCCTGTCTGTGGCGTCCTGTACCCTTCTGTCTGAAAGGCTTTCTGCCGCCCCCTCTGACTTCAGCTCTGGTCTTCGCAGACTGTGTGCCCTGTCTCTTGTTGGCCAAAATGTTCTTAACTACTGCATGTACTGCATTCTGGTTTGGCTCGATGCCGAAGATTTCATCTTTCAATTCAATCGTTCCGGCTTCCTGGCCTGCCATGTTCAGCATTGTCACTTTTGACATGTTACTTCCTCCTTCCTGAAGTCATCTATTTGTCCTGACCCTTTACTGCATACTGGATGCGAACGATTCCGCCTTTGTTTCCCGGAACAGCACCCTTGATCAGCATCAGGTTCTTCTCTTCTATAACTTTTACCAGTTCCACATTCTGAACTGTTACGGTCTCACGACCCATTCTACCCGGACCAGCGTTTCCTTTGAATACTCTGGATGGATAAGTACCGGCAGCCAGTGCGCCAGCCAATCTCTTGTGCTTGGAACCGTGGCTCATTGGACCTCTGTGATGTCCGTGTCTCTTGATGTTGCCCTGTGTTCCCTTACCTTTGGAAGTTCCCGTTACGTCCAGCTTCTTGCCTTCTTCAAATGCAGCAACTGTGATTTCCTGTCCAACTTCGTAGGTTTCGCCTTCTTCCGGCTTGAACTCAGCCAGATACTTCTTCGGAGCAACGCCTGCCTTTTCGAAGTGACCAGTCATCGGCTTGTTCACTCTCTGCGGCTTTGCATCCACAAATCCGAACTGTACTGCATCGTAACCGTCTGTTTCAACCGTCTTGATCTGCGTTACAGTCATTGGGCCAGCTTCTACTACCGTTACAGGAACAACTGCTCCCTGCTCAGTAAAGATCTGGGTCATTCCCATCTTCTTTCCTAAGATCGTTTTCATATTTTTCCTCCTTGATTCTTACAGCGGGCCGAAACACCATCAATCTGCTATGCAACTCTGCAGACCATGCTATGCGTCGTCCTTACTAAGGGGAGTTCCCTTCGCCATTTATAATTTGATTTCGATATCAACGCCTGCAGGCAGATCCAGCTTCGTCAATGCGTCTGTCGTCTTCGCCGTTGCACTTGTAATATCGATTAATCTCTTATGAGTTCTCTGTTCAAACTGTTCTCTGGAATCCTTATACTTGTGAACAGCTCTCAGGATTGTAACAACTTCCTTTTCTGTCGGAAGCGGAATCGGGCCGGAAACTTCGGCGCCGGTTTTCTTTGCAGTCTCGACAATCTTTGCTGCTGACTGATCGAGAAGTGCATGATCGTAAGCTTTTAGCTTGATTCTGATTTTCTGTAATTCGCTCATTTTTTCCTCCTAAACTTTTTGTACTGTTTTCGCTATGCTCGTACAAGGGGTTCTATTGCTTGAAATTTCAACATGTACAGTGGTTTTGCTTGCTTCGTACACGCTTCCGTGTGTTCCCTATGTTTTACACACAATAAAATTTCAGCGAATCCCTTCGCCCTCATCTGAAGTGAGGACAATTCTCAGTGGAAATTCTCCTATAGCAAGGTAACTTCCCACCTCATCGCCTTACACAAGCCTTTGTAGTATATACCATCTGGAGAATTTATGCAAGAGTTTTCAGGAAAGTTTTTTGTATTTTTTTCGAAGGAAAAACCGCATGATTTCAATGTGTTCCAGCTCCAAATACGTTACACTTCCATCGGTGTTTCTTTTCTGATAATTCCGCGCATTTACTGCCGCGAAAAATTTTTTCAGAAAATACCTAAATATAGAGAAAAAAATTTTTTCAGACACTTGATATGGTATCAAAACAATCAAAATCAGAAATCGCAATTGGGCAGAACAGCAACCGCAGCAGCAAAAAAACAGCCCGATTACAAAAGAAAGCAGCATCCTCAGATACACTGAAAAATGCTGCGCTTTTATCACAATATGCCTACGGGCACCAAACCACAAAATCCCCGGACTTGTTTTCCGGACAGTCCGAGCCTCCAATTCTAAAATCCCAATACATCGTTGACGAACACAACATGGACACGATCATCGATCATATTAAACCGCGTGGTTACAATATGTGCACATACTGTATTGCCTTTGATCAGACAGTCTGCACACGTTCCGGTCAGTGCACACGGTGTTTTCAGTCCCAGACGAATGCAGTTCGGCGGACAGGCGTCATTTTTGATTCTGTCAACCGCATCTTTTTCGCTGCGCACCAGTTTATTGGCGCCTGCCACCAGAATCACGCGCTTCGGTCCGAAAATCAGCGCCGCCACACGGTTTCCTCTGCCGTCAATATTCACGATTTCGCCATCCATGGTGATGGCATTGGCGCTGGAGAGGAAGACATCCGCCTGCAAAGCATCCCTGCGGGCCTGCAGCCCCTCTGCCGGATCCGTGCACGCCATCGGGTCGTTGACTTGATAGTTGCCCGCTTTCAAAACATCCTTGATCCCGATCTCATCCAAGGTTGCCGATCCGCCCCAGGCGACCTCAGAGCCCTCAGGAATCAAAGCGCGGATCAGTTCGACAGCCGCCGCCTTATCCTCACAGTAATAGCCTTTCATATTTCTCTTTTCCAGTTTTGCAATCACTTTTTCGATCCGCAGCTGATTCGCTTTCTTTACATGTTCATTCATCTGTTATACTCCTATTTCATTTCCACACATTCTGCCATTTCGTGCAAATATCACCTCTGGCGATCCCGAATCCCCGCAAAAGACCTTACGCTCCGCGTTTTACAGCTTCCCGTTCTGCAAGATATGCTGCAGCCTGACACATCGCCTCCTGCGCAGCTTCTTCCACAGATTTTCCCGCCGTCAGCTCCGCAATCACAGCCGCAGAAACCACATCTCCCGCACCAGATGTATTCAGGAACGACAAGACACGTTCCGGCCGCAGAATGCCTTCCTGCAAACCCTCCCGGTAATAAATTCCGCCGCCTTTCATCGTGATTATCACACGCGCAATCCCCTTTTCCGCAAAGTACGTTCCCGCAGCATTCAGCTGCTCTTCACTGAGAATCGTCAGGCCAGTCAGCGCTTCCGCCTCCATGCGCCCCGGCATCAGGCAGTAAAGATCCTCTAAAATCACTCTGCCCTTTCCGGCTCCCCGAAGTCCTGCCGGATCAAAGAAGAGTTTGACATCCTCGCGTTTCCCGTACCGCGTCCCGATCATTTTCAAAGTTTCCACAGGCAGCGCGCCGTCCAAAACGATCGCCTCCGCTGCATCCAGAATCCCGATATGCTTTTCAACCAGTTCCGGCGTCAGAGAATTCAGCAGCAAATCGTTGCTCTGTTTCATCTCCACATCCCCCAGAACATTCACTGTTTCCACATCAATCGGAGTCAGGCCTTCTATCCGCGAAACGCCTCGAATATCAATCCCTGCAGATTTTAAGGTTTCTATCGCAGCAGGACCCATCGGATCGGTTCCGGCTACCGATATCATCGCAACTTCCCGACCCTGTTCCGCCAGTCGTTTGGCAATTTGAAATCCACAGCCGCAGTTTCTGACTTCAATCGGATCCGCTCCGACAGGCGTGCGTTCCGGCTTCGCATAAACTGACGGCGTCGATCCCGGCATATCGCTGAGATCCGGCATTCCCGCCAGGCCCGGAATATTGCTGAGATCCGGGTTTGCTCCCATCGGCTGACCGGCCGCCATGCCGCCCGCCATCATGTCATCATCGAACCCCGGTTCTCCGCCCAGTTTCATCTGCATGCGCACGATCGTTTTGATTCCTCCAACTACTGCAATCATTTCACTTACCTCTCCTGTGTGTTATTCTACAAAAATACTACCGCCGATAAACTCCCGTATAATCGAATTGTTCGGCACATACTGTTCTTCTTCAATCACCTCGAAAAACCGGATAAACTTCAACATACGCACGGCTTCGCTGTATTGCGGACTGTCTTCCGGAACCGCTTCCAGCAAAGGCAGCGCATACTTTTTCAGAATCGACAGCTCATATACCAGCGCCGAGTTAAACAGAACATCAGCCTCTCCGTTGTACGGAAAGATATTCTTATCTTCGCCCGCCCGCACCTTCGGCCACTGTGCGATCGTCTCCGCCGCGGAGTGACCGCGGTATTTATAGTCTCTGACAATTCGACGCAGCATTCTCGCATCCGTAGTCGGCACACGGTTGTGCACATCGATATTCAGCTGCGTAAACGGGCTGATGTAAATCTTGAATTTTTCATCATCATCAATATATTCCGTCAGTTTGCCATTCAAGGCATGGATCCCCTCGATCACAATCGGCTGATTTCTGCGGATCGACATGATTCGCTTGCCGTAGCACTTCTTGCCCTCCAAAAAATCAAACTCGGGCAGATCCACTTCCTTTCCTGCCAGCAGGTCATTCATATTGCGATTGAACAGCGTAATATCGAGCGCCTCCAAATCTTCATAATTCGGTTTTCCATCTGCACCCATCGGCGTCTGCGTTCGATCCAGAAAATAGTCATCGGTTCCCATATATAATGGCGACATTCCATTCACCTGAAGCTGTATGCATAATCTTCTTGCGAAGGTCGTTTTCCCGGAAGACGATGGACCTGCAATTAAGATGATTCTTTTCTTGCCTTTTTTGATTTTATCTGCAATCTCTGCAATCTTCTTCTCATGCAGAGCCTCCGACAGCAAAATCAGCTCTTTGGCCTCCCCATTTCTAACCCGTCGGTTTAAATCCTCCAAATAGGAAACATTTAACAGTCGCTGCCACTTCTTTGCCTCTCCAAATGCCGTGTACAGCTTCTTTTCATCTGTATACTCCGGAAGCTGGTCTGGTTTGTCAGAATACGGGAATCGAAGCAGAACACCTCTGCGATACTTGCGCACTTCAAAGTACTCGATATATCCGGTCGAGGGCACCATCAGACCGAAGAAGAAATTTCGATATCCTTCGATTCGATAGAACTTCGCGCTCTTCATATCCGCGGCATGCTCCAAAAGTCCCGATTTTTCCGGATAATTATAGCGCTCCCAAAATTCGACCGCTTCATGCTTCTCAAAGACCTCCCGAACGATCTCCAAATCCAGCGCTACCAGTCTCCGCATCTGATCCTCGATCGCCTGAACCTGTTCCTCCGTGATCGGCGCTTTGGTCTTAACTTCTGTATAAAGCCCCTTGTTCAGGGAATTGTCGATCTCAACCGGCAAATCCCCCAAAGTATCCTTGATCGCCTTCAAATACAGCAGCGAAACGCTGTTCTGATATGCCACATTCGCGCTGTGCGTCCGCATATCCAGCAGCTCTACGGTCGCGTCTTCCTCCAGGGAAAACGTCAATTCTTCATCCTTCCCATTAACCCTTGCGATTAAAATCCGATACGGCAACAGGGGCTGATACTCTGCTACCAGATCCTGCAGTATAACCGGGGCGTCCTTCGTGACCTCTGTGAATTCAGCTTCCGGTTGAAGCCTTAATCTCAATTTCATTATGACACCTTCTCTTTCAATCATGTATGTTACATTGTACCATTCTCAATCAATCTATGCAAATACAGACCGCATATCCCATGCGGTCTGTATCAAAAATTCATTTTTTCTTTTGTGCTTTACCGGATCACAGCTCCTGCTCCTGCGCATCCTGCACCGGTTCTTCCGCCTGCTGACTCGCCGCTGCCTGCCGTTCCCCTCTCTGGAAACGCCTCTTTCTGAGCAGCTCTACAACCAGCCGCATTTCTTTCTCATGCAGCGTTACGCCGCGCGACATGTGCTCATGATTCGGACTCCAGTCACGAATATCATATTTCGCAGCGCTGCCATTCCAGCGCACAAGATTGAATTCTTTTCTCCATCCTGTCGCATATTCTGCCAGCACACCCAGATGCTCCTCGATTTGGAACACCACCTCTCGCTCTCGATCAAATTCACCATTGATTGCCATAGTATCATCTCCTTTCACTTCTATGTATCATAGACATACCTCTTTTGAACAGGTTCATCATACTATGTATGGTAAAATTTGTCAACCATATTTTTCCATTTTGTGTTTATTTCACTTCCATTCACACTACCGTTTCATCGCAGCCTTCACCATCGCCGGTATTCTGCGGCACTTTTCTTCAGAAATAGAAGCAACTGATACGCGCAGTCCTTTCGCCAGCGGAACGATAAACAGCCCTTCTTTTTCCAGTTCTCGGCTGACCTCATCCGGATTCTCACATGGAATCGAAACGAAAAATCCCGCATCAAACGGCACGATCTCCAGCCCTGCTTCTTCAGAAGCTTCTGTGAACGCTGCACCGCGCTTCAGCAGCATATCTCTGTAAAAGGCACGTTCCTGATCAACCGCAGCCAAAAGCTCCGGATCACTGTAAATTCTGGAAAGAATCACTTGCGCCACCTTTGCACTGTTCGACCAGGAACCTCTGGACGAATACTCGCAGACGCGCTTGAATTCATCTGCAATTTCCTGTGTCTTGGCAACACAGATCATAGCCCCGCAGCGCGTCCCATATAACGTGTACGTTTTTGAAAGGCTGTACGCGATAACCGAAATCACATTTTCCGGCAAACCTTCCAGCTTCGGCAGGAACCGTCTGTACTCTTCTTCATCTCCCGCAAAATCGATATAGGCCGCATCAATCACCAGTGCAATTGCCTTGCCGCCTTCTGCAGCCTTGCAGAGAACCGCAATCACCTGATCCCAGTCTTCCAGCGTTAAAGAATATCCGGTCGGATTATGCGCCGGTGTATTTAGTATCAGTACCAGACTGTTCTGGTTTGCAAGCAGCGCCTCGGCCTTCTCCTGCAAAGAGCCCGCGTTAAACTTGCGATCTTCCGTAAACAGTGCGAAGGTCTCCACACTTCTGGCAATTTCCCCTGCGATGGTATTGTATGGCGCCCAGTGCCAATCCGAAGTCAGAATTTTATCTCCCGGTTCAGAATAATTGGAAATCACATTGCGAAGCGAACCGGTTCCCCCCGGTGTAGCAACTGCCTGCGTAAAGCCCTGCGGTCTGTGCGCGCCAAAGGCTGCTTTCTGCACCGCTTCCCGAAACGGAATAATCCCGCCGATCGGCGCATAATCCGCATAATCCTGCGGATTCAGTTCTTTGAACACTTTATCCACAGAAGATAAAACGATCAGATTTCCATCGTCATCCAGCAGCGAACCGATCGTCGCATTGATCACCTGATCTGCACCTTTTTCTGCAATCATCGCCTTCGCTCTGTTGCTGATGCCAAAAATCTTATCTTCGATTGGAATATTTCTTCCATTTCCTCTTGCCAGAATATAATCTGCCACCTTTATCACCTCTCCAAAAAAATCTATGGTTTTTATTCTAGCACCGCTTTCTGGCAATTACAAGTAATTAGCAGTATGAATTTCCTCCGTGCGGTCGATAATAACCACAGAGGAGGTGAATTTCACATGAGACAGGAAAAAAAGCAGAAAGATAAACCCGCCATCGTCCTGCTCCTGTGCTTCTGCGTAATCGCACTGATTGCAATTTTTGCAGTCAAGAACAGCATCGATAAGATTCAGTCGAACATGGGAGCCGATCAGAGCACCGAGGTCGTAAAGGAAAAGCCCGTTTCCGAATCCGAACAAAAGGACTCCGGCGAAAAGGCTGCAAACGAAATCGTGGACAGCCGGGATCATACATCAGAAAATTCCAGCGATACATCTGCCGCTGATTTTATCGTACCCCTTTCAGGAGACATTATTATGGAATATTCCACAAATATGCCGATCTACTGGAAAACACTGGATCAATATATGACACATGACGGCATCGACATCAGCGCACCTGCCGGCAGCAGTGTAAAAGCCTGTGCACATGGAACGGTAACGAAGATAGACGAGGATGACCGTTTCGGAATATTGGTGGAAATCAATCACGGAAACGGCGTCATTTCCAAATATGGAAATCTGGCACGCAAAGGGCTGATTGAACTGGGAGAGGTCGTTTCCAAGGGAGACCCCATCGGTCAGATCGGGCAAAGCTCCATGTTTGAATTTGACGAAGAAGACCATCTTCATTTCGCAATGACAAAGGACGAAACACCGGTCAATCCGGGAGAATATATCAAAGAACTGTCGCAATAAGGGCAGTTCTTTTGCGAGAAGAAACACGCCAGCCAAAAAGACACCGCAATTCTAAAACAGTTAGAATGCGGTGTCTTTTGCTGCGTAAAAATCGTTTAAAACTCCACCTTGACGTAATTGATATTCTTGCCTGCCGCGCTGAATTTCGCTTCATACTCCGTCAGCGTGTGCCTCGCGTCGTAATCGCTGGCATGCAGATCCGTCGTCTGCTCGGTGATCCGATAGCCCAG
>Ga0129308_1001607_pt1 | contig 22743 bp, 21 predicted proteins | sample L827metagenome_FD_94440 | JGI IMG/M metagenome (GOLD analysis project Ga0129308, IMG submission 94440) | Ring-tailed lemur group fecal microbial communities from Wisconsin, USA - L827 metagenome | ecosystem: Host-associated > Mammals > Digestive system > Large intestine > Fecal | place: USA... | reverse complement strand
TGCGGATAATCAGACAGCCGTTGATATCCACGTGCTGCAGGGAGAGAGAGAGATGGCGGCGGACAATATTACCCTGGGAAGATTCCAGCTGTCCGGTATCCCGGCCGCTCCCCGCGGTATTCCGCAGATCGAGGTGACCTTCGATATTGACGCCAACGGCATCGTAAACGTCAGCGCCAAGGACCTGGGCACAGGCAAAGAACAGAAGATCACCATTTCTTCTTCCAGCAAGCTGTCGGATGACGAGATCCAGCAGAAGATCAAGGAAGCGGAGCAGTTTGCGGAAGCGGATAAGCAGAAGAAGGAGAGCATCGAGACCAGAAACAAAGCGGAGACGCTGGTATATGAAACGGAAAAGAGCCTGAAGGAGCTGGACGGCAAACTCTCCGCGGACGAGGTGGCGAAAGTCAACGCGGCGAAGGAAGCCCTGTCCAAGGCGCTGGAAGGCAACGATACAGAGGACATCAAGGCGAAGACGGAAGCGCTGACCAGTGAATTCCACACTCTGTCCACAAAGCTCTACGAGCAGGCCCAGCAGGCTCAGAGCGCCGCAGGAGACGGAGGTGCGGGAGCCGGCTTTGATCCGGGCGCCGGCGCGCAGCAGCAGTCCGGCCCCTCGGGAGACAACGTAGTAGACGCGGACTACGAAGTCGTAGATGATGAAAAATAAAGCCGAATAGGTAACGGGCTTAAGCACTTCTCTTGACGGGGAGTGCTTTACCCGTTAAAATGGAGAAGCTGTGGAAATGAATGCAGAATAAATAATATGCGCGGATCCCGGAGGGCAGATCGCCCTGAACGAAAATCTGCGCACAGTCGGGGGAATGAAGAATGGCAGAGAAAAGAGACTATTACGAAGTCCTTGGGATAAAGAAAGGCGCCAGCGAATCGGAGATCAAGTCCGCCTTCCGCAAGAAAGCCATGCAGTATCATCCGGACAGAAATCCCGGGGATAAAGAGGCTGAGGAGAAGTTCAAGGAAGTCAACGAGGCGTATTCCATCCTTTCCGATCCGGAGAAGAAGGATAAATACGACCGCTTTGGCCATGCGGGCGTGGATCCCAATGCGGGCTTTGGCGGCGGAGGCGGTTTCAGTGGAGGCGGCTTCGGCGGTTTTGAAGACATCTTCAGCGATCTGTTCGGCGGAGGCGGTTTCGGCGGCTTCTCTCAGGGAAGAAGAAACGGTCCGCGAAAAGGACAGGATCTGCAGAAGCATGTGGACATATCGTTTGAAGAAGCGGCGTTCGGCGTAAAAAAAGAGATCAAACTGACCAAAAACGTGGTCTGCGACGAGTGTCACGGCAGCGGAGCGGAAGCGGGCACCTCAAAGAAAACGTGTCCGGTCTGCAACGGATCAGGACAGGTGCAGAGCGTACAGCGGACTCCCTTCGGGCAGTTCGCCACCTCAAGACCCTGCGACCGCTGCGGGGGGACGGGTCAGATCATTGAGAAGCCCTGTGCGAAATGTTCCGGCAGCGGCCAGGTGAGGAAGACCGTGACCATCGCCGTAGACATACCGGCGGGCGTGGACAACGACTCGGTCATTACCATCAGAGGCCAGGGAGAGCCGGGCAGCAACGGCGGCCCCAACGGAGATCTGTATCTGGTGATGAACGTGAAGCCCCACAAGCTGTTTAAGCGGAAGGGAAACGATCTGTGGATCGAGATGCCCATTACCTTTACTCAGGCCGCGCTGGGAGACGAGCTGGTGGTGCCGACGCTGTCGGAGAAAGTGCAGTACAAGATCCCCGCGGGGACGCAGCCTGAGACGGTGTTCCGCCTGAAGGGCAAAGGGATCAAGGGCCTTCGCTCGGGAAAACCGGGAGACCTGTACGTAAAGGTGAATCTGGAGGTGCCCACCAAACTTTCGGCAAAGCAGAAAAAGCAGATCCAGGAGCTGGGGGAATCTCTGAGTCAGGATAGCTATGCGAAGAAAAAGAGTTTCGGAGAAGCGATGAAGGAGCTGTTCAAGTGAAATATATCGAAGTGACGATTCACACGGAACCGAATAACATTGACCCGCTGACCTGTGTCCTCATGGACATGGGGATAGCGGGTTTTGTTGTTTCCGATCCAGGGGACGTGGATGAATTGTTAAATAAAGAGCACGAGTATGACTGGGATTACGTATCGGAGGATGTGCTGCGCCTGAGAGAGGAAAAGGCGGGCGTCACCTTCTATCTGGACGACGATGAAGGGGGCCGCGGTCTGCTGGACCGGCTGAAGGCCATGGCGGCCTGTGGGAAGGCCGGTGGAGCCGGGGAAATGGAGGGCGAATGGGGCCTTCCGCGAGACGCGTCCTTTGAACTGGTCTTCCGCGGGGCGGACGACAGCGAGTGGAAGGACAACTGGAAGGCCTATTTCAAGCCGGCCAGGATCTCCGACCGCATCGTGGTAAAACCCACGTGGGAAGCCTATGAAAAGAAAGGGGATGAGCTGGTCATCGAGATCGATCCCGGAATGGCTTTTGGCACGGGCACCCATCCCACCACCAGTCTCTGCGTAAAACTGCTGGAAAAGTATATTGAATCTCCGGACGATGTGGTGCTGGACGTGGGCTGCGGATCAGGGATCCTGTCCATCGCATCGGCTCTTCTGGGGGTCAAAAAGACTGTGGGCGTCGAGATCGATCCCGTAGCGGTGGATGTGGCCAGGGAAAACGTGGAGCGCAACGGACTGGCGGACAGGGTGGAAGTCCTGCAGGGCGATCTGACCAAAGGTCTGGACCTGAAAGCGGATATCGTGGCTGCCAATCTGATGGCGGACCTGGTCATGATGTTGTCTGCCGACGTGGCAAAGCACCTGCGGGGAAGATCCATCTATATCTCTTCAGGCATCCTCATCGAAAAACAGGAACAGGTGGTCCGCGCGATCCGGGACTGCGGTTTCCGGATCCTTGAGATCCTGGAGGAAGGCGAATGGTGCGCCGTGGCAGCCGCGCTGTGAGAACGGCTGCCGCGCTTCGCTTGTCCGATCATGCGCAGCGGCTCAGCCAGACCGTCAGACGAAAACAGCCCTGAGGGGCGCTGAGCGGCGCTCTGTTGCTGATCTGCCATCTTCAAATAAAAAGGTGAAAAACTGCCAGGTAAGCGTTTTTCACCTTTTTTTGTGCTCTTGTCGTACCAGAGACTGAAAGACGGAGAAAAAAATTGATCTCAATTACGGGGTCTGACCACCAGAAGCGTCCGTGGTCCACTTTTGATCGGTGAGGAAATCTTCAACGGACAGATCGGCGAAATTCAGGTCGTTGATATCGACGTACCGCTTTATTTCGTCTACGATGGGCTGAATGCGGTGGATCTGCCTGCGATTGTAGATGATATAATTTTCCTCCAGAGGAAGGGTGTCGGCATGATCAAAATCCAGCAGCACAAATTCCCCCTTCCGAAGGTAGTGCTGGGCGATGCGCAGCGGCAAAAAACCCACGCCCATTTTGTTGCGTAATAGCCGCAGGAACAGCCAGGTCTTTTCGACCTCGATGAAGTGGGAGCGGACGCAGTAGGTGGCCTTGAACCATTCGTCAAAGGTCTCGCCCCAATAGCAGTAGATCAGCGGAAACTGGCTCAGGTTTCCGGGCGTGAGCCGATGGCCGGGGATCGCCAGATTCTTGTGGGCTACCAGTACGTAGGGATTTTTCATCAGAGGCTCAAAGATCACGTTGGGGTGGCGGACCGGGATAAAACTGATCCCCACGTCCAGATCCCCTTCGATGAACATGTGATTCAGCACCCAGGAATGATCGGCGAAGATTTTAAAAGAGATCTCCTTGTGACTGAGGAAATAAGATTCTAAAGCGGGAAAGAGGATGTTTTTCCAGAAGGACTCCGGAGCGCCGATGCCTACCTTGTAGTTGAAACCGTTTACTCCCACGGCCTGCAGGCCTTCCTGATAGAGCTGCTTGATCTGCACCGCGTAGTTGAGAAAATCCTGACCGGCGGGGGTGAGCTCAATGTGTTTTGTGGTGCGCTTGATAAGGGGGCGGCCGATCTGTGCCTCCATGTTCTTGATGCGAAAGCTGATCGTTGGCTGCGACGTATACAGGAGGTCCGCCGTGCGGCTGAAACTTTTACTCTGCGCCAGAGTTATAAATGTGTTCAGATCGTCAAAAGTCATGGAAACATCCTCCTTATTCTGCCTGATTTTCTCTGGTATCAATTTATATATTTTATAAATAAAGACTAGCAATGCTTAAGGATAGCGCTTCTATTCAAATATTATATTTGGTTTTGTGCCAAATTTCAACAGTTATTATTGTTAAATTCTATGAGACACTGTTCGTTTATTAGTTTTCTTGATAAATGAAGCAAAATACGTTTATTTGACTTAGCGATAGACCCAGGTTATCCTGATGATAAGCAGTCATGACGCTGACCGTTAAAGTTCCTGAGAGATAAAGTTTGAGACAAGTAAAGGAGTGTCATTATGGGCAGTAATGTTTTGTATGAAAAGAAAGGCTACAAGGCCTACATCATCTTGAATAAACCCGAGAAGCTGAATGCTCTCGACGGCCAAATGTATTCCGACGTGTTGGAGCATCTCAAGGACGCGGACGGGGATGAGAATATTCGGGTGGTCATTTTAAAGGGCGCCGGAAGGGCGTTCTCCGCCGGTTATGACATCAACGCTGAAATGAATCTGGTCGAGACTCCGCTGGAAGAGCGGGCCGGTTTCCGCGACGGCAGCAACGCCGCCCGCTGGAAGATGTGGGAGATGGGCAAACCGGTCATCTGTCAGATCCAGGGCTACTGTCTGGGCGGCGGCTGCGAACTGATGATGCCTGCCGACTACGTGATCTCTTCCGACGACTGCCAGATCGGCGAGCCGCAGATCCAGTTCGGCGCTGCTTCCGTATATCTGATGGTTCCCTGGCTGACCGGCCTGCGCAAGGGAAAAGAACTGATGCTGACCGGCGAAAAGGTAAACGGCAAAGAGGCGGAGGCCTGCGGGCTGATCACCAAGTCCGTTCCGCTGGAAGAGCTGGAGAGCTATGTTGAAGCTCTGGCCGACAAGCTGATCAAAATGCCGCCCGAGATCGTAGCGGTGCAAAAGTGGGGCATCAACAAGCAGTTTGAGATCATGGGCCTGCGTTCCGGTCTGGATACGTGGCTTGATTACACGATGTATTTCCGCTTTTTCAAAACGCCTGAGATCGAAGAATTCAGCCGCATTTCCGCGGAGAAGGGCGTCAAGGCGGCCCTGAAGTGGCGCGACGATTACTTCGCCGGCAAGGCGGGGATCGGAGACTGAGGTATTTCTGCAGAGAAAGCAACAGTGAGGTTATGAGATGAATTTGTTTGAATATCAGGGTAAAGCACTGTTTGCCTCCCACGGCGTCCGGGTCCCCCAGAGCGTCCTGGTCTCCTCGCCGGATGAGGTTCCGCAGCTGGAAAAAGGCGGCGTGGTAAAGCCGCAGATACAGATCGGCGGCCGGGGCAAGGCCGGGGCGATCCGCATGTGTGAAAACGCGGAGGAAGCCAGAGAACTGGTATCTTATTTTCTGAAGACGCCTGTCAAGGGACATCTGGCCAGAAAAGTTCTGATCGAAGAGCGGGTCGAGATCGCCAGGGAGTATTATTTCAGCATTTCCATCGACCGCAGGAGCAAGGCCATCGCCATGATGTTCAGCGGCTTTGGCGGCGTGGAGATCGAAAATAACGCGGATAAGATCAAGACAGTGACCGTCAATCCGCTGATCGGGCTGCAGCCTTATATGGTACGAAACCTGTTGGCGCCTTTTGAGCTGGACAGCCGGGATCAGATAGCCGAGGTGGTCGAAAAGCTGTTTGCGCTGTTCATGGAGAAAAAGATGAATCTGCTGGAGGTCAATCCTCTGGTGGTCACGGCAGCCGGCGAAGCGGTGGCTCTCGACGCGAAGGTCATATTGGACGACTGGGTCGCCGCGGAGAGCGATAAAGACGCCGGGGAAAACACGGCCAGCCAGACGCCCTTTGAGGAGCTGTTTGCATCTGTGGGCGCCAACGCCGTGGAGATGGACGGCGACGTGGCCGTCTATGCGGGCGGCGCAGGGGCGGCGATGGCCTCCGGCGACTGCATCATCAGCCGCGGCGGAACGCTGCGCTGTCTGGTGGACAGAGGCACCATCGCCTCCGACACGTCGGATGACGAGCTGTCCCTGGAACTTGCCGGAGTGATCCGAACGATCCTGGATCTGAAGCCCAAAGTGATCTTTTTGAACGTTTACTTCCAGGCCGGGCGGATGGATTACGAGAGCCGGACTCTGAAGCGCGCCTTCGGGGATGTGGACCGGACCGTGCCCGTGGTGGCCCGTCTGGCGGGCCGCATGGCGGAGGAAGGCAGAAGAAATCTGGAGGATACGGGTATTTTTGTGACAGATTCTCTGGAGACCGCCGTGGATAAGATCATGGAGTACTTGAAGGAGGAGGCGTAACTATGGCGATTTATATAGACAAGTCATCCCGCGTCATCATTCAGGGAATCACCGGCCGGATCGGACGCATCTTTGCCGAGCGCATGGCGCAGCACTATCCCAATTTTGTGGGAGGCGTGACGCCGGGAAAGGGCGGTCAGGAAGTATTCGGAAAACCTGTTTACGATGATGTGGAGACAGCTGTGAGCGCGCTGAACGCAAACACCTCCGTGATCGTGGTGGCGGCTCCGTTTATGAAGGGGGCCGTCTTCGAAGCCATCGACGCCGGGATCAAGACGATCTGGTGTTATACCGACCGCGTGCCGGTGCATGAGACGCTGGAAATGGTACAGTACGCCAAACTTTCCGGAGTCACGCTGATCGGGCCCAACTCGGCGGGCATCGTTTCTCCCGGGAAAGCGTCTGCCGGCGAGCTGAATGAGAATTACCTTCCGCTGAAAGAGGGCAGCGTGGGTCTGCTGTCCAAGAGCGGAAGTCTGAGTTATGAGGTGATCAATCTGATCGCGGACGCGGGATTTGGTTTTTCCACGATCATCTGTATCGGAGGCGATCCGGTCCTGGGGACTTCCTGCTGCGAAGCCATGGCCGCATTCAAAAATGATCCGGAGACCAAAGCGGTGGTCATGCTGGGTGAGGTGGGCGGCACCGATGAGATCGACGCTATCGAGATCATCCGCGAGATGGATAAACCGGTGGTGGCCTATATTGCAGGGCACTGCGCTCCGGCCAAGAAAAAGATGGGTCACGCTGGGGCTATCGTCAACGGGACCGCCGACACGGCGGACGCCAAAACTGCGGCTCTGCGCGCGGCGGGCGTACACGCGGTGAACGCCATCGACGAGATCCCGCAGGAACTGAATAAGCTCGACTTTTAAATTCGGACAGAGCGGATGGACAGCCGGCCAGTCTGATCTCTTTTTCTGGCCGGATATCCGCTCGCCAAAGATTAAAGAGCAGTGTCCGAAACCTTTACGGAAGGAGGAAAGAATCAATGGAAAACAACGAAACCAAAACTCGCAAAGAACCATCCTTCGCCCTTTCACTGGGGGCGATCGGCATCCTTGTCCTCTTCGTTGGCGTCGGCTATATCGCCATGAACCTGAAAGTCGATATCATGCTGATCTGTTCTGCCGTCTGCGTCAGTATTCTTGCCATGTCCCTGGGTTATACCTACAAGGATATCGAAGAATTTATCTGCACCAGACTGTCCAGGACGCTGGCCACGATCCTGATCATCTGGACCATCGGCACGGTGATCGGAACATTTATGTTCTGCGGCGCCATTCCCATGGTCATCCGCTATGGAGTCCAGCTCATCAAACCGGAGCTGGTCATTCCCATGTCCTTTGTTCTGTGCGCGATCTTCTCTACGGTGACCGGCACGTCCTGGGGATCCGCCGGCACCGCCGGCGTAGCCTGCATCGGCATCGCTTCCGGTCTGGGCGTCTCACTGCCCATGACCGCTGCCGCCATCGTCTGCGGCGCCACCTTCGGCGACAAGATCTCTCCGCTGTCCGATACTACAAATCTGGCTCCGCTGTGCGCCGGCTGTACGCTGTACCAGCATATCGGCTCCATGATGTGGACCACCACTCCCGCCAGTCTGCTGGCCCTGGTCGGCTTCTTTATTCTGGGCGGCATGGAAAAGGTGGCGGGATCCGGACTGCCTCAGGAGGCGCTGGATATGATGGGGACCCTCGACGGCATGTTCTCCTGGAACCTGCTGCTGATCCTGCCGTTCCTTGTCATCGTCGCCGGCGCTGTCACCAAAAAACCGCCTGTGCCCACTATGCTTGCAGCTTCTTTCGTCGCTGTTCTCATCGGTGTTTTTTATCAGGGCTTTTCGCTGCAAAACGGCGTTCTGGCTGCGTACAGCGGTTTTAAGATGGACATGGTACCCGGACTGGATGTGGCGACGGCGTCTGCCATGGTGCAGAAACTGCTGGTCCGCGGCGGCATCACTTCCATGGCCAGCATCGTCATCATTATTTTCTGCGGGTACGCTTACACGTCGGTGCTCAGCGGCGCAGGGTTCATGGACACAGCCATGAGGCCGGTCACCTCCCGCATCCGGGGCAGAGGTCCTCTGATGGCTGCGGCGTTCTGCACCAGCTTTGTTCTGCTTGCTCTGTCGGGCATTACTTATGTGAGTTCCATCTGTCTGCCCGACATGTATAAGCGTTCTTTCCTGGAACACGGCATGCCCGCCAGAGTTTTGTCCCGTACCATTGAGGACGGTTCCACCATCATGGCCGGACTGATCCCCTGGGGGACCTCCGGACTGCTGTACGCTTCCACTCTCGGCGTGGAAGTATGGGGGAGCGGCGGCTACGCCCCGTACTGCTTTACCTGCTGGTTCACGCCGATCATTGCAATACTGCTGGCTGTCACCGGCATAGGCATTTACAAGATGAATGACGAACAGATCCGGCAGGCTCTCGCTGAATACGATGCGGAGCAGGCCGCGCTGAAGGGCAACGCGTGATCGTTATTTTCCATCGCAGCAGCCGATGGATCGGCCGTCACATAAAACGCCGGACTCAGACTCAAGAGTAGATATCCTGCATAAAAATGCTTCTCAGAGCGCCCAGGTGCGTTCGGGAAGCATTTTTGCAGTATACATATATTTATCAGAGGGAGGGAAATACGGTTTCTTATTGACGAACGGCATCGAATCTGATATTTTTTAATATGTTATTAAGTACCTTCGGCTGACAAAAAAACACATGCATGAAGGGGAAGGGGGGAAGTATCATCATGATAATAAAACGCAACATTGCACTCTGCATTGTCTTCAGCATCATCACCTGCGGCATCTACGGCCTCTACTGGCTGGCCTGCCTGGCAGACGATACCAATCGCGCCAGCAGCCGGACCAATGAGACCTCGGGAGTCCTGGTCGTCGTTTTCAGTATTATCACCTGCAACATTTATCACATTTACTGGTGTTACAAGGCCGGAGAAAAGATCGACGAGGCGCGGCAGATGCGGGGACTGGCGGCAAAGAACAGCGGCATCGTATATTTGCTGCTGACGCTGTTCGGATTGTCTGTCGTATCCTGGGCGCTGCTTCAGAACGAACTGAACGAGATCGCCGATATGGAAGGAACGGCAGGCGGAATGAAGACATGGTAATATGGGAAAGGGCACGGCTGCGGCAGACGGTCTGCGCGGCCGCGCTGCTGGCGCTGCTCGGATCGGCGGGATTGCTGCTGTCACAGGAGGGAGCGGGGATCCCCTGCGTGTTTCACCTGATCACGGGACTGGATTGTCCCGGCTGCGGGGTCACGCGGATGCTCCGCGCGCTGGCCGTGGGAGACATAACCGCCGCATGGAGATACAATCCCTTTGTGATGGCGGTCTCTCCGCTGCTGCTTCTGCTGCTTTTGCGTCTGACCGCGCGCTATGTAGCCACGGGAAACAGAATGCTGACCCGGGGAGAAAACGCGTTTGTATGGGCTCTGATCGCGGGCCTGATCCTGTTTGGCATTTTGAGAAATATGCCGTTCTACCCGTACTGACCGGGAGGCGAACGGCGCCTGCACTGGGGTGTCGCTCTGATGACATCCTTTTTTTACGGATTTCGATAACGATTGCATTCAGTTACCGGGGACGCTTGCGGAACAGACCGGATCTCGATCTCTGTGCCGGTCGGGTTCCTGTCTTCGTTCCCGTCGGCTGAGAGCAGGGAATATAGATAAAGGATAAAAGAAAATATGGCTCGTTTTTTTGTCACAAAAGAAAATGTCGGGGAGGATGTGATCGAGATCACCGATCCGGAGGATATCCGGCATATCGTCAAGGTACTGCGCCTGGCGGAGGGAGATTTTATCGACGTGTCCGACTCGGAGGAGTATGAATATCGTGTGGAACTCAGCCAGGTGTCGAAGGAGGCCGTGGTGGGGAAGATACACGACAAACAGAGCTTCAGCAAGGAGCCTGGCCTCAGGGTAACGCTTTACCAGGCCGTCCCCAAACAGGGGAAGATGGAGACCATCGTCCAGAAGACAGTGGAGCTGGGGATCCATCGCATCGTCCCTGTTTTTACAAAGCGGTGCGTAGTCACGGACAGCAGAGGGAACGCCGCAAAGAAGGCGGAGCGCTGGCAGAAAGTGTCCGCGGAGGCGGTCAAGCAGTGCCGGCGCGGCATCGTTCCGCAGGTGGATCTGCCCATGGATTTTAAGAAAATGATGGAGGAGATCCGCAATGATTACGATCTGGTGCTGTTCCTTTACGAGAATGAACAGCGGACCACGATCAAGCAGGTGCTGCGGGAGTTCAGCGCCGAGTGGGTGCTCAGTTCTGCCATGGAAGGAATGAGCGCACTGGAGGAATGGGACGGCGAGCCCCAGGATGAAAGTTCCCTGCTTCCGCCGAGAAAAGCGCCCTCTGTGGCGCTGATCGTCGGCCCGGAGGGCGGTTTTTCCGACGAAGAGGCCGCGGAGCTGAAGGACAGCTGCGCGAAGTGCGCCACGCTGGGACGCACCATACTGCGCACGGAGACTGCGGGGATGGCCGCGCTGGCCATGGTGATGTACGAGCTGGAACTGTAGACGCCGGTAAAGGCGGCCCGCCCGGAACGCCCGGCCCGCCCGGAACGCCGGGATGGGCGGGCCTGCATGCGGGGTGAAGGAGGAAGCATGAGAGTGTTGTGGAAAGCGCTGCGGATTTTTCTCTATCTGTGCCTGATGAACGGCGCGTTGCTCCGGGAGAGAACGGCGTTGAGCGGTCCAGGCTTCGCTGCGCTCATGGCCGCGCTTTTTGTATTCTATGCGGTGAGTCTGGTCCTGCCGGAAACAGAGAAGGGGAGCGGCGCCCGGCTTGCGGTCATGAAGGGCGGGCATACGCTGATCCTGTCGGCCGCTCTGTGTTTCGTATTCGAGGCGCTGATCTACGCGGGAGTTTTCGGCGCCGCGAAGATCTCTGTGAGCTGGCAGACGGCTCTGTTCAATGGGATCGCGGCGCTGCTGCTGGCCTCTTTCATGATGTTCGTGGGATTTGTAAGGATCATCTTCACGTCCACTCAGCTGGGGATCGTCACCCGGCTTCTTCTGCTGCTCACCTGGTGGATCCCCGTGTGGAATCTGTTTCTGTTTTTCCGGGCCTGCGGTCTGGTCAGGCGGGAGTACCATTACGAGATGGCCCGGCAGGAGCTGAATCAGGCGCGAAAGGAAAATGAAGTCTGCGGTACGAAATACCCCATTCTTTTAGTCCACGGCATCTTTTTCAGAGATTGGCAGCTGCTGAATTACTGGGGAAGGATCCCCGGAGAGCTGATGCGAAACGGCGCCTCCGTCTTTTATGGAGAACAGCAGTCGGCGGCTCCCGTGAGCCGAAGCGGGGAGGAATTGGCGGCGCGTATTCGGGAAATACTTGAAGCAGAGGGCTGTGAAAAGGTCAATATCATCGCGCATTCCAAGGGAGGTCTTGACTCCAGATACGCCATAAGCCGTCTGGGAATGGGGCGGCACGTAGCGTCGCTGACGACGATCAACACGCCGCATCGCGGCTGCGTCTTCGCTGAACGGCTGCTGAAGCTGTTTCCGGAGGGGCTGGTCCGCTTTATCGCAGACAAATATAACGCGGTGTTCCGGAAGCTGGGCGACAGGGAGCCTGATTTCCTGGGAGGAGTCCTTGATCTCACCGCCGGCCGCTGCGCCAGATTCAACGAAGAAGTGCCGGATGACGACCACGTCTATTATCAGAGCGTGACCTCGAAGATGAAGGGCATGTTCAGCTTCGGTTTTCCTCTGATGTTTACCTATCCTATCGTTAAATTTGTGGAAGGGGAAAACGACGGGCTGGTCACGCCGGATTCCGCCAAATGGGGGAATTTCCTTGGTCTGGTCACAGGTTCCGGGTATCGCGGCGTGTCCCACGGGGACATGGTGGACCTCATGAGGGAAAATATAGCGAGCTTTGACGTAAAAGAGTTTTATGTAAACATTGTTTCCGAGCTGAAAGAAAGAGGCCTGTAGGCCGCCGGGGTCTCCGGCAGTTTAAAACAGAGAGAAGGATCAGGAAAACAACAGATGAATGATTTATCAGAATGGCTGAAAAGCCGCGGCCGCCGGGCGGTCTATCCGCAGATGGGGGGCGTTGGGCTGAAGCTGACGCCGTACAGAATGTTTCAGGTCTACGAGGACCCGGAAAAACAGCTGGAGATCTCCCTGCGGATCGAAGAGACGTTTCCCACAGATTTTACGTATCCGGTGGATTTCGGCTACGTGTTTCTGCACGATCTGGGTCTGGACATGCTGAAGCCGGATCACGACTTTCCCAGCGTATTGGAAAATCCGGCCAAGACAGCAGAGCAGATCGAACACTTCCGCAGGGCCTGGGAGCAGGGCCTCGATCTCTGCGGGGAAAAAGGCGGGAAGGCGCTGCTGCCCGCCTATCTGGAAAGCATTGAAAAAATCGCGTCGCGGATACCGAAGCCGGAGATGGTGGCGGTGCCCGGGCCTTTTACGCTGGCCGGCGAACTGGTGGGCATAACAGATCTGGCAAAATTTACCCTGAAAAAACCTCAGCTGGTAGAAGCGGCGCTGGAGCTTACGGAGGCGATCCTGTGCGGATTTATCACGGAAGCAGTCGACAGAGGCGCCTCGCTGATCCAGATATCGGAACCGACGGCGGTCATCCTCTCACCGGCCATGTTCAGAAAGTGGATCACGCCCGGCCTTCGGCGCATGTTTGGGCATATCAACGGACAGGCCTGGTCCGCTCTTCACATCTGCGGAAATGTGGACGCCTATCTGGATGAAATGATCTCCGCGGGGCCCATGGTTCTGAGTCTTGATCAGATCATGGACATGAAGGCGGCGGCAGAGCGTACGCCGGGAAACATTATTCTCGCCGGAAACACAGATCCGGTGGGGATAATGCTGCAGGGCACGCCTGAACAGGTGCGCTCTGCGGTGGAAACGCTGCTGAATGAGATGGCACCGTACGATAATTATATGCCTTCCTTCGGATGCGATTGCCCGGTAGATACTCCTGTGGAAAACATGCAGGCGTTTACCGAGGCTGTTTACGGGTGGAAGAAAGGCGATGGCGGACAACAGAGGTAGAAGGCGCAGCGGGAGCGAAGCCGGAGAGTGCCGCGGGGAACTGCGGCGGACGAGACAGGAAGGGAGAAAGCTATGAAAAATGAATGGCAGGCAGGGTGGAAGCGGGGGATCGCGGCAGCGCTGTGCGGTCTGATGATCTTTGCGCTGGGCGCATGTGGAAGCGATTCCGGAGAAACGGGAGGAACGCAGGAGGGAAAGGAGTTCGCCGGGGAAGAGATCGCGGTGCTGCTTCCGCCCTGGTATGAGGAGGGGATCGCAGCCACGATCCCTGAATTTGAGGAGGCCACCGGTATCAAAGTTAATCTGGAGATCCTCGACTGGGATCCGCTGCGGGATCGGATCGTAACCGCCTGCTCCAGCGGAAAGGCGCCGGCCGACGTGACTGAATTCAGCTGGGACTGGGTAGGCAACTTTGGAGCGGCGGGCTGGTACGCCCCGCTCAACGACAGCCTGGACGACGCATTCTGGGCGGACAGCATGACAAAGGATACCTTCAAATACGGGGAAGATTATCTGGCTGTGCCCATCTACAACGATTTCCGGCTGACCTACGTGAACAAAGCTGACTTTACCGCGGCAGGCATCGTAGAAGTACCGGCAGGAGCGGACGAAATACTGGAGGCGGCCAGGAAGATCAAGGCAAGCGGCGTGGAGGAATATCCCGTGGCTCTTCCGCTGTCCGCAGTGGCGGCTACCACCACGCCCTGGTTCATGCTGACCAAATCCTATGGGGGCGAGCTGTTCGATGAAAATTACCAGCCGCTGTTTCTGGAGAAGGATTCCGCCGGGTACAGGGCCATGAACTGGATCATGACCGGACTGTCCGAGAGCCTGATCGATCCGGCGTCTCTGGACTATCAGGGCATGGACGTGGTGGACCGTTTTAAGCTGGGGCAGGGTTCCATCGACATTGCGGGATGGGCCGGAAATGTGACGGAGTATTTCAACAGCGAAAAAAGCCAGATCTCCGATTCAGTGGAAGTGATCAAGGTGCCGGGAGCAGAAGGCGTCAGCCGGACCTACGGACTGCTGGAAGGCGTGGGAATACCCGCGGCCAGCGAGCATAAGGGCGCTGCGGCGGAATTTATCAAGTGGATCAATCGGCCGGAATTCGTGGAATCCTTCTTCGTGGATTACGGAATTTTCCCCAGCAGCCAGGCTGTCATCGACAAGCTGGTAGGAGAAGGAAAGATACCGGGAGGCGAAGTGGTGTCGGAGGTCCTTGGCACCATCGAACCGCTGTTTCCTCAGGGAGCGCCGGAGTGGTACGGAAACTGGGAGAGCGAGACGGCCGCTGTCATGAATCAGATGGCCAAGGGCCAGCTGTCGCTGGACGCAGGGCTGGCCGCTATCGCCGACGCGGCTGCTAAGCTGCAGAAGTAAAAAGATCCAGACCGGTCTGGTCGTATGGAGGTGAGACGATGAAACGGAGAGACAACGATATATTTTTGCTGTGGCTGCTGCCTATGGCGCTGGTCCTGCTCTGTTTTGTCATCCTGCCTCTGCTGGTGACGGTCGTGGACAGCCTGTATTCCGTAAGTCTGCTGAACGTATCGGACCGCAGCTTTGCGGGCGCAGACAACTATCTGACGGTGCTCAAGGACGCCAATGTGCGCACGGCGGCGGGAAACACGCTGTTTTACACTGTCGTATCGCTGACGGCGGAGACCGTACTTGGAATAGCGGCGGCTGTGGCGCTGAAGGAAAAGTATAGGGGAAGGAGCGTCATTCTGGCTGTGCTGAGCATACCGTGGGCGCTGCCCCCCATGGTCAACAGCATGACCTGGAAGCTGATCTTCGACCCATCGGTGGGCATCTTAAATGAAATTCTGCTGCAGTGGGGCGTTATCGACGCTTATCAGGTGTGGCTGAACAATCCGGAGTTGTCCAAGTGGTGCGTGACGACCGTTCACGTATGGAAGATGCTTCCTTTCATCGTGATCATAATGCTGGCCAGACTGCAGACCATGCCCCGGGAAATAATGGAGGCCGCGGAGACGGACGGCGCTTCCGCGGTTCAAAAATTCCGCTATTTCACCTTTCCCTATCTGCGGCCCGTGCTGTTTATCACCCTGGCTCAGGGGACCATCGGGGCGGTGCATCTCTTTGACGAGCCCTACGCCATGACAGGGACGGCGCTGGACACGCGCACGCTGCTGATCCAGGATTATCTGACGGCGTTCCGGGAATATAATCTGGGAACGGGTATGGCGCTGGCTCTGCTGATTTCCGTGTCGATCCTACTGCTCATGGTGCTCTATGCGAAGCTGGCGGGGAGGCAGGAGGAATGGTAGAAAACAGAAGATGGCCGGGCATCCGTCCGGCGCGGAAGCTTCACAGAAGAACGAAGCTTGCGGCTCTGCAGGCCGCCGTGTCGGCGCTGATCCTGCTGTACAGCCTGCTGCCGCTTTACTGGCTGCTGCGCACCAGCCTGATATCGAAAGAAGACCTGCTGAAGGCGCCGCCTGCGCTGCTCCCGTCTCCTGCTACGGCGGAACATTTCGCTCGGATCCTGGGGCTGGATGGAAGCAGCCATGTGATCTCTGCGAATTTCGTGCGGGCCTTCTGGAATTCGGCGGCCGTATGTCTGGGAGCGACGGCGGCGGTGTGCGCCATCGCCGTACTGGCCGGATACGTGTTCGCCAGATGGCGCTTCCCCGGAAGCAGAGCGCTGTTTGGCCTGCTGCTGGTCACTATGGTGCTTCCTGCCTACAGCGTTATGCTGCCTCTGTATCGGGTGATGACGGCGCTTTCGCTCATCGATACAGGTCTTGGGCTGGGGCTGATCTATGTTTCTGCCTTTATGCCGCTGGCTGTCTGGCTTATGAGGAGCTTTTTCCTGACGGTGCCTATCGAGCTGGAAGAAGCCGCGCAGATGGACGGGGCCGGCCGGTGGCGGCAACTGTTTCTGGTGCTGCCCCTGGCCGCGCCGGGGCTGATCTCGGCTGCCACCATCACCTTCCTCAGCTGCTGGAGCCAGTATGCGATCCCGCTGGTGTTCGCATCGTCCAAGGCGCAGCCGGTCACTGTATTTCTGTCCACGCTGGTAGGGAAGACCTCGGTGGAATACGGCCTGATGGCTGCGGGAGGCGTTCTGTCCATACTGCCGCCGCTGCTGGTGGCGGTTTTTCTCAACCGTTATCTGGTGGCCGGGCTGATGAAGGGCGCGGGCAGGTGAAGAACGCGGCAGGCGATGGGTGCTGGAACAGATGTGCGGCGGGACGGATGCCGGAGCGGCGGCGAAGAGCGCGGGCAGGCTAATAGCGCTGGCAGGCGATGGACAGCTACAAGATCCCGTGCTTTTGGAAAAAGTCGGCGGAGGAAAGATTGGGCGGCCGCAGGATGCGCTTCAGAACATAGAGCGAATCCTCCGACCGCTCCGCCTTTTTCAGCGGGAAATAGTTGATTCCCTCGGTACAGCTCAGAGTGGCTTCAAAGCCCATGCTTTTCAGCAGATCTGTGGAGCCGTCGCTCATGAATCCGAAGGGATAGGCGAAGGTGTTGGGCAGCCATCCGGTCTGTTCCAGAATGCGCTGCTGCAGCCGCACCACGTCCTGCTCCAGCACGTTTTTGTAGACCTCCGCGGTCTCGCCGGGGTTTTGAGAGCAGCCTTTTCGCCCCTTGTCGTAGGTGTGCATATTGTAGGTGTGATTTTGGATCTCCACGTGTCCTGATTCGATCATTTCGTTGATCTCATCCCAGGTGACGTGGGAGTAATTGGGATGATCCGCGTCCTTTAAGCTGAAATCGTCGCTGCACTTTCCAATGATGGAGATGACGGCCTTGGCGCCGTATTCCTTCAGAAGGGGATAGGCGTAGAGGTAGTTGTTGTAATATCCGTCGTCAAAGGACAGAACAATGGGTTTTTCCGGCAGGGGAGAGCCCTTTTTTACATAGTCGATGAGCTGAGTCATGGTGATGGTCTCATAGCCCTTCTCCTTCAGATATTTCAGGTCATCTTCAAATCGGTCGGGGGATATGACGAATTTGTTCTGCCTGGCGGCGTCCTTCAGAAGACCGTGGTACATGATGATGGGAACAGCCAGACTATCTTCCGGCACTTTTGAGGCGGCCGCCACGGCCAGCGTCTCTTTGTCTGCGCCCCCGGCGCTGCCTTCCGCCGCCGGATCACGGTAGCCGTAGACCCGGGTAAATTCTCTGGAACCCTCTTTCTGTTCTACTGTCACTCTGTGCTTTGAGAGCAGGCGGGTGATATCGTAGAGGTCGATCCAGATCTGACTGGGACTGTCTTTTTTATCCTCCTCAAAAATAAGCTGCATGCCGTAGTGCAGATGGGGCTCGTCGATGTTGTTGACATTTTCTTTGAGACTGTAGCCGGTCTGACCGGAATAGCCGATCACATCCCCGGCTGTAACGGCTTTTCCGATGTAGAGATTGGCGGCGTAGGGGGAATCCTTGCGCAAATGGGCGTAATAGTAATATCTGGTGTTATCCAGACTTCGGATGCCGATGCGCCAGCCCCCGTACTGGTTCCAGCCCAGAGCTTCCACGATGCCGCTTTCCACGCTGACCACCGGCGTGCCGGTGCTGATCATCAGATCGTGTCCCAGGTGCTTTCTGGCGTAGCCATAGGTCCGGCCGCTCCCAAAATCGTCGTAGTCGTTGTACCAGTAGCCCTCCGCGATGGGGGAAAACGCCTTCAGCCCGTACTGTTTCACCCAGGTCAGCTGATCCGAGCCTTCCTTCTTCACCTGCACCTCATATTCGCCTACCATGCCGCCCAGCACGGCAGTGTAGGCGCGCAGATAGTAGTTGTAATACTTCATTTTCTTTGCCAGATGGGCCGTGTATTCGCCTTCCTTCAGCTGCGCCGCCAGCTTTTCCATATCGGCGGCGCGGTATTGAGAGAAGTCGCCGCCGTATTTGGCGCCCAGATAGGCCAGCAGTTCGATCCAGTTCACATGCGTTTCCGACCTGTAGCTTTCCACGTCGTAGTTCAGCGCCTTTTCCATGGCCTCATAGGGGACGTCGAACTCTACCCATTTGATAGGCTGGTCGTTTCTCACGGGAAGGCTGGCGGCCAGTCCGGGACGCACAGGTCCGGGGAGCAGGTAAACTGCAGCCACGGAGAGCAGCAGGACAAATGCCAGAAAAGGCGGCAATATTTTTTTCAGTCGCAAGGTCTAACCTCCTGTATTTTACGCGCCGTATGCCGCCCGCCGTTCTGACGGCAGCGGGCGCCCGCAGGGCTGATACGGCTTCTGTCAGATGGAACGGGCGCGCCGCGCTGCGCCGCCGGTGGACGGACGCGGGGCGTCAGCGCCCTTTATGGAAAATAACTATGCAAATCACCGTCAACTTATGTATAATAGAAGGGGCGGCAGACCGGCCGCCAACAGGGATTTTGAAGGCAGCCGCCGCAGGGCCGGCAGGAGCTTGACGCTCCGCCGGCGGCCCGCAGACAGCGCTTTGGCCAATCACCGACGGGCGGCAGACAGCGCTTTGGCTCGTCGCCGATGGGCGCTAGACTCGCGCTTTGGCTCGTCGCCGGCGGTCCGCAGATAAGGGTTTGACACCCAGCCTGCAGGCGGCGCACAGATAAACAAAAGAGGAGGGATCGGCCATGGCATTTCTTGATAAGGTCACAGACATGGGGAGAACAGCGGCGAAAAAATCCGAGGAGATGATGGACGTCGCAAAGACGAAGCTGAAGATCAGTGAGAACAAGTCGATCATGAAAGATTTTGAGATCGAGATCGGAAAGCTGGTGTACGCAAAGTATCAGAAGGGGGAGGCGCTGGATGTGCAGCTCCTGGAGCTGTGCGAGAAAATAAAGGAGAAGGAAGCGGAGAACTCCCGTCTGGAGTCTGCTCTGTAGACGAGTCGATTTATGAAAATTGCGTTTTACACCCTTGGCTGCAAGGTAAATCAATACGAAACACAGGGATTAAAAGAAAAATTTATAGCCCGCGGGGATGAAGTGGTGGGCGATCTGGACTATGCGGACGTGTATGTGATCAATACCTGCACGGTGACGGGACTTTCAGACCGGAAATCCCGCCAGTACATCCGCAGGACGAAGCGGATCAATCCGGACAGCATCACCGCAGTCATCGGCTGCTACGCCCAGATCAGCCCCGAGGAGGTGGCGGCCGTCGAAGGCGTGGATATCGTGGCGGGGACCAATGAAAAACACCGGCTGCCGGAATTTGTTGACGAGCTGCTGTCGGAGAGAAAAGCGGCGGCTTCCGGAGAGGGACACGGTCCGTGTGCGGGGCTTCCTGCAGGACAGCCCACTGGAAAGGCCGCGGAACAGGCTCCGGAACAGGCTGCGGGGCGGAGAACGGGGGCCGCGGCGGGTCCGCTGCTTCACGTGCTGGATTACAGCCAACTGACCGCTTATGAAGAGACGGGGATCATCACGTCCATGGAATCACGGACGAGAGCGTTCATCAAGATACAGGAGGGCTGCAACCGGTTCTGTACGTACTGTGTGATCCCTTATGCCAGAGGCACGCTGCGCAGCCGGCGCAGGGAAGATATACTGCGGGAGGCGGAGAGCCTGATCGCAAGGGGTTTTCGGGAGCTGGTGCTCACGGGGATCAACACTGCCCTCTACGGCATGGAGCCGGGCTTCCCGGAGGAAGAGGACGGGACCCGGGGCGTGGAGGTGATCATCCGCGAACTCTGCGCGCTGCCGGGGGATTTCCGGATCCGTCTCAGCTCTCTGGAACCCACGGTAGTCAACGCCGAGTATGTGGCGGGACTGATGAAATATGATAAGCTGTGCCGTCACCTGCATCTGTCGCTGCAGAGCGGAAGCGACAGCGTGCTCGCTGCCATGAACCGCAGATACGACAGAGCAGAATACCTGCGCATCGTCCGGGCGCTGAAGGATTTCGACCCTAACTACGGGATATCAACGGACATTATCGTGGGCTTTCCCGGAGAGACGGAGAGCGATTTTCGGGACACCCTGGACATGGTAGAGCAGGCGGGTTTCTGCAAGGTCCACGCGTTTAAGTATTCCCGCAGGAAAGGTACGAAGGCGGCGGAGATGAAAGGGCAGGTAGCGCCGGAAGTGAAAGCCCGGCGCAGCGCGCAGCTCATCGAAGCAGGACAGCTGCAGGCCCGGGCCTTTTTCCGGAAAAACGCCGGGACTGTGCGCAGAGTGCTCTTCGAGGAGTTTGATGAAAAGACCGGTTATTTTCGCGGCCATACGGATAATTTTATCGAGGTCTACTGCGGCGGGCCGGAGGACGGAACGGATCTGTCAAACACCTTTGCCCACGTCCGGCTGACCGAACCCTTTGCCGGGGGGATGAAAGGTGTTCCCGTGGGAAAATAAAAGACGTTCCTGTCGGGGAGACAGGCCGTTGCGGCTCTGGCCGCCGGAGCGAGGGCGCACCCGGAATAGGGGCAGAAAGAGAAAACATCCATTGACATTTTCCGGGACTGTGCTATGATAGTTTAAAAGTTTCCTGTGGAAACTTATCCGCACTCCGCGCTTATTTATTTTTTTACAAAAGAACAGGAGATGAAAACCATGTCGGACTGCATATTCTGCAAGATCGCGAATCGGGAGATCCCCTCGGACCTGGTATACGAGGATGATGTCATCGCAGCGTTTCACGATCTGGAGCCCCAGGCTCCCGTCCATGTGCTCATCGTTCCGAAAAAACATATCGAATCTTTAGACGATGTGGATTTTGAGGATATGGAAGCGATGGGATGGCTGATGAAAAAAGTGAAGGACATCGCAAAAGATCTTGGGTTGGAAAACGGCTACCGCCTGGTATGCAACACCGGCGAAGACGGGATGCAGACCGTAAAGCATCTGCATTTCCATCTGCTGGGCAGGCGCAAAATGACCTGGCCGCCGGGCTGATGGGGACAGGCATCGGGATTTATACTTTTGAATCAAAAAAACCTTGCGTAAATCCGAAAAAGCATGTATAATATTCACGTTATAGGCGAATTCGTTCGGATAAGCATCAAAATGATTTCGAAAAAAGTCAGGAGGTGAAACGAATAAATGGCACAGGTAATTGTGAGAGAAAACGAAAGCTTGGAAAGCGCGCTGAAGAGATTTAAGCGTTCCTGCGCGAGAGACGGCGTAATGTCTGAACTCAGAAAAAGAGAACATTACGAGAAGCCCAGCGTAAAGAGAAAGAAAAAGTCCGAAGCCGCGAGGAAAAAGGCGAAAAAGTTCTAAAAGCTAAAAGAGGTGTTCACCTATGTCTTTAAAAGACAAACTTGCTGCGGATTTCAAAGAGGCCATGAAGGCCCACGACGAAGTGCGCAAAAATACGGTTAATCTGGCCCGTGCCGCTGTGAAGCAGTACGAGGTGGATAACAGAAAAGAGCTTGATGATCAGGGGATTATCGAAATCCTGACCAAACAGGTTAAGATGCGGAAAGATGCCCTCTCTGATTTTGAAAAAGCAGGAAGAACGGATTTAGCCGAAGCATATAACAAGGAAATAGAGGTCCTCATGACCTATCTGCCGGAGCAGATGACGGAAGCGGAGATCGCGGAAATCGTGAAGCAGACGGCGGCGGATCTGGGAATCGAAGGCGGCAGCGGAAAGCCGAACTTCGGTAAGCTCATGGGAGCCGTTATGCCGAAAGTCAAGGGCAGAGCGGACGGCGGGGCGGTCAAAAAGGTACTGGAAGAATTTCTCGCTTAACTCCGAAGACCTGAGGGGCTTCCGAGTCGATGAATTTTACATGTAAAAAAGGCTGTAGACAAGAAATAACTTGGATGCAGCTTTTTTTGTGCTGGAAAGGGGTTGTTCGATACCGTTCGTGGGACTGCAGCCTGGAACTGGTCCGGCTCGTTCCGGCTATATGCTGGCGCGGAATAACAGGGGTCCGGGATTCATTGGACTGGGAAAGCGCTGGGCTTGGGGGCGCATTGGACTGAGACAAACGCCGGGCTGGGGGCTCATTGGACTGGGGAAAGCGCCGGGCTGGGGGCTCGCTCTTTGGACGGGGAAGCGCCGGATCACTGGATCCTGCGATCATGATCGGACTGCTGGACCTATCGTTAACGGCGTGGGTGTCGGGCGCTTTGTTGCTCAGCGGAATGGGCAGCCCGGCGGCATCTTTGAGCTTCAGAATAGGCGAAAACAGCAAAAAAAATTGGATATCACCGAAAATCCCACGGAAACGGGAGAAAAACTCATGATATTCGCTGTGAATATACTGTACCCATAAGTGTGGACACGACCAGATTTTAGATACCCCAATTATGGACACACAGCCCGCTAGGGTTTTGGTGCATCCTGCAAAATAGACATTC
>Ga0129308_1001598_pt1 | contig 22881 bp, 20 predicted proteins | sample L827metagenome_FD_94440 | JGI IMG/M metagenome (GOLD analysis project Ga0129308, IMG submission 94440) | Ring-tailed lemur group fecal microbial communities from Wisconsin, USA - L827 metagenome | ecosystem: Host-associated > Mammals > Digestive system > Large intestine > Fecal | place: USA... | reverse complement strand
TATCCGCTGGATGAGGATGAGGATCGTTTTGCTATTTATCTGTCAAAAGAGTCTTTGTCTGCCGAAGAAAAAGCAAAACGTGCTTATGTTTGTATTAATATTGATGACTTGTTTGATGCAGAAGGTAAGTATCGTGAGGCTTCATTCGATGGGACTAATTCTTATCAACTGTATCCTTCTTTGTCGAAGTTCAACTGGTCGTATGATGGGTTGAATTATGGAAGTAATTTGCAGATTAAAACCGGTGATATGTTTATCATGCGTATGGCTGAGGTGTACTTGATTGCTGCTGAGGCTAATGTGGCACTTGGCAATGGCGAGAAAGCAGCCGAATATATTAATGTGCTTCGCAAACGTGCATGTCGCAATGCGGATGATTATGAAAATCACATGAAGCTAACGACTGTTGATGAAGAAGGCATTTTTGATGAATATGCTCGTGAGTTGTGCGGTGAGTTTAGCCGTTGGGCATTGCTGAAACGCCACAAAGCTTTCGAAGATCGCTTGGCTAAATACAACGTGCGTGCAGCAGCAAGCTTTAATAGCAGCAAAAATTATCTTCGTCCTATTTCTTATGATTTCTTGTCGCAAATAGATAATGCTGATGAATATGGAACAAACGGATACTAGTACTATCTGTTGGAAATAACTAACTGAGCGTCCCCTCATTCTACAATCAAATAGAATGGGGGGATGTTTGTTTTTCTAGGTTTATGTACAATTTTGCCTTGTATGGTATGTACTGTTTACCTAGTTTTGTGACTTAATCATAATGAATGTACCATGAAAAAACTTCTTTTACTTTTTGCGCTTATTGGTTGTGTGACGTGGAGTAATGCCAAAGGCCAACGCGTGAAGTACAATTTCAATTCAGACTGGGAAATACACGTTGGAGATATTTCTTTGCAACAGGTTATGGGCGCATCTGCCAAGAGTTGGAAACGGGTTACTTTACCACATGCTTTTAATGAAGATGAGGCGTTTAGGGTTCAGATATATGAACATACAGATACTGTTGTATGGTATAGAAAGTCTTTTCGTTTGCCCCGGAATGCCGCAGGTAACAAAATATTTCTGGAATTTGAGGGTATACGCTTCGGTGGAGAGTTTTTTGTAAATGGTAAATCGGTGGGGATACATGAGAATGGAGTCATGGCATTTGGCTTTGATATCACCGATTATATAGATTATGGTAAGGTGAACGTCATTTCTGCAAGGATTGATAATTCATGGAAATATAAGGAACGTGCCACGGGTTCGGGGTATCAGTGGAATGATAAGAATTTTAATGCCAATTACGGGGGCATTCCCAAAAATGTTTATCTGCACGTTGCTCCCAGATTGTATCAAACATTGCCTTTGTTCTCGAATTTGAAAACAACGGGTACGTACGTTTATGCTCGTGAAATGGATGTGACGAAACGAAGGGCTATGGTTTTTGCTGAATCTGAGGTCAGAAATGAGTTTCCGGTAGCAAAGAAGTTCTCTATGGAGATGTCTGTTGAAGATGCTGATGGCCGAATTGTTAAAACAATAAGCTCGGGTATCTTACAATTAGCAGCGGGTGAAACCACTACGGTGAAGGTGGGTACCAGGGTAGAGGATATGCACTTTTGGTCTTGGGGCTATGGTTATTTATATAATGTATACACGGTTTTAAAGGTTGATGGCAAGCCTATAGATGTGGTGAAAACGCGTACGGGCTTTCGTAAAACACGATTTGCAGATGGAAAGGTATGGTTGAATGACAGAGTGATTCAGATTAAAGGGTATGCGGAACGTACCAGTAATGAGTGGCCTGCCGTGGGACTTTCTGTGCCTGCCTGGTTAAGTGATTTCAGCAATAAGATGATGGTGGAAAGTAATGCCAATACGGTGAGATGGATGCACGTTACGCCTTGGAAGCAGGATGTGGAAAGTTGTGACCGTGTAGGCTTAATGCAACTCATGCCGGCTGGTGATGCCGAAAAGGATGTGTCCGACAGAAGGTGGGGGCAGCGTGTGGAGCTGATGCGCGATGCTATTATTTATAATAGAAATAATCCTTCGGTGGTTTTTTATGAAAGTGGTAACGAGAGTATTTCGGAAGAGCACATGGAGGAAATGAAGGCTGTGCGTGATAGGTATGATCCTTACGGAGGAAGGGCTATCGGGTCCAGGGAGATGCTTGATAGTAAAGTGGCTGAGTATGGGGGTGAAATGTTGTATATTAATAAGAGTGCTCATATACCGATGTTCGCTACGGAATATTGTCGTGATGAGGCTTTGAGGAAATATTGGGATGATTATTCTTTTCCTTTCCATCAAGATGGTGAGGGCTCAAAATATTACCGGTCAACAGTTTCCAATACGAGTAAACCGCTGGCTGATGCATCGGCTTATAATCGTAATCAGGATTCGTTTTTCAAAGAGTTGATAACAAGGTGGAATGATTATTACAGGGTGCGTCCGGGTACAGGCGATAGGGTGAGCTCGGGTGGATTGAAAATTCATTTTCATGATTCGAATACGCACTTTCGTGGTGCCGAAAATTATAGAAGAAGTGGGGTGACTGATGCCATGCGCATTCCAAAAGATGGTTTTTTTGCACATCAGGTGATGTGGGACGGATGGGTTGATACGGAAAAGGAAAGGACTTATATTTGTGGGCATTGGAATTATTCTGATACGATAGTGAAGCCGGTTTATGTCGTTTCTACTGCTGATAAAGTGGAATTGTTTGTTAACGGAAGGTCTCTGGGTTGGGGGACAAGAAGTGATCATTTTCTCTTTACTTTCCCTCGTGTGAAATGGGAAAAGGGAGTGGTTGAAGCGGTAGGATGCAATGAAAAAGGTGAGGTGCTGAGCAGGTCCAGTAAAGAAACGGCGGGTGAAGCTGCAATGATTCGTCTCAAAGCGATAACGGCCCCCGATGGGTTCAAGGCGGATGGTGCCGATATGGCTTTGATTGAGGTTGAGGTGACTGATAACGAAGGCAGACGGTGTCCGCTGGCTAATCAGACAATTCGCTTTGAGTTGCAGGGTGAAGCTGAATGGCTGGGAGGTATTGCCAAAGGTGAAGAGGGAAACTATGTTCTTTCGCAGGAATTGCCGGTGGAGTGCGGGGTGAACAGGGTGTTGATTCGTTCTACCAAAAAAGCCGGAAAGATTAGGCTGGTTGCATCTGCTGAGGGATTGACCGGTGCTGATGTGAATTTGCAAACTTCGGCTTTTGAAACAAAAAATGGATTGTCTGCTTATATTTCGGGGGAGCATTTGCCGGTAAAATTATCACGCGGAGAAACTCCCAAGGGTGATTCTTTCCGAATGTCTCGTCGGGCTGTAAAGATAGTCGGGGCAACCGCCGGCTGTAATGAGGGGTTGGTTCGTAATAGCTTTGACGACAATGAATTGTCTGAATGGGGCAACGACGGAAGGAAACAAACGGCTTGGATAAAATATGAACTGGAGGAAGATGCATTGCTTAACGAAGTGGAATTAAAACTTACGGGTTGGAGAATGCGTAGTTATCCCATTCGTATTTGGATGGATGATGAGTTAGTTTATGAGGGCGAAACGCCTAAGTCTCTCGGTTATATAACTCTTCCTCTGAAACCGGTAAAGGGTCGTTTCGTGAAGATTGAGTTAACGGGCATGAATAATGAGCAGGATGCCTTTGGAGGTATTATTGAGGTTACCGGAAAGAAGGAACTGGATTTATTTAAAGACCCCAATGCGACTGATTCAAAAGGACAGTTGCGAATTGTGGAGGTGGAGTTTTACAAATCTCTTTGATTCTATTCCCAATATTTGTAGAAATGATGTACCGGGCCATGGCCTTGACCTATTTGATAGGGGGTTCCGTTGGCTATGGCTTGGTTTATATATTCTTTGGCCCTGATTACGGATTCAGTAAGGGTGAGCCCGTGGGCTAGAAAGGAGGCGATGGCCGACGAAAGCGTGCAACCGGTTCCATGGGTATTGACGCTGTCAATTCTAGGAGTTGGTAACTCAAGTGTTTCGTCTGTCTCGGCGTTATAAAAAACATCAACCAACTGGTCTGTACTGAGGTGTCCGCCTTTAAGGAGTACCGAGGTTTGTTGGCTGTGTGATAAGGCTTTAGCGGCCGGCAACAAATCGGCTATACTATTTATTGTTTGGTTGAGCAAGATTTCTGCTTCAGGAATGTTAGGGGTAATGATGCGACTGTAAGGAATCAGCTCTTTTTTAAGTGCATATATGGCTTCTTGTTGTAACAGGTCGGTGCCGGCAGTGGCTACCATGACCGGATCAAGTACGATGTTGGTTATTAAGTAAGGTGCGAGCGCTTCTTTCACTCCGTAAATATGTTCGGCAGAGTGAAGCATTCCTATTTTAATGGCATCGGCTCCGATGTCGTCAAGCACTGATTGAATTTGCCCTTTGACAAAGGCGGTTGGAATGGGGTGTATGCCGTTTACGTGTACGGTGTTCTCGTCGACAACGGCGGTGATTGCTGTCATGGCGTAACAGCCGCAAGCGGATATGGTCTTTATATCGGCTTGGATTCCGGCTCCTCCGCTGGGGTCGCTGCCGGCTATACTTAATACTCTTTTATACTGTTTCATGATGCTTTCTTTGGCAAAGATAACAAATTATCGCTACTTTTACGTTCTGTAAACTTTAAATGGATGAGATTATGAGCTTTAATCCAATACCTCTAAAATATAAAAATGACGATAAACCGGGTGCATGGCCTATGTTGATGTATGGCCTGCAATGGTTTCTGATAACGATTCCTATCGTATTGATTATTAGTGCTGTAGTAGGAGAATTTCAGTTGAACACATTGGCTGAACGTACTTTTTACACGCAAAAACTGTTTGCATTGACGGGTGCGGGACTGGTTATTCAGGTTCTTTTCGGGCACCGCATGCCTGTAGTTATTGGTCCGGCTTCGGTGCTGCTTATTGGCATCATCACTACGCAGGCTTCTCAGGTTGCGGAAGTGTATACTGCCATTATTAGTGGTGGCGTTTTGTTGTTTTTGCTATCTTTTAGTGGTTGGATAAGATTTCTGCAACGTGTTTTTACAGTGAGAATTGTCATCGTTATTTTAGCATTGATAGCGTTTACACTGGCTCCGACTATACTTAATTTGCTGTTTTCAGATAAGGCGAATGCTTTCTTCTCATTGTATTTTTCTTTGGCAATGGTCTTTTTGATGCTCTTAGGAAGTAATTTGCTTCGCGGCATTTGGAAATCGAGCATTGTTCTTTGGGGACTTCTCTTTGGTTCCATTTGCTATTATTTGTTAGCAGGAAATGCTGCTCCCCAGTTAAATAGTCAAGTTACTGGTCCTGAATTATCTTTTTTTCTGCCTCAATTATCTTTTGATCCGGGCATATTGCTCTCTTTCTTATTTTGTTTTATCGCCTTATTTATCAATGAGCTAGGGTCTGTTCAGTCTGTTGGCACGGCTATTGAGGCGCCCGGTATGGCACATCGTACTAAACGGGGGTTGCGTTTTACGGGTTTGATGAATATATTTTCCGGTGGAGTTGGGGTCATTGGACCGGTTGACTTTTCACTTAGTCCCGGAGTAATTATGAGCACGGGGTGCGCTTCTCGGTATACGCTGTTGCCTGCGGGCGCAGCATTAATATTTTGTGCTTTTTTCCCGGATGTTATTGTATTTTTGTCGTCTATACCTAAACCGGTAATGGGAGTTATTTTGCTCTATTTAATGACGACTCAGCTTTCATCGGCTTTTCAATTGGTGGTTCAAGATGATGCGCTACCCAATTTTAATAGCTGCATGACGGTTGCATTTCCGCTTATGATTGCCTTGATAATCTCTTTTATGCCGGTAGCTGTTGCCGAATCAATGCCTCCCGTACTTAGACCGTTGCTGGCCAACGGTTTTGTAATGGGGGTAATCGCTGTATTATTAATGGAGCATGTGATTTATAGAAGTAATCGTCGTTAATTAATAGGTTATAGTTGTATATGGAAATAAGAAAGGCCACGATGGCCGATGTGCAGAGACAATTGGAATTGTTTGATATTGCCCGCTCTGTGATGCGAAATACAGGAAATATGGAACAATGGACAAACGGATATCCATCGCGGGAAGTGATTGAAGGCGATATTGTTGCCGGTAATAGTTATGTTTGTATGGATGATGAGGGGGAGATGGTAGCGACCTTTTGTTTCTGGCAAGGTAAGGATGATACGTATGATTACATTGAAAATGGAAAATGGTTAAATGATAAACCTTACGGAGTGGTACATCGTTTGGCGGGAAGTGGTAAAATAAAGGGCATCGGCTCTTATTGTTTGCAATGGTGCTTTGATCGTTGCTTCAACATTAGGGTGGATACGCATCGAGATAATTGGGTGATGCAATCTGTTCTCAGGAAAAATGGTTTCACAGAGTGTGGAATTATTTATTTGAAGAATGGAGCACCCAGAGTGGCTTTTCAGAAGTTATAGCAAGATTGGACAATTTTATTGATGAATGCTTCGCTACTTTTGTGCCCGAATTGAAAAATGAATATCATGCAAACGGAAAGTCTTTCAATAAAAAATGTTTCTGTAATAATGGCAGGGCTTATGCTTTGCTTGTTTCTCTCTGCTTTAGATAATGCGATTGTTGCAACGGCCATGCCTCGTATCATAGATGATTTAAAGGGAATGACTTACTATTCGCTTCCCTTTACTACTTATTTGTTATTTTCCACGGTGGCAATTCCTGTTGCCGGAAAGCTGTCGGACGTTTTCGGTCGTAAACGAATTGTTTTATGGGGTATAGTAAGCTTCCTAATCAGTTCGGCTTTATGTGCTCTCTCTGTTGATATGTTGATGCTGATAGTTGCCCGAGGATTGCAAGGCGCGTGTGGTGGAGTGATCGCATCAAGTGCTTTTATTATTACAGCGGAACTTTTTCCTGTAAAGGAAAGGGCTAAATATATTGGTATTTTAGCTTCAATGCATGGGTTGGCGAGCTTGCTGGGGCCCGTGATGGGAGGAGTTATAACGGAATATGTGTCTTGGCATTGGATATTCTTGGTTAATATACCGATTGGTATGGTTGCCATCTGGTTACTGAATAAATATTTGCCGGTATTAAAACATGCCAGTCAAACGAACAAGCTGGATGTAAGAGGAATTTTGGTATTTCTTGCATCGATACTTCCTTTCTTATTCTGTATGGTAGAAGGCGGACGGCTTTTACCGTGGACTTCGCCCTTATTAATATCTCTGCTTATAGTGTCTGTCTTTTTGATGATTTGTTTTATCAGGCTCGAACGAATATCCGTATCGCCTATGTTGCCCGCCGGTTTGCTTAAAAACAGCATCTTCCGTAAATCTGCTTTTATCGGAGCTATGGGCTATGTGGCTTTGTTTGGACTGATCTTGTACGTACCGTATCTTCTACAGGTTATTTTAAAAAAGGATGCTGCTTTTTCCGGTGTAATGATGTTGCCTATGACTTTGTCTATGGTGGTAGGAGGGATGTTGGGAGGTGCTTTAATTTCTCGCTATCAGCATTATAGAAGATCGGGAATTGTGAATTTGTCCATTGCTATCGTTGGTTTATTATTACTATTTGTTTTTGGTCAGGGGATTTCGATGTTACAGATGACAGTAGGATTGTTGCTTACCGGTATTGGTATCGGAATGAACTTTCCACTTGTTAACATAGCGCCTCAGTCTGTTATTTCCGTTACGCAGATGGGTATTCTGGTTTCTAGTATTGAATTCTTTCAGGTAATGGGAGGTGTTACTGCTACTTCGTTGTTCGGCAAATTGCTGGGAACTTCTATGTCGTTGATCTTATTGCTTTGTATTGTTGCGTTAGCTGCCGGATTGGTGGTTTCGTGTCTTCTCGACGATAAGAAAATTAAAGAGGGTTTTGCGCGCCAACACTCGGAAGTACATACTATAAAGGAATGACTAGATTAATAAATATGATAAAATTATGACTGAAAAAGGATTTAATGTTGCGGCTTGTGGTCTTTATTGTGGAACTTGCCGACGCTTTTTGAATGGTAAATGCCCGGGATGTGCCAATAATGATAAGGCCTCTTGGTGTTCTGTACGCAACTGCTGCAAAGAGCATGGATGGATGAGTTGTGCCGAGTGCAACTTAATGCCTATAGAGCGTTGTCCTAAATTTAATGCATTTATAAGTAAGGTCTTTGGATTTGTGTTCCGCTCTGACCGTGGTGCATGCATTCGTAGAATCCGTGAAATAGGAGTTGAGAACTTTGCTAAAGAAATGACAGAATCAGGCAATTATAATCGTCCTGTTAAAAAGCATTAGCGAGGAAGCGTACTTCTCTGCAGATTATTTATAAAAAAGACACCCGAAAAGGTATTGTTTTGAAAATGATCGTTATATTTGTACCCGAAAAGGTATTGAATATGGAAAATCTACCATTAAACGAATATGTGAAGGCTAAGCGCAAAGCGCTTGGATTTTCGCGTGAAGAGTTTGCACAGAAAGCAGGCGTAGGACTGCGCTTCCTGCGTGAACTGGAACAGGGTAAGGAAACCCTGAAAATGGACAAGGTAAATCAAGTATTAAAATTGTTCGGAGTGCAATTGGGTGTCGTTCCAATGGACAGAAATAATTTGATATAGCAATGAAACAGGCTAAAATCTTTATGTACAACCATCCGGCAGGTACGCTCACCGAAGATGAAAACGGTTACACTTTTGTGTACGACCCTGCTTATTTGGCGAATAAAAATGCCGAACCGGTAAGCCTCACATTACCTTTGACCGATAAACCATTTGTCAGCAATGTACTGCATCCTTTCTTCGACGGGCTTATTCCCGAAGGCTGGTTGTTGGATATTGCCGAAAAGAACTGGAAAATCAATAATCGCGACCGTATGTCTTTGCTGCTTGCCTGCTGCAAAGATTGTATAGGGGTGAGAAACGCTTTACGATAGTTGGTTTATGGGGTGAATATATCCTCAAGCCACAAACGGAACAATATCCATCGCTTCCTGAAAACGAAGATTTAACCATGCATCTGGCATCACTTGCCCGTATAAAAACAGTTCCCCATTCCCTGATACGATTTCAGGATGGTTCATTGGCATACATTACCAAACGAATAGATCGTGACAAGAAAGGCGTTAAAATCCCGATGGAAGATATGTGCCAACTGACAGAGAAACTTACCGAACAAAAATACAAAGGTTCTCATGAGCAAATTGCTAAAAAGATAGTGGAGTTCTCGGCTTATCCGGTGTTGGATTTAATCAACTATTTCGAGGTGCTTTTGTTCTGCTACCTGACCGGAAATACAGACATGCACCTGAAAAACTTTTCGCTTTACAAAAAGGTCGGTGAATGCGTTTTGGCTCCGGCTTATGACCTTCTATCTACCAAGCTGGTTATTCCACAAGACAACGAAGAACTAGCATTGACATTGAACGGCAAAAAAAGCAAACTGAAAAAAGTCGATTTTGATAGCCTTTTAAAAACGATGAAAGTCGATGATAAGGCAATCGAAAATGTGTATGACAAATTCAGGAAGGTAATACCGGAATGGCTTTTATTTATAGACTCTTCATTCTTGCCGGATGAAATGAAAGAACAATATAAGACATTGATACAAGAGAAATGCAAAAATATTATCCTATAAATTATTCCACGAATAGAATATAGCAGAAATTATACCTAAAATAGCACCTTTGTTTGAAGACTTGAAAAGGCTCAAATTGGGACAGTTTTGACAGAATCAGGCAATTATAATCGTCCTGTTAAAAAGCATTAGCAAGGAAGCGTACTTCTCCGGTTTTCATGTTGTAAATACCTCCTACAATAATGATTTCTCCTTGCTCTTCCATTTCTTTCAAGATGGGACTGCCTTGTCGTATCTGTGTTAAGGACTGTATAACATTGAATTTACAAACCAAATCTTCGAAATTAGAATCGGAAAGTTGATAACTGCTGCCATGAATTTTAATGGCATCAGTTATTGCCGGTTTAATCTTGGTGAGTAAGGAAGTGATATTACCTAGTTTAATATCTTTTATGGCAGATTGGATGGCTCCGCAATATTCATGACCAAGTACCAAAATGAGTTTGGCTCCGGATATTTTGCATGCATACTCTAAACTGCCTAGTATGTCGTCGTTGACGATATTTCCCGCAACTCTGGCAACAAACAAATCGCCTAAACCTCGATGGAAAATATCTTCAACCGGAACTCTTGAGTCCAGACAGGATAAAACGACAGCTAACGGGTATTGGCCGATTGCTGCATCCCGAACTCTTTGAGTATTGTTTCTTATCGTAAGATTATCTTCGGTAAAATCTTTATTTCCGCTTTTTAATAATTCAAGTATATCTTGTGGCGACAATTTGGCCCGTTGTTCTTCTGTCAGTACGGAGCTTCCCAGTGTATTTGGATGATGGCTTTCTGATTGCATATATCGTTCCTTTTTGAGTAATAAAACAACCGACTGGGAAAAAATGTTTGGAGGAAGAATATAGTTTTTCCATTCAGAAATCCACATGATTTAGCACACGATTATGTTTAATCGTTTCGCTTGCTATAAAAAAGATTTTTTTTCAAATACCTCATTGTTTATATATCGTCTGGGATTCTCCTTGCAGAGTTACCACGCTGATATTTAAAACTTTATATTTTTAGCTTCAAGCACATCCCATGAATTATCCCACTAATTTTCTACGTTTTTTTGCGATAGTTTGCTCATGGAGAATACTGGGAGCAAAGATAGTGTATTTTTATATGATATAAGTAAAATCATATGACAAAGGCGTCTTGACTTAACAAATTATATCAAATGTGCCTTTTTGTTACCTAAAACTATCATATCTCTTTTTAAACAGTATAATTGATAAGCTAATACATATCTATGTCTATTTTTTGTTGAAAGAATAAACACAATTCTTTGATTAGTAATAAATTCTATAATATTTTTTAATTTTTCAAATGTATAATTATATTTTAAGGCATGAACTATACTCTTTTTAATAATGTAATTTATCTCACCTTTCATTGAACTAATCAACTTCTCTGATGCAATAATTCCTTTATCTTTGAATTCAGACTTAGATGTAGGTAAAGCTCCAAATCCTATAAAAGCCTCTGCTCCACATTTTATTAATTTTTCTCCTAATTCACTGGAATTGCATGCTAAACAGAATAATTTTCGACCTTGAAAAATACAATAATTAGATTCATCTACAAATTTTTCATTATAGTAATAATCTTCGGGAGACTCTGCTATTGCATCTGAACTTGCAAAAGTACGACTGTCATATAGTTTTCCTTTGCTTCCATATAGACAGTCACTTCTTCCATGTCCTAAAAAGATGATAAAATTTTCTTTGGGGTATTTTTGAATTTTTTGAAGGCAAAGCTGACGAGAACGATCGTTTGGATATATATTAAAATGTTCTGTAAGATCATAGAAATTAGCAGCTACATAATTCACTATTCGATTAAGAGTTGTAGTCGTTTTGTCAAAAGGGTGTATGATTAAAATCATAATTCTATATTTTTTCTGTAATGTAAGCTATTGTGTGCTCAATAATCTCACGCTTGAGATCATTTCTTAAATGATCATCATAGTTGATAATTTCTATGATTTCCGCATATGTTTTTCGGTTAAAAGAAGGATTACCGAAAGCCCCATTAAACTTAAGCTCTGGAAACTTTGATAATTCATCTTCAATTATAAAATCTAGACTATCTTCGCTATCTTTTAAAATGGATATTATTTGATGATCATAATTTTCTCTAGGATAGAAACCTCTTATATCGGCATTGATAAGTAGCCTGATTTGCGATATGAACTTACTCTTTGTAAGATTACCTTTTTTATATTTTTCTAGTTTCTCAGATAGTTTCTCATCTAATAGTCCAGAGTATAACATTTTTGAGATTCTATGGCAAATTTTATTTGCGGTTAATTGTCTAATAAGTTCAACTCCATCTATGCCTTCATCACTTAAATCCCAATCACATGCCACTAAATTAAAAGTTAGACCTTTAAATCTTACCTTGTATTCACTAACAACCTTATTTATATCAATTTGGCCATTTGTTAGTAAGTCTGTTTCAGCAGTACTGCCCACATTGAATTGTAAACATTCAAGTTTTATGCCAGTGCTATTTGCATCCCTAATGAGTTTTTCAATCTCATCAGTCTGATCTTCATTATCTATTATTAGGACTCTTTTTTTCATTTCTATTTAAAAATAATTTCGAAAGTAGCTCCTTTGAGAGTAATATTATTGCCGATGAAAGAAATTTCTGCTTTCATTGTTCTCAATGCTGTTCGAACAGAATTAAGCCCAATACCAGAACCGTTTGTTGTGGTTATTCCCAGTTCAAATATCTTAGATGGATTTTTCAAAAAACGCTCTTCTACTCCAATGCCGTCGTCGGAAATCGTAATACTTAATGAGTCGCTGTTTATATTCTTCATTGTAATTTCAATATTTCTAGCTTGCGCTTTTTCTGAATTTGATATCAAATCATCAAATATGACAGCCATTTCCAGTAGGCTAATTTTCCGAATCAAATAAGCATTGTCTGAATTAATATTAAAATTCAATTCAGATTCATCATAAATATCTTTATAAATAGATATATATTGAATTATGTATTTAACAATATCAACAACCTGATCTGTTTTATCTGTTTTGAAATTCGATCTGGTAATTATTTTGCTAATTTTCATAGCTTTCTCAGCTTGAAATTTTATCGCACCTAACGTTTTTAAGATTTCGCTTTGTTTTATTGAATCATTCAATATTTTGTCATACAAATTTTCTACGCTAGAACTTATTTTCTTAGAGGTGATTTTTATATTGTGCACCAAACCTTTTGCGTCTTCACTTAGATTTCTGGAAGACGTTCTTAAATATGTATTTTTTTCTCGTTCGAGTTCTAACTCTTCTTCTAGTTTTCTTTTTTCTTCTTCCGCTTTTTTTCTTGCGGAAACCTCTTCCTCAATTTGTTTTTGAAGGTGTTGTAATTCAATTTGTTTAGAAGAAATATCTTCTTTTACAGATGTTAGCTTTTCTAATTTCTCTTCATCAGTATTTAGCCTTTTGATTAAGGATAGTAAAGTATTTAGTTCTTCCGAATTTCGAGTAAGTCGATTTTGAAAACTCATAAGCATAGCAGGATTTGCCTCTTTTGCTTTGTTCGAAAGATCATTTAATATTAGCTCTAATTCACTGGTCGCTTTTTCAATTTGTTCGTCAATTGTTTGTCCTACAAAATCATCATTTATTCTTAATGAATATATATTCTCCTCTTTTACGTCTATTATTTTATTTATTACAGATAGAATTTGTTTGCTTCTTGTCAGGTTGTCAATTTGGTATTTTTCATCAAAATACTTATCTATACTATTTTCATCGACATTGTTAAGGGTTTTATCCCACTTAATACCATCAACAACAAACCGTTCTAAGCGTCTAAATGTTTTATAATATAACCCGTATGGATAAGTGGATTTTGTTAATTGTTCAAAAGCTAGATTGTTGACAACTCCTGAACGATTTGATATTATTTTGAATTGGTCTTGATTACCTGATATTTCTATTCTTCCAACGATTTCACGAGTTCCTAAAAAACGATTATATCCTTGTCCCTTCCTAATTTCCATACCTAGCCAATCATCACCATCATCGCCATAAGGAGGAATTCTAAAGCCATCTATAAAAAGAAATATTGAACCAAAATTAACAGAACGAATACCTGTTTGTTTGGTAAAATACATCTTTGCATATGAATTGAGATAATATACTGTAATTTCAATATTGCGTAATTGGCTGAATGGGTTTTCTTCTTTTAATACAAAAACTTCGTAACCTCTATCTTGCAAAATTGTGGTAATATATTCTCCATTTTCATCTACTTTTGCATATATGCTAGATGTCTTAAAGTCTAATTTTTCAAATATTTTATTCTTTACTTCGCCATTCACTCGGCGACTTTCTTCTATAATTTGCAGGTCTCTTTGAATAAAATCATCAGCAGATAAAAAAATTCGAAATGGAATATTTGTAAAAGTTTGATTTGGATTGATTAGCTTTTCCAGTTCCCTTTTTAAGCTCAATATTTTTTCAGGCTGCCATTGTTCTCGTAAAAAACTAATTTCTAGAATAGTCCCATTCTCAAATGCGGCATAATTAGTTTCTTCTTCAAATGCACTAGGAGAAATTGTTTCAATTTTTAATTTTACATCTTGTATCTTGAAATCTTGTTTTCCTTCTATTTCAAAGTGCCTCCAATCTATGAGTAATTTGTAATAATTATCTCCATTGGATCTGGTGTATATTGTAAGTAGCTTACCCAGCCTGTCACACGAAAAGCGGCCTACTCCTTTATTTCCTGCCAATATTCTCCCAAACTTCTCTTTGTCTCCTTTCTTTTCTGAGTAAGCAATATTTAGCCATTTGTTAATAAGATCATCATCATTCATTCCTACACCAGTGTCTTTTATTATAAGTTTACTAGTATTTTTAGTGGGCGTCTTTTGTAGGGAAGAATCATCGTTTTTTAATATATTTCTAAATTCAATTTTGACCTCCATAGAACCTGCGTCGAAAGAATTCTTGACAAGTTCTAGAACAGCAATGTTGTCATCGGTAATTAAATCTTTTCCGATGATGTTTTTTAACAATGCATTTGTTTTAAAATTAACCTCTGTCATTGCTTAACAGTATTTTTAATGTTATACCTGCTTGCTCCCCAAACAATGGAGGGATTGCATTCCCTATTTGAGAATATCTTGGCACCTCTTTGGTTCTTCTTTTACCACCTGTTGTATATTTTCCTTTAAAATGATACCAATCAGGGAATGATTGTATTCTTGCATATTCTCTAACCGTCAAAATGCGAGGCTCGCAATAGTGGATGTAGTCATCTGGAAGAGTTGTAATAGTAGGGCTTTTATCTTTGGCATCCAAAGGTATTATAGTGTGTTTTTTTATATTAAATCGTTCTCTCGTTTGAGAGTCAATATCTTTGTTTTTTTTACAGGTGTTAAGAATTACTTGGAATTTATTCACAATATCAGCTCTGTGACGAGGAAAACGATGGCTGTCTGGAATCTCTTGCGTAATGCCTGTTCGCATTAACTTTTGATATGGTGTTTTGATAGCAGAATACATACCTGATTTAAAATGTTTTGTATCTGGAGAGTCTTTTTCTCCATTTAATTTTAATAAATCAGAAATTGCATCTTCAATATTAGTTTTGACGTTAATGTCTTTACTTGATAAAAATGAATATCTATTTTCTCTAATGATAGAGAAAAAATTCTCAACTGTTTTTCTAGAAACCTGATTTATATCTTTTCTAATGCCAACTAATATAAAGCGGGTTCGCTTCTGAGGAATACCATAATCCCCAAAATTTATTAATTCACCTTTAACATAATATCCAGCTTTTTTAAGAGCATTCTCAACATATGATGAATACTCCTTTCCTTTGTCTTTATTTTTCTTAAACTCTAAGGTGAAACCTTTTACATTCTCAAAAAAAATAATTTTAGGTTGGATTATTCTGATAAATTGGATATATGATTTAATTAATTTATTACGTTGGTCGTTTTCATTTCTTCTTCCTGCCATTGAAAATCCCTGACATGGTGGCCCGCCTACGACCAAGTCTATCTTTCGGTTTAATTGGGAAAGTTCTACTTTATATTGCTTTAGTATATTATTTATGTCATGAGGAGTTTGGGGTAACCAATTGGGCCAATCAAAATGGTGTATAGAATCAATCAGATTATGTTTCAGTGTAGTAAAAGCATCTAAATTTTTTTCGATAGCAAATACTCCTTGCCATCCTGAATTATGAAGTCCAAGAGAGAGACCACCACAACCTGCAAATATGTCTATATATTTATTTTTCTGAGAATTACCCATAACATAGTTATTTAATCTATGCAAAAATAATAAATATAATAAGACCAACAATAAGATTTTTACTATTTAAGTGATTTAGTGCCTGTTTGTTCTAGAATGATTCATTATAAGTCAACATTTTTATTTTAGTTAGTCATACTCAACCATCGCTTTATACCTTTGTTCTTGCGTTTCTGTTTCTGTAATTCTTTTACCAGTGCATTATCATACCCATTGCCATCTCTCAGTGAGAAGATAGACAATAGAGAATCACCACTATCGTTATTTTGCTGATTGTAAGAATGATTTTCATCTGCCTTACTATCAAGATTGTAAGAAATCAAATTTTCTTTTTCACTGGATTGGAATATCTTTTTTCCCTTTTCGTCAATAAAGTTTTGTTTCTGTAATTCAAATTGTTTGGAGATTGAACCGTTCTTCATCGTGTTGAGATAACCAAACGATTCGGATTGTTGTCGGTCGTAGCTAAACAGTTTATCAAAACCTTGTTCCGCTTTTGGAACAGGTTCACACGGTTGAAACCGCCTTTTATTACTCCGTTTTTGTGTTCTTGTGATTCGTTAGCGGAGATAACTTCTTTTTATTGGCTTGGTCTTTTCGGTTCACAATTAAATGACAGTGCATATTCAGTTCATTATCCGAACGGCTACGGTCAAAAAGAATCCTGGTGTAAAACTTTATATACAAAGCTGATGGTTCTTTATTGAAATTCTTGGCATATTCAGGAATAAACACGTCACGGATATAGCGTTTTATCGCTTCAGCTTGTTCCTGTTCTATGCTGCCCATTGCTCGAAGTTCCTTTTCTGATGGGTTAGCATAGATATCATAAAACTTAGCATCCGTTTTTAGGAGTTGCCCGATATTACTATCTAGATCGTTATTTTGCTCGAAATATGCGGATTATGGAAAAAAGAAAATCCCTGAAACGTTTAGTTATCAGGGATTTACCAAATTTGCAGTCTTTTAAAGGTGGTGCCACCAGGAATCGAACCGGGGACACAAGGATTTTCAGTCCTTTGCTCTACCAACTGAGCTATGGCACCTTGCGTGATTGCGCTGCAAAGGTAACCAAACTTTTGATATTTACAAGGCTTGCGGAGATAAAAAAACGTTGATAGTGAGCTATAATCCTCATTATCAACGTTTAATGAATTGAAAATAATCTTATTTTTTTTCTTCCTGAAGTGGATTCCAGCCTTGTGCTTTCAGTTCGAATTCTTGTCCGTCTCTACTGATTAACGCACAGCCCATCTCTGGTTTAGTAATGTGGCCAATAAGCTTGATGCCTTCCATCTCAGATATTTTTTCGTGATCGGCAATAGGTACGGTGAAGAGGAGTTCGTAATCTTCTCCACCGTTTAATGCACAGGTGGTAAGATTCATGTTGAACTCTTCTGCCATTACGGCAGTTTGGTAGTCAATGGGAATATGCTCTTCGTAAATGCGACAACCAACCTTACTCTGTGTGCAAATGTGTAGCAGTTCGGATGAAAGCCCGTCTGATATATCCATCATTGCTGTTGGTTTGATTGAAGCTTCGGCTAGTTTTTTTATAATATCAGCACGAGCTTCTGGCTTAAGCTGGCGTTCCAACAAGTATTCTTTTCCCGAGAAATCCGGTTGAACCTCTTTTTCTCCTTTAAAGACGGACTTTTCTCTTTCAAGTAATTGAAGCCCCATGTAAGCAGCCCCTAAGTCGCCACTTACACAGATAAGGTCTGTTTCCTTGGCGCCGTTACGATAGATAATGCTTTCTTTGTCAGCCTCGCCAATGCACGTAATGCTAATAGCTAATCCTGTAAGCGATGAAGTCGTATCGCCTCCAACAATATCAACGTGGTATTGCTCGCACGCCAAGCGTAAACCTGTATAAAATTCTTCAATATCTTCAATACTAAAACGCTTAGAGATAGCCAATGAAACGGTTATTTGTTTAGGTGATCCGTTCATGGCATATATATCCGAGAAATTGACCACTGCGGCTTTGTATCCTAAGTGTTTAAGGGGAACATAAACAAGATCAAAATGAACTCCTTCCATGAGAAGGTCGGTAGTAACTAATACTTGCTTCTCTGAAGGATAAGTAAGTACTGCTGCATCGTCTCCTACGCCGTATTTGCTCGATTCATTGATTAATTTTATATCTTCTGTTAGCCGGCGGATCAATCCAAATTCTCCAATAGTTGCTATTTCTGTTCTGCTCATTTATGCACGATTTATTAGTTCTCGCATGATAGTCGTCATTTTGGGTTGGGCTGCATCTGCAGCTATTTGAACTTCTTCATGTGAAACTTCAACGATTTTACCTTCGACTCCTAGATCGGTGATGACTGATATTCCGAAAACTTTTATTTTGCAATGGTTGGCAACGATAACTTCGGGCACGGTTGACATGCCTACTGCATCTGCGCCAAATATGCGGAATAGTTTGTATTCAGCCGGGGTTTCGAATGTCGGTCCTTGTGTTCCTACGTAAACTCCCTGTTGTACCTTTATCCCTTTTTCTTTCGCTATTTGAAGCGCTTTTTGGATCAATTCCTTGGAATAGGCCTCACTCATGTCGGGGAAACGATCGCCGTATAAGTTCTTTCCGCGTAATGGGTGTTCAGGGAAGTAGTTGATGTGATCAGTGATTATCATTAAATCTCCAATTTCAAAGGCTGGATTGGTACCTCCACTTGCATTTGACACGAAAAAGGTTTTGATTCCCAATTCTTTCATAACGCGCACCGGAAAGGTAACTTCCTGCATGGAATAACCTTCATAATAATGAAAGCGCCCTTGCATGGCCATGATATCTTTGTTCCCTAATTTACCAAATATTAATTTACCGCTGTGTCCTTCAACAGTTGATACCGGAAAATTGGGAATCTCTTCGTATTTGATTTCGTATTTTTCTGTAATCTCGTTAGCCAAGCTACCTAGGCCTGTACCCAGAATAATTGCCGTTTCTGGTTGGGTGTGCATTCTTTCTTTAAGAAAGTCAGCTGTTTTTTTTATTTTCTCTAACATAGCCGATAATGTTTTGATTAAACTTTTTTTCTTGGTTCTGTAATATCTTCACTTCGATAGGAAGTGCGTAAAGATACGACTTTAATTCGTTTTTCAATGCAGGGTGATGAAGAAGTCTGGCTGCATCTTTTTCGGTTGTTACAATTATTTTCTTTTCAGCTTTAATCTGGTTGAATCGCTCGTGAAGTAACTCCATGTCTTTTGCACTAAAATCATGATGATCATCAAATGCAAGGTAATCAACATGCGAAGTATAGTTGTGCAACTCATTGACTAAAGTGAGGGGAGATGCAATTCCTGTAAGTAAAAGAATCTGTTCGTTTGCTTGGATGGAGGATAATGCTCTTTCAGTTTGCTCTAAATTCTTAAATACAGGCGTGAGCTTTCCGTATTGAAAAGTAGAGAAGTATAATTTTTGAAAAGGAAAGAGATCAAGCTGTTTACTTATAATCTTAAAATCAATAGGCTTTATATCTGCGGGGCATTTGGTCACAATTACAATTTGTGCTCTGTTTTTGCCTTTCCTAGATTCGCGCAAGCGACCGGCAGGAAGAAGTTTGTCTTCACAAAACAAGCGATTATAATCTGTGAGAAGAATGTTTATTCCGGCCTTTACGTAACGGTGTTGAAAGGCGTCATCCAACAAAATGACGTCTACTTCCGGGTCTTTCAGTTGAAGTAATTGTTCAATGCCGTGGCAACGGTTTTCATCAACGGCGACACGTATGTCTGGAAATTTGTTCTTTATTTGAAAAGGTTCATCGCCTATTGCACGTGCTTGGCTGTCTTCATTGGCTAAAAGGTAGCCCCGGCTGTGCCTTTTATAACCTCTGCTGAGCACGGCTACTTTGTATTGATTGCGAAGCAAATTGACTAAATATTCTGTGTGTGGTGTTTTGCCTGTGCCTCCCACAGATATATTACCTATACAAATGGTTGGAATATCAAAACTCTTTGACTGGAGTATGCCCCAGTCAAAGAGTTTGTTTCTAAAGTAAGTTGCAGCCCCGTATATATGTGAGAGGGGTAATAACCATTTGTTAATTTTGATTTGCTTTTCCTCCATTTAATCCAATGACATTTATTTTATATTTAACTCGAACGGTACGCGGGCTTGCATAAAGTCTGCTTTTTCTAGATTCTTTAGCATGCTAAATCCGTTGTAATAATCTCCGAGTTGACTTTTCAACATACGGCTTTCGATATAATTGCCCGGTTTTGAATTAAGTAACTCTTGCAATACATTTTTTCGGTCAGGATATCCAACGACCGTATAACCTTCAACTTTAGCCTTTTTTACTGCTATTTCCAGCGCTTTATCAATGCCTCCGAGTATGTCAACTAAACCGATCTTTTTGGCTGTTTCTCCTGTCCAGACTCTTCCTTCTGCTATTTTTTCAATTTCATTTTTGCTCATCTTACGTCCTTCGGCACAGCGACTTACAAACAAATCATATCCTTGATTTATATACATTTGAAGTAAGGTTTGCTCGTCTGTATTCATTCCACGCATGATGTTTCCGAAATCTGCAAACTTGTGAGTTTTTACAACATCAAAGCTTAATCCTAATTTGTCTGTTAGTCCTTTCGCGTTAGGTATCAATCCAAAAATACCAATAGATCCGGTTAGGGTGGTGGGCTCGGCAACGATAGTATCTGCGGCACATGAAATATAGTAACCTCCTGATGCTGCATAATCTCCCATGGATACAATTACCGGTTTTTCTTTTTTCAATTGGCAAACGGCTTCCCATATTTGTTCAGAACCGAAGGCGCTGCCACCTGGTGAATTAACACGAAGTACTACAGCTTTTACATCCTTGTCTTCTTTCAACTTGCGTAGATCTTTGATGACTTCATTTGAAATAATTCCATCTTCATCGGTACTGCTTGATCCACCGTCTATTTCTCCGAAGGCATAGTAAACGGCTATGATATTTCCGCTTTTGTCTTTGGGTGTGTTTTTCTTCACATTGATCATTTCATCAAGTCCCAACACGGCAAGGTCGTCATCTTTATCTATTTTAACTAGCTGCTTGAGGTAATCACGTACGTCATTTTTATAAATTAATGTATCCGCCATACCACTCTTTACAGTTTGTTCGGCAGGGTAGAACATCAACATACGATTAGCGTAATTATTAAGAGAGTCAACTGATATCTTACGTGATGCGGCAACATCAGTTATGATTTCATTCCAAATTGAAGTGATGTAGGCTGTAACTTGTTCTCGGTTAGCCGGGCTCATTTCAGTGGCAGAAAATCTTTCTACGGCAGCTTTATATGTACCTACACGAAAAACCTGCATCTCAATGCCTAATTTCTCTAGTAATCCTTTTAAGAATAGAGGTTGAGAGGCCAATCCTCTCCATTCAATAGCACCTTTAGGGTTGAGCAATACTTTATTGGCAACGCTCGACAAATAATACATGCCTTGAGTATAGTTATCACTATATGCAACAATGAATTTACCGCTTTTTTTAAAATCGTTCAATGCGTCACGTATTTCTTGTAATGATGCAAAATTAGCGTTTAATGATGTTGCTTGAATATATATTCCTTTAATGTCATCATTCTCTTTCGCTTTCTTTATGGATGCTAAAATATCGTCTAATCCATAAGTCGAATCCTCTTTGTCAAACAACTCTTTAAATATGTTGTCTGATGTACGTTCAACCAAGCTTCCATTCAAATCAAGCATCATAATGGAGTTCTTTTTAACAACAGTCTCGGTCTCAGTGCTTGATAGCATACTAAACACGACAATAATGCTAATAACAAACATAACAATACTTGTTAGTATTATTCCTGTTATTGTGGCAAGTGTGAATTTAAAAAAATCTTTCATTGTACTTATTCTTTTTGTATGTTAGCTTTTTAATGCTAACAAAGATAAATAATAGGGTTTACTTTTCCATATATGTCGCAGCTTTTTTTCTTTAGTCACATTTTACTTGTCTTTATTTCTCTGAGCTCTCTTGTCTCCCTTCTTGTCCTTGCAATAACGTAGTTTCTTATAGTCGGTTATTTCTGATCACGTTTTTGCGCATTGCCTTCCTTCCATATATTAACCCCATGAATGACAATCCAATTGGTAGAGTTGAACATGCGTTAAGTAAATTCCGCCAACGGGTAGAACTAATTTGACAAATCTACTCCTTAATATCCTGAATCAGGCAAATCTTGTCAAGAGCAAGTTTATATATTATTAACGAGTAAACCGGTAAGCAACAAAGATCGGCAAGACTTTGGTAAAACATAACCAACTTTTTAAAAAACATAACCAACTTTTTCAAAAAGATAACGAGCAATTTTAAATCATAAACCGTCTTTTGGTTCCTGAGCAACCGTCTTACGACCGTAACACGGTTGCTCAGGAACCTTTTGCTACCGTGCAAACCGGCGCGAGACACCGTGTGAATGCAATCACAAACCGTCAAGACATAAAAAAAAGGCAAGAGTACGAACTCCTGCCTTTGCGCCTATAATAATTGGAATATACTATAAGATTATAGGTACAAAGATAATACATTATCCTGTCAATTCCAAATCCTTGTGGTTCTTTTATCAGGTTATTATTAGGGCAGAAATCGCGCTGTTTCGAATGTAACGAAAACAGCCAATCCGCAAAATAAATACATAATGGAACCAACGCAAAGCCTTATATACAAACAATAAACAGCTGTATGCTTATAAGGAATCATCACCAAAAAAGTTGGTGATACTTGGTGATACTTGGTGAGGCTTTTTTTTATCCAAGTGTCACACATACAAAACTGATAATCAAGGCATTGCAAGTTTGGTGATACTTGGTGATACTTTATTTCATACTTTTTATGAGGACCTAAGTTCAAGTTGTAAATGCGACACCTGGCTGAGGATTTAGTTATAAAGCTATAATTTTAGAGAGAAGAAGGTAAAAATCTGTTTTACTCTTCCTCTCTCCTGGAAAGAAGTTCTTATCTT
>Ga0129308_1001596_pt1 | contig 22906 bp, 16 predicted proteins | sample L827metagenome_FD_94440 | JGI IMG/M metagenome (GOLD analysis project Ga0129308, IMG submission 94440) | Ring-tailed lemur group fecal microbial communities from Wisconsin, USA - L827 metagenome | ecosystem: Host-associated > Mammals > Digestive system > Large intestine > Fecal | place: USA... | reverse complement strand
TGGATCTGGCGCTCCGTCTCCATATCAAGCGCCGAGGTCGCGTCATCCAGCACAAGCACGGGCGCATTTTTCGCAAGCGCACGCGCAATGCTGATGCGCTGCTTCTGACCGCCGGACAATCCGACGCCGCGCTCCCCGATCACCGTATCGTACGATTCTCCGAGCTCGCAGATAAACCGGGAAGCGCCTGCGATCCCGGCCGCCTCCCTGACCTTGGCAAAATCCGTGCTCTCACGTTTCCCGGTCCTGACGTTCTCCGTGACGGAATCTGAGAACAGGAACACCTCCTGCATGACGACCGCAACCGACGCCCGAAGCTGTGATAGCGGCAGCTCCCGGATATCCTGCCCGTCGAGCAGGATGCGTCCCGACGTGACATCGTAGAAACGCTCAAGCAGATTCACGATCGTCGTCTTGCCCGCACCAGTCATTCCCATAATCCCAAGCGTCCTGCCCGGTGCAATCCGGAAGCTGACGTCCCGCAGGATTTCATGTCCGTCGCGCACAAGCCCCACATGGTCAAAAACGATCTCGCCGCGCACCTGCGGCAGAGCCTTCGCCGTCTCACTGTCGTGAATCTGCGGCTTCTGCTCCGCGACCTTCCGGATCTTCTTCCATGAGGCGAATGCTGACGCGATATCGTTGCTCAGCCAGCCGAGAATCTCCATCGGCCAGATGACATTGTTCGCGTATTCCGAAAAAGCGCCGAGGTCGCCGAGCGTCATCCGCCCGCCAATCACCATCAGGCCGCCGATCACGACCACCGCCAGCAGCATCACCTTGCCGAGAAACGAGATCACCGGCTGATGGTTCGACAGCGAGTTCACAAGACCCATGTTCAGCTCGTAGAACCTGCGGTTGTGGCGGCTGAATTTCCTGATCTCATACTCCTCCCGCGCGAATGCCTTGACCGTGCGGACTCCGGAGATGCACTCCTGCGCCACCGTATTGAGCCTTGCCGTCTCCTCACTGATCTCGTCGTAGACAACGCCGAGCTTCTTCTCCAGATGAACCGCGCAGAAGCCGATCACCGGCAAAATCGCAAGCGGCACGAGCGTCAGCAGCGGATTGAGCCGCAGCATACACACAATCACAAAAATCGTATGTGTAAGCGCCTCGACCGCCAGAATCCCGACGAAGCCGACCACGGCCCACACCTTGTCGACGTCCTCCTTGACGCGCGTCATCAGCTCGCCCGTATTATGACTGTCAAAAAAATCCATCGACAGCGTCTGCACATGCCGGAACAGATCCTTGCGCATATCCGTACCGACACTGACGCCGATATAATCGTACGTGAACTCCTTCGCATACTGGAATACCGCGCGCCCCAGGCCGATTCCCACAAGGCCCAGCAGCAGCCGCATCAGAAGCTCCATCCGTCCGCCGATAATCACATCATCAATGATCCGCTTCGTGATCTGCGGCGCCATCATATCGAGCACGATGCTGATCAGCATCCCGAGAAACCCGAACAGATACAGATGCCAGTAGCGCAGCATGTATACACGCAGCTTTTTCATGTTAAAATCCCCCCTTCGTAGTAACCTCGCACTTTCCAACCTTGCTCTGGATGCCCGTGTGTAAAATCGAGCAGGGAAGGTTTTCTCCTGCTCGCCGTGCCGGGCGTCCGTCAGCTATGCTGACAATCTTCCTTTGGACGCCCGTGTACATAAAAACGGCCGCCGCGCAATGATATCCACCGCGCAGCAGCCGCGTCCGTAGAACTGCCGAAAAGTCTCCTCCCGCCCCGCACACCGTCAAAGCCCCGGAAGAGTCAAAAAGCCGCAGTCCCTACAGACTGCGGCGCATCAAACAAAACCATCAATCCCGGTATCCCGGCGTCAGATGATACGTGCGAGGCAGACTGTCGTCGTGTTCTTTCCTGATAATTTGTAACCATAGATGATTCCATTACGCTTCATAATTCTGCCTCCTTCTTCCAAAATTTGTAATGATCGGACTTATCATAAACGCAAAGCGGCGCCCTGTCAAGACCTGAATTTCACTTTTTTGCCGGATCCGTCTCCCGATTCATTGCAATTCAGCCAGTATCGGCTATTTCTCAGCGGATTGACCTGATTTTATCAGCACTGTTTTCCCCTGAAAGGCAAATCCATAGCTGTATATCCTCTCCTTCGCAATCCCCCGTGCCTCAAGCTGTGCCGCGTACCGCTTTTCCTCAATCTGGCGCAGGGCCTCTTTGGCCGTATCCTCCAGACTCTTTTCCCTCCGCTTATTGAACACTTTGAACTCCAAAATGATCGCGTTATCCCGTTCCGGATGCCTCGGCTCAAGCATAACGTCATACCGTCCGAATCCGCTCTCCTGATTGGAGGTAATCACGTAGCGGCTCTGTAGCTGAACCATCAGCCCCAGGACAAATCCGTGATAAAAGCGCTCCGGTTCCGCCCCGAGCAGCCTCTGCCCCGTATCAAAATAGCTGAAGCTCTGGAGCGTCACACGGTTCATATAATCATTCATGGCATCAAGATCCCCCAGCAGCATTGCCTTGATAAAATCATTGTAATCCGTCTCCGCATCCGCAAACCAGTCCAGCACCATATTCCGGAACATGAGCTTCACCTCCAGATTTGTAATCGCAAGCTCATAGTCCGGCCGGGTTCCGCCGGGAATCGTTTCATAGTCCTCGCAGGAGAGCACCTTTAAATACCCGCTTGCCAGAAGCAGACTCCACACTGCTCTCTCATTTCCATTCAACTGATCATATACGATCTGCTCATCCAGCGGAGTTTTCAATGCCTCCCCCTGCATCAGCCTTTCAAATTGCTCCTTGATTCTGCGGCTCCCCTCCCGGATTAGCTTATCCACCAGGCTGTTGGAGCTGGTATTGGCCCAATAGGCAGTCAGCTTCCCCGTATCCAGGAAATTCAGAATCGACCACGGGTTATAGATATCCCTGTGCCCCCCAAAGATAAACCCGTCATACCACTGCTTCACCTCTTCTTTTCTCTTTGCCAGCCCGCATTCCTCCAGCGCGGCAAATACCTCCGGCTCCGTAAATCCAAAAGAAACTGCATATTCCCGGGATGTAGTTGTCACTACCTTCAGATGATTCAGATCAGAAAACACAGACTCTTTGCTGATCCGTGTGATCCCGGTCATCAGCCCCCGTTCCAGCCACGGATTCGTCTTAAAGGCAGCATTGAACAGACTTCTGGTAAACGACACCAGCTCGTCCCAGTAGCCGTCCACGTAAGCCTCCTGCATCGGGGTATCGTATTCATCCAGCAGGATAATCACCTTTTTCCCATAATAACGGCAGAGATAATCCGAAAGCTGATACAGAGAAAGCGTTGCATCCGCGTCGCGCATGGCCTCCGACGACAGCATCCGGTCAAAAAAAGCCCGGTCCGCATCCTCCAGCACATCACTCTCTTTCAGAAAAGAATATTTCACGTACAGATTTGTGAGAAGCTGGCAGATCTTCTCTTTCGCATTCTGAAATGTCCGTTCCTTCACATTTGCAAACGACAGGCTGATCACCGGCCAGGTGCCCTGAAGCTTTCGGTATTCCTCATCCTTCCAGATGGCAAGGCCCTCGAACACATCCTTGCAGTCCGCGTAATCCACAGAAAAGAACTGCTCTGTCATACTCATATTCAGAGTTTTCCCAAAGCGGCGGGGGCGGGTAATCAGTGTCACGCTGTCCTTGCTCTCCCACCATTCCCTGATAAAGTCCGTTTTATCCACATAGAAGCAATGCTTCCGTCTCAAATCTCCGAAATCCTGTATTCCGATCGCTATCGTTCTCGCCATAGATACCTCCACAAAAAAACCGCTATACCGGGATTGTGCTTTTTCCCTAGTATAGCGGATTTTGAGTGGGATTACAATTCTGTTCTTGGATATGAAGCTATTTTACGAAAACGGGGGCAGTTTGGACAGACGGACGAGAAGTACGCAGGACCGTCCGAAAATGCTACCGTCTTTCAGAACGTACCATCCCGACCGCAGCCTTCCAGCCGCTGTATTTTTCTTCCCGCTTCGCTTCCTCCATATCCGGCAGATAGCTTGTGCGTTTTAATACACCGAACACGTCCTCCGTGTATATCCCGGCTGCCAGTCCGGCGGCGTATGCCGCACCGATGCCGGAGAGCTCTTCTGAATCCGGGATGCGTACCGGGATGTTCAGAAGGTCGCTCTGGAACTGCATCAGGTATGCGTTTCTGGTCGGGCCGCCGTCGACGCGGAGTTCGCCGATTTCTATGCCGGTGCTCTCTCCCATTGCGCGGACGATATCCGTGATCTGGTAGGCGATGCAGTCAAGCGCCGCCCGCGCGATCTCCGCCCTTCCGGTTGTTCTCGTCATACCGCTGATACAGGCTTTCGCGCCGCTGTCCCAGTAGGGCGCCCCGAGCCCGGAAAATGCCGGGACGAGATACGTCGCGTCGCATGGATTCGCCTCTTTCGCAAGCGCTTCCGTCTCCTGCGGGGATGCAATCAGCTTCAGGTCGTCCTTCAGCCATGTGATCACCGCCCCGGTATAATTGATATTTCCTTCCAGCACATAATTTACTTTTCCGCCCATCGACCATGCCAGGGAGGTGACGACGCCGAGATCGCTGAATACCGGCTTCTCACCGATATTCATCATGATCGACGAGCCTGTGCCGTACGTCGTCTTGATCATTCCCGGCTTCCTGCAGCCCTGTCCGAACAGCGCACCGTGCGAATCGCCCAGAACACCCCGGATCGGGATCGGATGCTCCAGATAGCCGTCAAAATCCGTCTCTCCGAAATCCCCGTCCGAATCGGTCACCTGCGCCATGCAGGACGGATGGATGCCGAACATTTGCAGAAGCTCCGCATCCCAGCGCAATTCCGAGATATTAAAAAGCTGTGTCCTCGACGCATTCGAATAATCCGTCTGGAAGCGCGCGCCCTTCGTCAGCTTGTAGACCAGCCAGCTATCGACCGTGCCGACGGCAATTTCGCCCTGCTCCGCCTGACGCCTGACGCCCTCCACATTCTCAAAAATCCACGCAAGCTTCGCCGCTGAAAAATAGGGAGAAAGCTGCAGTCCGGTCTTTTCCCGTACAGCCTTTGCAGCGCCTTCGTCCTCCAGCCTCTTACAGATGTCAGCCCCGCGGGCGCACTGCCACACAACCGCATTGTACACCGGACGTCCCGTCCTCTTGTTCCAGCACACGGCAGTCTCCCGCTGGTTGCTGATCCCGAGCACCGCCAGCTCCCGCTTCTCAATGCCCGCCTTCTCCACAAGGTTCTTCACCACCTGCACCGTATTGCCGTAGATTTCCTCCGGATCATGCTCCACCCAGCCCTTCTCATTCACGATCTGGCGGTGCGGCAAATCCGTCCTGCAGACCAGCCCGCCCTTCTCATCAAAAAGCAGCGCCTTCGTTCCCTGCGTACTCTGGTCAATCCCCAATACATATCTGCCCATATCGACTCCTCTTATTCCTTCTACTATTATTCATCTGAACAAATATTGTTGTTTAGCCTGACATCAAACAGCAGAAAAACCATCCGGCATTGCAATCTTTATCCGAGCAGCTCCTCCGCCTTCCTCGCGATCCCTTCCGCATTCAGCCCATAATGCTCAAATACTTCCTTCGACGTCCCCGTAATCACCGGCGCGTCCGGAAGCGCCAGATTAATGACCTTCTTCGGATCATTCGCCCCGATCACCTGGCTGACCATCGAGCCAAGTCCGCCAAACGGCGAATGCTCCTCCACCGTGATGACTGCCTTCACGCCCGCAGCCGCCTTTAAAATACCCTCGGTGTCAAGCGGTTTTACGCAGTACATATCAAGCACCGTCGCAGAAATGCCCTTCTCCCGGAGGATGTCCGCCGCATCCTTTGCAGGCTTCACCATCTCACCGCATGCAATAATCGCGATATCGCTGCCCTCGCACACGACCGTCGCCCTGTCCATCTCGAACGGGCAGTTGCCCTCCTCATAGACATCCTCCACCGGATTTCTGCCGACACGGATGTACGCCGGCTTCTCATCTTTCAGAAGCGCCTCGGTCAGATATCTTGTCTGGAACCGGTCGCTCGGGAGATAGACGCGCATATTCGGGATCGCCGCCATTGCGGCAATGTCCTGCGCCGAATGGTGGCTCATGCCGAGCGCCCCGTAGCTGACGCCGCCGGAAATACCGATCAGCTTCACATTTGTGTTCGAGTATGCGCAGTCCACCTTCGCCTGCTCATAGCTCCGCGTCGACACGAAGCTCGCCGGAGACGCGGCGTACGGCTTCTTGCCGCACTTTGCCAGCCCGGCCGCAATCCCGACAAGATCCTGCTCCGCGATGCCGACCTCAACAAACTGCTCCGGGAACTCCTTCGCAAACGGCGCCAGGGACGCCGAACCTCTTGAATCGCTGCAAAGCACCACGATATCCTGATCCTCTTTTGCGTGCTCCATCAAAACGTCGCAGATAATCTGCCTGTTATGAATTTTATTCATTACGTGCAGCCTCCTCTCTTGCCTTCAGATCCTTCATGATCTGCTCATACTCCTCCTGCGTCGGCACGTGATGATGCCAGGACGCCTTGTTCTCCATGACCGGCGAACCGCAGCCCTTGACGGTATTCGCTACGACAAGCGTCGGCTTCCCTTTTACTGTCTTCGCCTCGTCAAATGCCGCACAGAGCGCCTCGATATCATTGCCGTCAACGCTCAGCACATTCCAGCCGAAGCTTGCGAAACGCTCCTCAACAGAATCCTGGTGCATGACCTCCTCGGTCGTCCCCGAAATCTGGAGCCGGTTCCGGTCAACAACGGCGCACAGGTTGTCCAGGCCATACTGCGAAGCAGACATCGCGCCCTCCCATACGGAGCCCTCCGCCAGCTCGCCGTCGCCCATGACCACGTAGACGCGCGCGCCGCTTTTGTTCATCCGCTCGGCAAGCGCCATTCCAACCGCTACCGGCAGGCCGTGTCCGAGCGAACCGGAGTTCATCTCGATCCCCGGAAGCTTGTTATTCGGATGTCCGATAAACTGTGAGCCGAACTGTGAATATTCCCGGATCACCTGCTCGATCGGGAAAAATCCTTTTGCCGCGAGAACCGCATACAGCGATTCCACGCAGTGCCCCTTACTCATTACAAATTTATCGCGCTTCGGATCGTCCATATTCTCCGGGCTGATATTCATTTCATGAAAATACAGCGCCACCAGCGCATCCATCACACTCATATCTCCGCCGATATGCCCCGCCTTGCCAGCCATAATCATGCGGACTACATCCTGCCGCAGAGCATACGCCTTTTCCTTTAAATTTTCCATAATTCTCCTTTCGCACCGCAAGTGCATTCTCTGTTTTCCTGCAGCATCCGGCAGTACAGATCTATCCTGCTCAGAAGATCTGCCTGCACATCATGCTGCCGTCCGTCTCTGCCGTCCGGTCAGACCTCATCAAATACGACATCCTCGCCGTGCAGATACGCCTTCACCTTATCCTCGATCGGATCATACAGGTCCGGCTTCACTCCGATATACTTGCACGCTTCGTAGAGCACCGGCACCACATCTCCGTGAATCGCGGCTACATGGTGAATGTACGGCCCCTCAACCACCTTCGCCTCAAGGCGCTTCAGATTGGCGACCTCCGCCCACACATAGGTGCCTCTCGTCCACGGACCGTCGATCCCGCGGGCATGTCCCAGAAGCATCGAATACTCTCCGTGATCACCGTCGAAGCGCACCAGGCTCATCGGGCCGTGCTTTGCCTCCGCCGAGACAGCGCCGTTCTCCGGGAATGCCACCGGCACACAGATCGTCGGCTTCTCCTTCGCAACGGAGATCGGCCACGGGCCGCAATGCTGCAGAAGCTCTCCATTTTCGTTATCGGGATGACGCACGGTCCAGTCGGCAAACATGACGCGACGCTCATTCATCGAAGCGGCCTCCGCGATCAGTTGCGAGACAGCGCCGTGAATATCGGTCTCACAAACAACCGGGATTCCCTCCTCGTTGAGCAGTGCGTTCGCCGCGCACGGCATAATGTGAATCTCGTCCTGCAGCGCGTTCCAGCACTGGATTGCAATCGCATTGCAGCCGTATTTCTCCGCCAGACTCTTCATCGCGGCCTTGAGTGCAGCGACGCTCTCGAGGTACTCATCCTCAATCCGGCAATTCATATTTTCTTTACAGTACGCAACGATCTTCGCGACCTCGTTTTTCTCTTCCTTCCATTTCGCCATCTCGGCATAGAGCTCCGGCAGCGGCACCGGCGAAAGCTGGATGTTGAATTTTTCCAGCAGCTCGCCCTCATTGCACATCGTGCTCCAGAAATCAAACGGACGCGGCCCGATCTGAAGGATGCGCGTCGAACGGAATACGCGGACTACGTTGCAGACAGCCAGGAAATCGCGCACGCCCCGCTCGAACTCCGGATCCTGCAGGTTGCAGTTGTTCACATAAGTGAACGGAATGTTGAAGCGGCGCAGCACCTTGCCGGTCGCGAACAGGCCGCACTGCGAATCCCTCAGACGCATACCGTTCTCATCTGGGCGCTCATCGCGCGGCCCCCACAGAAGCACCGGCACATTTAACTCCTTCGCAAGTCTCGCGCACTCGTACTCCGTACCAAAATTCGCATGCGGAATGAACAGCCCGTCTACCTTTTCCCGCTTAAACTTCTCCGCGATCCGTATTCTGCCTTCCTCGTCAAACAGAAGACCTTCCTCATTGATATCGTCGATATCCACAAAATCAACGCCCAGCTCCCGCAGGCGCTCCGCGATCAGGCCGCGGAATTCAATTGCCGCAGGCGCGCTGAAGATCGCGCGTCTCGTCGGTGCGTAACCAATTTTAATATGTGCTCCCATAAGATACCTCCCTGCACGGCAGTGCTGTTTCATTTTTATTTTTTAAAATTTTTGTATTGCTGATAACATAATTGTAAATCCTATTAGTAAATCTTCAACTACTTTCTTTACTTTATCCATTAATTTCCCCGTTTTACACAATTTATCGCTCTGTTTTTTATATAAAAATAACAATTTTTTTGTGTTTTTCCTCCATTTCATACACTTTGCGAAGTAAATATTTACTTAAATTTTTGTTGACAACATCCGGGATAGCAGATAAAATGATATTTAACATCAATCGGATAACAGGGGGAGATTTATTATGAAAGGAATTGTCAAAACCATCAGTGAAATGACAGGTCTGTCGCAGGCTACGGTCTCCAATGCGCTTCATCATAAACGCAATGTCAGCCAGGCTACGATCGAACGGGTAGAAAAAATCGCCCGTGATCTCGGACACAATACAAGTGCCTCCATCACGAAAGTGAAATTTCTGATTTTTAAGAAAAATGGTCTGATTGTCGACGACACGCCATTCTTTCAGTTGCTCGCTTCCGGCGCGCAGCAGGAATGCAGCCAGCTCGGAATGGAGATGATTATGTCCACTATTGACAAGCGCGATCCCAATTACGACGATCAGGTCCGCTGGCTCCAGAACGATACGGACACCGGCGTCATCCTCCTCGGAAACGAGATGATGAGCGAGGATCTGCCGCTAATCCAGGGAATGCGCTGCCCGCTCGTCGTCATTGACTACAAGAGCGACACCCTGTCCTTCGACTCGGTCATGTCGGCCAATCTCGCCTCCGCGAAAACCGCCGTCGAATACCTGCTCTCCAAGGGCCACCGCGAGATCGGCTACATCGGCGGGAATTTCAGGATCGCTCCGTTCCGTGAGCGCTATCAGGGCTTCTGCCAGGTTCTCTACAAGGCGAAGCCCACCCCCGAGAAGAAATATACGGTCACGGTCTCGACCACCATGCACGACGCATATCTCGATATGAAACGCTATCTGGGAAAGCATCCGGTCCTTCCCACCGCCTATTTCGTAGACAACGATATCATCGCACTCGGCATCATGAAAGCGCTGTCCGAGCATGGACTTCGTATCCCGCAGGACATCTCGCTGATCGGCTACGACGATCTGCCCTACTCCGCCGTATCGTCGCCCGCACTCACCACCATCAAGGTTCCGAAGGAATACGTCGGGCGCGTCGCCGCGAGAAGACTCAATGATATCATGAAGCGAAACGAACGCGACGTACATCTGCAGATCCAGGTGTGCACGAGCTTTGTCGAGAGGGAGAGCGTTGCGCAGAGATGAGGGCGGGGCGGATTCCTTCTACTGGCAAACGAAAATAAAAAACGCTGAAACGCATCAATCAGCTCATCATGGAAAATCTCCTGCTAAAATTAACGAAACTTAGAAGAACTTAAAATCAAGTAAAGATTATATTTTTTCATATAAAAAGTGCTGAAAATCAACTAATCATCTGATTTTCAAGCACTTTTTACTCAATTTTCTTATTGATATCCTCTTTATACACTACAATGCGAAAGTTAGCGAAACTTAAATTATGCCCAGTACGGAATATATTTTTTATATCTGGGAGCAGTATCTGGATCCATTACTTTTATAAGCCCGCTTTCAATGGTATTTGTGATAATTCTGGATGCTTTGGATTTTTCTTTTTCTCCCAAACCAAAAATTTTCCTTATGTCTGTATTCGAAATTCCCTCGTAATTAACATATGCCAGACATGCCTGCATATAACATGTACGAATCCGATCTTCCTTTCTAATTAATTCAAACGGAACTTTCGAAAATAAAACTGCTTTTGTAAACTGGTTATTTTGATTTTCAATCCTCGGAGCTACCAATTCATTTTTTCCTGTCGCTTCAATTATTTTATCATAACCGCTTCCCCGTTCTTCACATATACCACATTTGTGCATAAACCCGGCAATATTTTCGTTCCGTGATATCGGCACAGAATCAACTATGCGCTCAATTGCCACTAACGGTGCTCCTGCATTGGAAAACTCGATTCGATTTCTAAATACTTCTACCATCGGGTTAGTACCACGCTGTTGCAGATTCTGATGAATCATAGCATTCGCCAATAATTCACGAATTGCTATTTCCGGAAAACTAACGACCGATCTTCTGGTTGCCTCTACGATTACTTCTTCCTGTGGAATAATCGTCATAATATACTGTACAATTTCTTCATGTGAAAATGCATAGCCCCCGCTGAATTCTTTTTCTCTGATTGCCTCAAGACGCGAATTTTCTTTATACCAAATAACACGAACGGAACGACGATGCAAACTTTCAAATTTCTTTAAATCTTTTGCAATCATCAATGCCCCCATATTCGTAATATCCCAGTTCCCTGCATCATTTCTCTTTACAAACTTTTCATGTTGTAAATCTTCAAGTACTTTGTCTCGATTTCTCGGAATAGGCATTTCAAGCTTATCATAATATTTTGAGTAATCCAGTAACCCAATCATGCTATCTTCATCCAAATTACTCATTGCAATTCGAAGCTCATATGGCGTTGAATCAAAAGTTCTCCACAATTCCCGCTCTTTATCAGGATATTCTTTTAAATTTTTCTTGTTCGTTCCAATACGAATATATTCTGTCCCGGCAAACAGAACCGGTTGTTTCTCTGCGCATGGAATTTCCATCAGCACCACCTGGCCCTCATCCATCGGAACTTCAAAGAAACGAAAATTAATTCTCGGAGAAAGCATTCTGGAAAGCCATGCTTCCAGCTCCTCATTTCCCCTTTTCATCTTCCGATATTGAAATTCTGTGCCCACAATTTTATGTGTGTCATCCTGCACGCCCCAAACCAGATATGCTTTTGGTTTCCCGCATAATGTTGCAGAATTACTAAGAGCAGAAATATATTCCCCGATCATCTGTGGTTCCTTATTATTACACTTAAACTCCACCCACTCTGTTTCATTCGGAAGCTTTGTAAGTTCACGAACAAGGCTTTGGAGATATTCTATTGAACGTATTGCCATTAAATCACCTCATATTTCCCATATAAGCATAGTTACCGGCACTGCTTATTAATCTTCGACGCAAGCACTCCCGCCCCAAATCCATTGTCAATATTGACAACGCTGACGCCGCTCGCGCAGGAATTGAGCATCGACAGCAGCGCGGCCAGGCCGCCGAAATTTGCGCCGTAGCCGACGCTTGTGGGGACGCCGATCACGGGGCAGGCGACGAGGCCGCCGATCACGCTGACGAGCGCGCCTTCCATTCCGGCTACGGCTATGACGACGTTCGCATCCTCAAGCTGCGGCAGCCGGTGCAGCAGCCGGTGGATTCCGGCGACGCCGACGTCGTAGATCCGCTCCACATAATTTCCGTAGGTCTCCGCAGTCACAGCCGCCTCCTCCGCGACTGGCAGGTCGCTCGTTCCGGCAGCCACGACTGCGATCTTCCCCTTCTTTTCAACCGGAGCCGCATTCACGATACCGATGCGCGGAACCGCATCGTATGACAATTCGATATGCTTTGCGACCTCGTCCGCCTTCTCCTGCGAGAGCCGCGTGATCATAATATTCTGAATCTGCTTTGCCTTCATCGCGGACGCGATTCCGATGATCTGCTCCGCCGTCTTGCTCTCGCCGTAAATCACCTCCGGCATCCCCTGCCGCATATGACGGTGCAGGTCAATATCCGCATAATTTCCGACAAGCATATCCGGCTGCAGGCTGATGTCCGCAATCGCTTCATCGGCAGTCCGCTCGCCGCGCTCGATCTGCCGCAGCAGATCGTAAATCTCATTTTTTTCCATACTATATACTGTCCTCCCTGTCTCTGACGGCCACTGTTTACAATTACTGTACTGCCGCACCTTCCGGGCATAATCCCGCTACATACATCCAACCTACTGTACCTTCTGGTACGCAATCCGCGGCGATCCATCCTCAATGTAGATCCGCCCGCAACGCACGAATCCATTCTTTTCCAGTACATGCTGCATGACCTTATTGTCGTCGTGCGTATCGCAGCGCAGATTCCCGCACTGGGAAAAGCACCACTGGATACACTTCGAACCGCAGCCCGGCACGCGCCCCATCGACGCGATCCGATGGATGACACCGTACGGGCCATCCTGAATCCATGCCCCATCCTCGATCACATGATAGGTGGGATCGTCACCGATTCTGAATAAAAATACCGTCTCAGGCTCGCCGTTTTCGAACGCCACATAGCTGACGCCCTCCTCGATATCGCGGCAGATCAGCTCACGCGCCGGATAACCGCCCGCCCACTGCGTCGGGTTGCCCGTCGCGCGCATAAAGTCGCGCGCCCTGTCATAGATCGCCATGACCTGCTCAAGATCGGCAGGCGTTGTCTTTCTTATCTCCATTTTGATACACCTCTGTTCTTCGTATTGTATGACATATCTGCACAAACAAGCCACGTCTGATGCCGCTCCCGTCCGCAGCTATAGTAAACGACAAATCTGCCGCTTATTATATATCATTCCTCTCCGCCCAGCACCCCGACCATCTCATCATGAATCCGCCCGTTCGTCGCAAGCACCTGGCTCTTTCGCGTAAAATCAACCGGCGCGCCGCTGTAATCCGTAAGCTTCCCTCCGGCCTCCGTCAGAATCACGAGCCCCGCCGCGAAATCCCACGGGCTCAGCGTCAGCTCGAAGAAGCCGTCGAGCCGCCCGCAGGCAACCCACGCAAGCTCCATCGCGGCGGAACCGACGCGGCGGATATCCTGCGCGCGCAGGTAGACCGCCTTGATCTGTCCGAACACCTCGTCCGCCCACTCATGTCGGTACGGCGAAGTCCCGGTCGCAATCAGGCTTTGGGAAAGCGTTTCCGCACCACTCACATGGATCGCCCTGCCGTTCCTCGTCGCCCCCTGTCCCTTTTTTGCAAAGAACAGCTCGTCGAGATACGGATTGTAGATCAGTCCGGCCACAAGCTCATGCCCGCACGCGAGCGCGAGCGAAATAGAACTCCCCGGAAAACGGTGGATCAGATTCGTCGTGCCGTCGACAGGATCAAGAATCCAGACCGGACGGTCGAAATCAATCCGGCTGTTATCCTTCTCCTCCCCCATGAACTGAATCTCCGGGTACAGCGCCGCAAGCTGCTCATACAGCATCCGCTGCACCGCCGTGTCAACCTCCGTCACGTAATCCGCGCGCCCCTTCACCTTCACATGCGCCGCCGCCTCATCATTGCCAAACAATGCCGCAGCGTCCTTCACGATCTGTGCGATCTGTTCAAAATCTATTGCATCCAAGCTAAACATCATAACCTCCGCTAAACAAATGTCCGTAATTTCACAGCCATTATACCTTGCCTTATAAAATAAGTCAAAAGGAAAGACCGGCGTCCCCCGACGCCGGCCCCTGCTGCCGCAAATATTATTTTTTCTCATACAAGGGTGTGATTTCCCCGTCCCTGTAAACCCCCCACGACTTCGCATTGGAGTAGAAGCACGCAAAGTGCTCTGTCCCGGTGCGCGGCGCAAAGGAAAACGTATCATTCGGCAGGTCGTATTCGTAGCCGGAAAGTGCGACCAGCAGGCCCCACGCCGCCATCGAGCGCGCATAATGGTTGCCGCACTCAATCTCATTGTACGGGCTGCGGCGGCGTCCGTCGTAGCGGCGGCGGATGCCGTGCACGATATCCATCGCCTCATCGACATAGCCCTCATAGATCAGATGCGTCGCCACCTGATACTCAATCCCGGTCCATACCTCGTCACTGTAGACGAACGGCTGCTTCGGACGTCCCCCGTCCGGCCAGGAGCACAGCACCAGGCCCGGCTCATCCGGGTAGGCATAGACGCGCTGTACACTCTCGTGCGAATCGAGCATCGGATAGAAATTATTTTTGTAGATCTGATACGCAGCGCTCCTCACATGCTCCTGCGGCAGCACGTAGCCCAGCCCGTACACATGCGCGAGCTCCTGGCCGAGAAGCTGGTCTGCAAGGCAGCCTTTGCCGTACTGGTATTTGTACCGGTCGATATCCCCGTCAAGCTTCTGCTCATAATAAGCGCCGTTCCACAGCAGCGCATCCATCCTGGCGCTGCCTTCCAAAAGCCCTGCGCGCCATTTCTGCGCACGCTCCTCTTCCCCGAGGTATTCCGCTATCCTCACCGCAGCCTCCAGCGCCGCATAGAAGATCGAGTTCGTCAGCGAGTTGATTCCGTAAAACTCAATATCGTATGTGTTGTGCTGCTGCGCCTCGAGTACATAGTCCCCATCCTGATCCCAGGTGCGAAGCGAAAATTCCATCGCATCGGCAACCTTCGGCCAGACATCGCGCAGGAAGCCGTCGTCTCCGGAAAGCTTCCACTCGCGGTACACGCGCAGGATCGAGCCAAGCTGGCCGTCCGTCGCCGGGAGCATATCCCATTTCGCGCCGTCAAGCAGCCTTTTCGCGCGGAACGCCATATTCCCCGTCTCGTCCGTCTCCTCGAGGAACTCCGTCCTGCGGGCGCTCTGCTCCAGGGACGGGAACAGGAATGCCAGCGCCTGCGCATAATTCCAGACGTGCGTACACGTACCGGCGCAGCTTCCCGCATGTTCAAAGCAGCCCTCCCAGCCGAAGAACCGCCCGTCCTCAAGCATAAAGCACGTATTCGACCGCATCACGGTGATCGCCGAGACGAGCGACTCGATCACATCCGCATCGAGCGTCGTACTGTACAGAGCATCCGAAAAACTGCGGCTCAGTCCCTCCAGACGCTCCTCCTGCGTATAGAGATACTGTGCAGCCTCAAACGCGCTCCCCCACTGCGACGCATAGTAATTTTTCCAGATTTTATCGTGATTGCATTTCTCCTGCGGCATACAGTGTCCGTCCGGCCACCACCCGTACCGGTTCGGGAAATGCCACGCAACGTAAAACACGAACTCCTTCGACGTCCCGGGCGCAATCGTCTCCTTCGCACAGACCGATCCTACCTTCTTAGGCGTCTGGGATGCGCTGATATTGGAACCGACCGCCTGCGAACTGCACGAAGCGCACAGCTCCCCGTCCGCGCGGAAATCCTGCCAGAATTCCTCCGCGCCGTCCCACCAGCCGCCCTCCTGCCACTCGGGCTTCAGCGTGACATGCTTATTCGGCGTCAGCAGCGCAAGCGTCCCGTAGTTGACGGCGCCCGCATCCATTCCGTCATTTTCCAGTGAGATTCCGGCGAGCCCGTCTGCATGCACCGCACGGTTCACCGGAGTCCCGTCCTGATACAGCCTGTCGTAACCGTCGTATGAGGTGAAGCCTGTGAAATTATACATTGTGCCGCAGACCGACACCTCCGCCTCTCTTTCGGAACGGTTCGTCACCGTATAGCGGATGCGGAAGCCGGGAATGCCGGAATCCTTCTCCTCAAGCGGAATGAACGGCGTATACGCCTCCATCGCCACCTCGAGCGGCAGTCCCTTTTTTGCGAACTCATAGCGGAAAAACGGATAATTCGTCCGGATCGTACACGACTCCATGCGCGGCATCCCGTACAGGTAGCCGGACGGATAGCCGAGCGCCTTCGTGCTGAGCCCGCGCGGCTGCACCTCGAGCACGCACGCCTCCGGCTCCCCTTCGCCAATCCTGCTCCACATTGAGAAAAACGTATACGGGATCTTGAGTCCCTTGTCCGGATGGTTCATCATCTCAAAATCGCACATTCCGCCGGACGCGTCCAGCGACAGATTGCCCGTCCCGATCCCGCCGAGCAGCGCGCGGAACGCCTCGTCCTCATTCGTATAAACCTTTGTATTTTTTTCGATTACTGTCCTGTCAAATTGTACCATACCAAACCTCCTGAATACAAAATTTTGCCGCGGCAGCGCGCCATCCGGTACGGCCTATAACCATACCCTCTGTCCCGATACCGCGGCGTCCTGGCGTCACAGTTTTTACTTTATGCCTTCAGTCCCGACATAACCGCACTTTGCAGAATATACTTCTGCCCGAACAGATACAGCGTGAGCGGAACCACCAGCGACATCGTCACGCCGGCCAGCACCACCGACACGCTCCCCGTTCCCATCGCGCCGCTGAGCGTCTTAATCCCGAGCGGAAGCGTCATCCGGTCGTATTTTGAGATGAAGATCAACGGATTGATGAAATCATTCCACGATGCGAGGAACGTCAGCAGCGACGTCATAATAATCACCGACCGTGACATCGGCACGAAGATCGTCGCATAGATCGTGAACCTGCCCGCCCCGTCAATATACGCCGCATCCTCATAGCTTGCGGGGATCGTCTTCATATACTGCCTCACGAAAAAGATATTCAGCGGACTGATAATTGCCGGAAGAATCAGGGATGCGTGCGTTCCGACGAGCCCCATCCGGGACATCACGATATACGTCGGAATCAGCTTCGCCTGCGCCGGGATCATCATGCCCGAGAGCAGGATCAGGAATACAACATCCTTCCCCTTAAAATCAATCCGAGCAAATGCATAGCCGGCCATCGTCGATATAACCGTATTCGCGAGGACGACGATCACCGCGATCTTCAGGCTGTTGAAAAGAACCATCCCGAACGGGAAAACCCGGAAAACCTCTCTGTAATTCTCAATGTGAAAGCTCGTCGGGAAAAACGCCGGCGGCAGGGCGAAGGAATCCCTCGAAAGGCGCAGCGAGGTAGAAATAATCCACGCGAACGGCGCGAGCATCAGGATGCACAGCGTAAACAGAAAAATATAAAGCAGAACTGTCCAGATACTTTTCCTTCTTCTACTCATAGTCGTACACCACCCATTTATTCTGCCCCACATACTGAAGCACCGTAATTACAAGGATAATCAGGAACAATGCAAATGAAATTGTCCCGCCGTATCCGATATTCATATCCTGAAATGCCGTCTGATAGATCTCGAGCGCGATCGTTTTTGTCGCCGAGCCGGGACCGCCGTTCGTCAGCAGATACGGCTCGTCAAAAATCTGGAATACGTTGACGACATTCGTGATCAGCACAAAGAAAATGGTCGGGCTGAGCAGCGGAAGTGTGATATGCCGGAAGCACTGAAATACATTCGCGCCGTCAATCTCTGCCGCCTCATAATATCCCGTCGGAATATTCTGCAGACCGATATAATAATAGAGGAACGTTGTTCCGATGAATTTCCAGAAGCTGAATAAAGCTATCGTCACATACACGACCACCCGGTTCGTCAGCCACGGGATATTGCTTCCGCCGAGGAGCCTCACGAAATAGTTGATGGCTCCTGTATCGGTCGAAAACAGATATCCCCAGGCGATCGCCACCGAGGCTGTGGTGACGATCGTCGGAAAGTAAATTGCGCTTCTGAAAAAATACTGGAATCTTCCGGCCCTGTAGACCAGAAACGCAAGAACCATTCCCAGTCCGCAGTGAATCGGACACAAAATCAGCAAAAATTTGAACGTATTTGCAAATGCCTGGCGAAGCCCCCTGTCGGCCAGCATTTTTTTGATATTCTTCAGGCCGATGAACGTCGGCGGGTTAATCAGGTTGTAATCGAAGAATGACAGCACGCCCGCCACGATCACCGGAATCCCGATAAAGAGAATGAAGCTGACCAGCGCCGGAGCAAGGAACGCATACGCCGCAAGGTTATCGCGCCGGCGCTTCCTGTCTCCATAGCTGCCTGTATTTTTCATAGCTTTTTTCATAACTTTGAATCACCCGTTTTCTGCAAGCACGGCATTCATCTCTTCCGCTGCCGCGTCAAGAGTTTCCTGTACGTCTCCCTGGTTCACGCAGATCTCAGAGATCGCTGTCAGCACGATATTGGAGCACTCTGTAAACTGCGGCGGAGCGCTGACCGGCTTGTAAATGTCCGTATTGGAATCCAGATAGAACAGCTCATAATTGTTCGGGATACCGAGCTCGGAAATCTTCGTCTCAGCCAGTGAGTGCAGGGCCGGGATATTGCCGACCGAGAGGTACTGTCCCTCAAAATCAGCCTGGGACATCCACGCCGCGAGCTCCTTGGCCTCCTCGATGTGCTTCGAATTCTTCAGCGTGAAGATTCCGTCCACGCCGCCGATCTGCTGGTTGACCGATAACGTCGGAAGGAACTGAATCGCAACGGCGTCGAAATCATCCTGCACGTAGTTGGCGGTCGGCCAGCGGCCGTATGCAGCCATCGCCACCTGACCGTTGATGATCTGCGCGATCGGGCTCACATTCTCCTCCGGAATCGGAGCGTAACCGTACTTATAAATCAGATCCTGCCAGAGCTGGAAGACCTCAACCGATTCCGGCGAATTGATCGTGCTCTCGGTGAAATCGTCATTCATGTAGGAAGCGCCATTGTTGTACAGCCATGCCTCTGCACAGAAATACTCGCCGTACGGCACCGCAACCGCATACTGCTTCACGCCGTCCTTCTCCGTCGTCAGCTTTTCGCAGTAATCCAGGAACTCCTCCTTCGTCCAGTTCTCACCGGGCAGCTCAAGTCCTGCCTCCGCGAGACGGTCTGTATTAAAATGCATCACGACATTGTTGAATGAGAACGGGAAAGCGTATGTATTTCCATCGTTATCCCGGAATACCTCCTGGAAGGAAGGGCTCGTATCGTCCAGAATCGCCTTCGATATGTCAGGATTTGCCGCAATCCAGTCATCGATCGGCTCTGCAATTCCCATCTTCAGGAATTTCTCGACGCCCTCGATTGCGAGGATCGCACAGTCAACCTCATCTCCGCCGCCGACCATCGTCTGCAGCTTCGTGCAGTACTCGCCCCAGTTACCTGCGATAAAGATTGTCTCTACCTTTACCCCCGTCTCCTCCGTATACTGTGCGAGCAACTGGTCAAGCGACTCCTTCGTCGTACCGTCACCGCACATTGCAAGTGTCAGCGTAATATCCTCCGCCGCCGAAGCCGTCACTCCGCCGAACAGGCCCGCAGCCATACACACGCTCATCCATAATGCCATTGTACGTTTCTTCATAGGTTTATCCTCCCTGCATTTTATCGTTTTTGCATCCGCCGGCCGGCACGATACATCCTCCGGCAGCCGCTAAACCGGCCGCCGTTTTTTGTATCTGCATTATATCGTCCGGTCGTTCGGAAGTAAATGTACATTTGTCTTCCAGCTTGTAAAATCCTCGTCTCTTTCTCATGACACCTTTGTTTTTGCTGCTTTTTCCTATATAATCAAGGCAATCACCGTAAAAGGAGCAGGCTTATGCAAAAGATTTCCATACATTCGATTGCAGCAAAATATTTTCTGTCGACTTCGATGCTCATCATTCTTCCGCTGTGTATTTTTTTCTTCATCGCCCAGAAAATCAGCTTCAACACAACGATGGAGCAAAAGAGGGAATCCGACCTGAACACACTGAACACTTTTTCCGAAAGCATCGCCATCTCAATGGATTCCGTGCTGTCGGTCGGAAAGCTCGCGGCTTCGGATCCCAATGTCAGACAATTCCTCCGGGATTCCGTCCAGAAGGCCGGGCAATCCGGAAAAACCACCTACAAGAGCCTCGACAACCGCCTGTGCCTCGGCAAATATACAGGCTGCAGCGGCATGGTGTGCGCCGTTTCCCTGATGGATCCGGATTACTTTTTTATCGGCGAACAGCGGCTCGACCTGAACCGTCTGACCTATTTTTTCAATACGGCGACCATACAGGAGCTCGGCCCCGTACAGTCGCAGCCTGCATGGAGCAAAACCTTCAATATACAGTTTCTCGCAACAGGCGACGTCCGCAAGGTTTTCGCTCTGGTAGTTCCCTCTGTGGACAATGACGGGACGCTGCTTGGCTACGTCGTCCTGTTCGCAGATTCGGCCTTGTTCAGCAGGCAGCTTGACGCCTACGCGGATGATATCTACGTGATTGAGGGCGACCTTATTATCGGCAGCCGCGGGGATCTGATGTCAAACTCAAATCTGTTCTCACAGATGCAGATCAGCTACACGCTTCTGCTTGAAGACAACAGCGTCATTGTCCGGAAGGGAAATGATGCGCTGATCATCACAACGCGCTACTTTGCGCCGCTGGGGACGCATCTGCTGCTTGTCTCCTCCTATCAGGAGCTGGAAAACAGAATCGCGACGACCTTCCCGCCCCTGATGACGCTCGTGACCTACGGAATCTGCCTGGCGCTGCTGCTCGCCTTCGTGATCACGCATTTTCAGACGAGGGAAATTGTACAGCTCAAAAATGTCATGAGCCAGATGAAGGAGGGAGATCTCTCGATCCGCTATGAGCCGAAAACACGCGACGAGATCGCCGAGCTCGGCCTGACGTTCAACTCCCTGCTCGACCGCATTCAGGAGCTGATGCTGCAGCAGAAAAACCACCAGAAGGCCAAGCGCCGGATGGAGCTTCAGATGATCCACGAGCAGGTAAAGCCGCATTTTCTCTACAATGTACTGGAGATGATCAACAGCATGATCCGCTGCCAAATGGCGCAGGAAGCGCTCGCCACGGTCGAGAGCCTCGCAAGCTTCTACCGCATCTCGCTGAACCGCGGCTCCGATATCATCTCCGTCTCGCAGGAAATACAACTGATTGAGAACTATCTGAATCTTCAGAAAATGCGCTACATCGAATTTATGGATTACATTCTCGCGTTCAGCCCGGAAATCCGCCGGTACGCGATCCCGAAGCTCACGCTCCAGCCGCTGATCGAGAACTCCATTTATCACGGCATCAAGGAAAAGGACGGCCAGGGCACAATCTGCGTCAGCGGATATCTCGATGGCGGGCGTGTTGTCTTCGAGGTCTTTGACAACGGAGTCGGCTGCGCGCCGGATCTGCTCGAACAGTTGCAAGCCATGACCGGCCCCGCGAACACCGAGCCGGAGGATCATTTCGGTCTCGCAAGCGTCATCCGGCGGCTGAATATACACTTTAATGATCAGGCCAGAATAAAAATAGAGAGCAGGCAGAATGAGTTTACCTGCGTCATGATCTCATTCCCCGCTGTCTTCTACCGGCAGGACAGGGAAGATACGGGGCCGGACGCCAGGACATAAGCCCATTTTAAAAAACAGTCTGAAATTCACCGGGATTTTCCCGAAACAAAAGGAGGCAATATGCTTAACGTATTTCTTGTCGATGATGAATATTATGAGCGGCTCGCGCTGAAAAAATCAATCGCCTGGGACGAGCTCGGAATGACAGTCTCCGGCGAGGCAAACAACGGGCAGACCGCGTACGAAATGATTCTGGAAAGCCCTCCCGATATCGCCATTGTCGATATCAATATGCCAAAGATGGACGGCCTCGAGCTGATCGAGCGTCTGAAGGGCGAGGGAATCTCCTGCCAGTTCATCATTCTGACCGGCTATGACGATTTCGGCTACGCACAGCGCGCCGTCCATCTGAATGTGTCGGAATACATCCTGAAACCGATCAATTATCAGAATCTGATTCAGACGCTCCAGTCGCTCGGACAGAAAATCAGGGACAGGGAGACGATCGCCTCCCGCCTGACCTCCCTGCAGCGCGAGAACCGTCAGCTCTATCTGGAGCGCTGCTACAATGAGCTGCAAAATTCCAGCTTCAATCCGGACGACCTGGAAGCCTACGGCAAAAAGCTGCAGCTTCCGTTTGCGCGGTATCAGGCCGCCGTCATGGAGCCGCCTGAACAGACGACGCTTGACGGGATTTACCGGCTTCTGAAAGAGCTGTCGGAAGCGTTTGACGACTCTGATTTTACGCTGTGCCTCGATAACAGGCGGCGCCTGTTCTTCATACTGAATGCCGAACGGATCACAGAGCGGGACTGCCCGTCCCCCGCCGCCCGGCCTGCCGATACGCAGACACAGAATATTCCTGCCCGCACCGCAGACACGCAGCCGCGGGATCTTCCCTCTGCGCTCCTCGCGCACGCCCGGGCCGCAGGCTTTCACTGCCGGATGGGCGTCGGGGAGCCGTGCAGCTCCCTTGACCAGATCCTCGTCTCCTACAACGAAGCGTGCGTCGCGCTCAAGAGCTGCTCCACGCACCCGCAGCCGCTCCTTTTTTATAAGGAGGTATCCGCCTGCTCCGACATCACCCGCTCCATCGAGCTGTATGTCCAACAGCATTACGCAGATCCAGAGCTGTCGATCTCGGCAATCGCCGGGGCGCTGTA
>Ga0129308_1001595_pt1 | contig 22945 bp, 21 predicted proteins | sample L827metagenome_FD_94440 | JGI IMG/M metagenome (GOLD analysis project Ga0129308, IMG submission 94440) | Ring-tailed lemur group fecal microbial communities from Wisconsin, USA - L827 metagenome | ecosystem: Host-associated > Mammals > Digestive system > Large intestine > Fecal | place: USA... | reverse complement strand
TGTAAAAATGGTTTCTAGTCAATTCCATTATACCAAACGGAACAGGTTTATGCCTTTTTTATTGGCTGAAATATTGAATTTTCAAGGTTCAACACACCGTATCGGTGTGGGAAGTTTTAGTCAATTAATTTCAATTTCTATATCCTATTTGCCCATATAAACCAAAAGAACTGATATATCTGCAGGAGACACTCCTGATATACGCGATGCCTGGCCTATAGACACCGGACGATATTCCTTCAGCTTCTGAACCGCCTCAATCCTTAAACTTGGGACGGCATCATAATCCATATTTTCCGGGATTTTCTTTGTCTCTAGCTTTTTAAACTGCTCCACCTGTTTCATCTGCCGCTGGATGTACCCATCATATTTAATATGAATATCAATCTGTTGTTTTATCTCTTCACTCAGATTTTCTTTTCTTTCATGATCAACAGATTCCAAAAGCTCATAAGAAAGCTCCGGCCTTTTAATCAGTTCTGCAAGCGTCGTTCCGGATACCAGAGGCGTACTTCCATTTTTTTCAAGAAGAGCCTGCATGGCAGGTGTTGTGCCTACGTTAGTATGCTCCAGCCGTTTAACTTCTTCCTCAATTAACCTTTTCTTTTCCAGCAGTTTTTGATAGCGTTCCTCAGAAATAAGACCAATCTGATATCCGATCTTGGTAAGTCTCTGATCTGCATTATCCTGCCGCAAAAGTAATCGATATTCCGCTCGGCTTGTCATCATTCGATAAGGCTCATGACTTTCTTTTGTTACCAAATCATCAATCAAGACACCAATATACGCCTGCGAACGGTCAATCACAATCTGCTCTTTTCCGAGCGCTTCTCTGGCTGCGTTAATACCTGCAACAATCCCCTGCGCCGCCGCTTCTTCATATCCTGAGCTTCCATTAAACTGCCCGGCACTGAAAAGTCCCTTAATATTCTTAAATTCCAGTGTAGGATTTAACTGTCTTGCATCAATACAATCATATTCAATCGCATAAGCATTCCGCACAATTCTGGCATTTTCCAATCCCGGCACACTGCGATACATCGCAATCTGCACATCTTCCGGAAGAGAGCTTGACATCCCGCCTACATACATTTCATTCGTCTCAAGCCCTTCAGGCTCAATAAACACCTGATGACGGTTTTTATCCGCAAATTTAACAACTTTATCCTCAATCGAAGGGCAATAGCGAGGCCCTGTTCCTTCAATCATACCGGAAAATAACGGAGATCTGTGTATATTTTCCCTGATAATCTCATGCGTTTTTTCATTTGTATAAGTAAGCCAGCAAGATTCCTGATGAATCTGAACACTTTCAGGGTCAGTAGTAAATGAAAATGGTACCACCCTTTCATCACCAAACTGCTCTTCCATCTTTTCAAAATCAATACTGCGCCTATCAATCCTTGCAGGAGTTCCCGTCTTAAAACGATACATAGTAATCCCCAGATCCTTCAGACAATCTGTTAAATAATTCGCTGCCTGAAGCCCATTCGGTCCGGTTGCCGTACTGACATCACCGCATATACATCTTGCTTTTAAATACGTTCCCGTACACAAAACAACAGCCTTGCACCGGTAAATAGTTCCCGTATAAGTCTGAACTCCCGTGATTTTCTGGTTATCCACCAGAAGGTTTACCACTTCACCTTGCTTTAATTCTAAATTCTCCTGATTTTCAAGAGTAAGGCGCATAGCATGGCTATAATTATTTTTATCAGCCTGTGCCCGAAGTGAATGTACCGCTGGCCCCTTAGATTTATTCAACATCTTAGATTGAATAAATGTTTTATCTATATTTTTTCCCATTTCACCGCCAAGTGCATCAACTTCTCTAACGAGATGGCCTTTGGAGCTACCTCCGATATTCGGATTACAAGGCATCATCGCAACACTCTCTATACTCACGGTAAACATTAAAGTTTTACATCCCAACCGAGCACTTGCAAGAGCTGCTTCGCATCCTGCATGACCTGCCCCCACTATGACCACATCATATTCTTCTTTATTTTCCCATACAGAATTTGCTGAATATCGCATTAACCAAATCCTCTCCCACTGTCTCACCGGTAATATTTCCCAATGTCTCATATGCATCCATCAGATCAATCGTAAAGAAATCCTCCGGCATCTGATTCAAAATACTATCTTTCACTCTCAGAAGGCTGTCCCGCGCATTTTGAAGAGCTGACTTATGTCTTATATTTGTAATATAAATTTCATCATTAAAAGAAATATCCCCATGATAAAACATTTCCTTTAAGTTATCCTCAAGTTCTTCAATCCCCGTCTCTTCTTTTGCGGAAATCTCCAAAACAGGTTTATTTATCAACACATTAAGCATATCTTTATCCACTACTGTTGATAAGTCTGTTTTATTCAATAAAATCAAGGCATTTTTTCCACCTATCATGTTGATAATTTCATAATCATTATCATCCAAAGGAATCGAAGCGTCAACTACATAAATAATTAAATCCGCATCCATCGCATTCGACTTTGCTTTATCCACACCAATCTTCTCTACAACATCCTCCGTATCCCGAATTCCCGCTGTATCCATAATATGAAGCGTAATACCCTTAAGCTGAACCGTCTCTTCCAGAACATCCCGCGTAGTTCCTGCAATATCTGTTACAATCGCTCTGTCTTCTCTAAGAAGCGCATTCAACAGAGAAGACTTTCCTGCATTTGGCTTCCCGACAATAACTGTACGAATTCCCTCTTTCATGATCCTGCCATCATCAGCAGTATCCAAAAGCTTCTGAGTCTCCTTAAGAAGCTCCTCCACAACCTTAAGAAGCTCCTCCCCATATCCATCCAGGCTGACATGCTCCGGATCATCCAAAGCCGATTCAATAAAAGCTGTATGATAAACGATTTTATTTCTAATCTCACTAATTTTCTTCTTAACAGACCCCTTCAACTGACTGACTGAACTCTTCAAAGCATACTCATTCTCAGAATTAATAATATCAATCACCGCTTCCGCCTGCGACAAATCCATTCTTCCATTCAAAAAAGCCCTCTTAGAAAACTCCCCCGGCTCCGCAGGCCTGGCCCCATTCCTGACCACCGCTTCCAGAATCTTTCTCATCACAACCATTCCGCCATGACAATCAATCTCTACCGTATCCTCCCCCGTATAACTCCTAGGCCCTTTAAGTAAAATAACCAGAACCTCATCGATCGTCACCCCGTCATCCACAATAAATCCATAATGAACCGTATGACTCTCCTCCCGGGAAAGTATCTTCCCCTTCTTCCCCACAAAAACCCGATCTATCACCTCAAACGCCCCATCCCCACTAATCCGGACAATCCCAATCCCAGAATTCCCCATCCCAGTAGAAATAGCAGCAATCGTATCCCTCTTAAACATCAAAATCACCCTTCCAAAACTCAACCTATCTATTCCAAACTACACAAACATCCATTTCCAATCTAAAGCACTTAACACTCTTCATCAACACTAACACAAATCCCCACAAAACTTCTCACATCCCACTCTTCTCAATCCAAAATTACCCAATCTCAAGTCAACAGTCACCCTTAAAGGTGACGCCTTGACGCCCGTCAAACAACCCCATCCTGACGTTTTTGAGAAGCCAGCGTTCAAGCTGTATGATACCATACGGGACCGTAAAAAACGACGGCACTTAGCGGCAGCAGCCGCCCATCCAGGCGGCGCACTGGCGCTTAGTACCGCTTCGTTTTTTTCCGAGCGAGAGCGCGTCCCGTATGGTATCATACAGCTTGAACGCGTCCCTTCCCCACAAAAACTCTATCTCCTATTAGGTGTAACCACAACTCTCCTATAAGGCTCTTCCCCTTCACTATGTGTAGACACCCTGTCATCCGCCTGAAGTGCCGAATGAATAATCCTTCTCTCATAAGGATTCATCGGTTCCAGAGAAACCGGCTTCCTGGTTCTCTTAACCTTATAAGCAATATTCTTTGCCAGATTTTCCAGAGTCTGTTTTCTCCGTCTACGATAATCCTCCGTATCCAGTTTCACTCTCACATAACCATCCTGAGATTTGTTCGCAACTCTGTTCGTAAGATACTGAAGAGAATCCAGAGTCTGTCCTCTCTTACCGATCAGAATGCCCATATTGTCACCCTTCATCTCAATGGCAAGCGCTCCGTCTTCATCAACCTCAGAAGTAAATTCAACACCTTCCATTCCCATCGCTTTTAACACATCATTCAGGAATGCTTCACAGATTTTCTTCGTCTCTTCTGTAACGACTGCAATTTCGATCTCCCTTCGAGGTTCTTTTGCCTCTTCCTGAACCGGAGCAGCTGTCTCAACAGTCTCTTTCACACTCGGCTTCGCATCTCTGTGATCTTTCCGGTAATCCTTTTTGAAATCCTTCTTACGATTCTTATACTCTTTTTTGTGATCCTTCTTAAATTCTTTTCGGTTCTCTTTGTTTTCTTTTACTTCTTTCTTTTCAGAAGGCTTCTCAAATGTCTTCTCCTGTGCTTTTACTTCTTTTTCGAGCTTCTCTTCTCTGATTTCTTCCACTGCAGACAGCTTAATATCATCAAAATCAGGCTCTTTTTTCTCTATCTTTCTCCAGGCTCTTATCACTGCCTGCTTACTTCCGATTCCAAGAAAACCTGCACTGCCTTTTTCTATTACATCATATTCCATCTTATCACTGGTAACGCCAAGCTGAATAGAAGCTTCTGTGATAGCATCATTCAGTGTTTTAGCAGATACTGTAATCTCATTCATGATCTATTCCCCCTATTTCTTATTACCTTCGTTAAACCTTTTTACCATATTTGCCTTAGAAGTTAAACTTCCTTCTTTTGCACCTTCACTTTTCTTTCTCGCTGCCTCTAACTTCTCTTCCAGCGCTTTTTCTTCTGCAGCAGATCTAGGCTCTTTAATATTTTTAACCTTTTTCTGTGCCATCTGATTCACAGTAGATGCATCAATTTCTTTTTTATTTTTACGCTTCTTTTCTGCTTTTTCCATATTGACTTTAATCAGTTCGTCCATCGGAATCTTATTCAAATGGCGGTTAATGAAGAACATCTGAGCAGTACGTACTACCGCACTGGTGATCCAGTAAATACCAAGGCCTGTTGGAAGAGTAAAGCTCATAAATACCGACATCAGAGGGAACATGATATTCATCGTCTTCATGGTAGATGCCATCTGGTTATTCTGATCGGAACCCGGATTCTGCGGAACCATTTTCACGCTGATATACTGGGTAAGACCGGCAAGGACCGGAATCAAAAGTGCCACGATCATCATTCCATAAGCACCTGATTTAAATCCACTCTTGATCATTGTAAGCGGAGCTTCCGCAATATTAAGTCCCAGGAAGCTATTCATCTTCTGAAGCTGAGCTATCGTAGTCTCGATCGTAGACTCAAGAGCCGGGAACTTATCAATAAGAGTATTCCATGTAGACTCCTGAAATTTATACAATACATCAATAATTGTATTCGCTTTGGTATAATCATATTTGGAAGGATCCATCAAAACTGGCTGTGCCTCACCAATTCCTTCCATAATCTTCTGCCATCCGCTAGAGCCCATAATTCCATCTACAAGCGGCATATACACAGCCTTTACCTGTGAAACATACGCAGGGATGTTACGGATCACATACCACATCGTATACAGAATCGGAAGCTGGATAAACATACTTAAGCATCCGCCGGTCGGAGAGATTCCATACTTTTCATAGACCATCTGTGTCTCTTCCTGCAACTTCTGCATAGAAACCTGGTCTTTTTTTCCCTGATACTTTTTCTGAATCTTCTGAATCTCAGGATTCATGGCAGCCGACATTTTAGAAAATTTCTGCTGTCTGATCGTTAGCGGGAGTATCAACATATAGATGATGATCGTCAAAAGAATAATACATACACCAATGTTCTGAATCCCAAATACACTGTTAAGCACCTGGTAAACCCCATCAAGAATCTTACCAAGCAGCCAGGCAACCTGTCCGATGATCGGAGTGCTGACTGGCGTCATCAAAATACCTGTCATAATCTTTCCTCCATTTACGCCCCAAAATTTGAGCTTTTCTCTCTAAGGCACCGGATCATATCCACCTTTTGCAAACGGATTACAGCGCAGAATCCTCCATGCTGTAAGCAGCCCACCTTTTAACGCACCGTATTTTTCGATTGCTTCAAGTGCATATTCAGAACAAGTCGGAATATAAATACAATGGCAGCTTCGTTTCATAGGTGATAAATATTTTCTGTAAAATCGAATTAAAAATAATAATATTTTTTTCATATTCTCTGTGTGCCTCATAATGCATATCCATCTTTTTGATATGCTGAACTAAACCCTCTGCAAAACCTGCTAAATCGAAATTCCTGCTTATTCTGCATTTTGGTCAGTCCGAAGTTACTTGATATATATTATGAAGTTTTCCTAAGTGGATGAGTGCGCTCTCAATTTCTCGGTATGTCTTATCTTTTGCCGCTGCTCTTGCTATTATCACTAAATCATATCCACAAAGGAAGTTGTCTTCTTGTAGTCTGTAACTCTCCCTGATAAGCCGTGTTAAATGATGTCTTATAATACTGTTTCCTACTTTTTTACTAACAGAAATACCAACACGATTCTTGTTCAAGCTATTGGCTGACAAATACATTACAAGATACTTATTTCCATAAGATTTTCCCTGTCTATAAACATTTTGAAAATCTCGGTTCTTCTTCAATGATTCGGAAAATTTCATTAATATCATTCTCCTGTTTTCAGATGCCGTTCGCCGATTAAACAGCAACATTTTTCAAACAAAACTTAAATTTTTATCACACATGAATTACATAAATTTCCCCATATGATAAAAATAGATTGCGCTGCCGCGCAATCTACGTTAGAAGAAAAGGCCACAAATCTGCGGCCTACGCTGATAATACTTTTCTTCCTTTAGCTCTTCTTGCTGCAAGAACTTTTCTTCCGCCTGCTGTGCTCATTCTTGCTCTGAATCCATGAACTTTCGCTCTGGAACGTTTTTTTGGCTGGAATGTCATTTTCATTGATATCCACCTCCTATCCAATTCCTTCTTATATTAAGATAGAACTTATTTACATTCTAAGACATCATTTATGATTATAAGCAAAAAACCGCGTATAGTCAAGCAAAACAGCACTTTTTTTACACTTACTTTATCCACATTTTGTGGATAACTATCCAAAATCCGGTTGATAACTCGTTTATAATATTTTTTTTAACATAATTTTTGCCTTTAATTCGTCGTTTTCTTATGTGGAAAAGTTATCAAAACTTATTTTTCATTGATTATACAGAGATTTTCATGTAGAATATAAGTGTATGATTATGCTTAGAATGGAGTAAATAAGATGAATGCCGTTAAAGAAAGATGGGAAGAAATTATTCAAAAATTGAAGGTGGAATACTTTTTATCAAATATTTCATTTGAAACCTGGATCCGCCCGCTTGAAGTATATGAGATTGTTGGAGATACATTATATCTTTCCATTAACTTTAAAGCGAGCATTGAACATATCCAAAACAAATATCTGTTACCATTAAAGGTATGTATCGCTGAAGTAACCGGTGTAGAATATGATATTCGTTTTATTGCCAAGGATGCACCGAATGCGGATATCGAACTCTTCCATCATAAAGAAGAAAAAGAAGAACCCAGATTCAAACATAAAAAAATGAACAACATTGCAGAACAGGCAAACCTGAATCCTAAATATACTTTTGATACATTTGTGGTAGGCGGAAATAATAACTTTGCCCATGCGGCATCTCTTGCCGTTGCGGAATCTCCCGGCGAGGTGTACAACCCCCTCTTCCTTTACGGAGGAGTCGGACTTGGCAAAACACATTTGATGCATTCCATCGCCCACCATATTTTAGATAAAGATGCTTCCAAAAAAGTATTATATGTTACCAGCGAGACCTTTACTAACGAACTGATCGATGCAATCCGTATCGGTAAAACAGGCAATGAGCTTGCCATGACCGCATTTAGGGACAAGTACCGGAATAACGATGTACTTTTAATCGATGACGTTCAGTTTATTATTGGAAAAGAAAGTACCCAGGAAGAATTCTTCCACACCTTTAATCATTTACATAATGCCGGAAAGCAGATCATTATCTCCAGCGATAAGCCTCCTAAAGATATGGAGACACTCGAAGCAAGACTGCGCACCCGTTTTGAATGGGGTCTGATCGCAGACATCTCTGCGCCGGATTATGAGACACGTATGGCTATTCTTTATAAGAAAATTGAGATTGACCAGTTAGAAAGATATCACATTCCTAATGAAGTCATCCAATATATTGCTACCAATATTAAAACGAATATCCGGGAGCTTGAAGGTTCACTTAACAAATTGATCGCACTTTACCGAATCAATAACAATCAAAAAGATATTGATATTAAACTAGCTGCAGAAGCACTAAAAGATATGATTTCTCCTGACGATAACAGGGAAGTGACTCCTGAACTGATCATAGATGTCGTATCTGAACATTTTAACATTCCAATTTCCGATCTAAAGAGCAGCAAACGGAATGCCGATATTGCAAATGCAAGACAAATTGCTATGTATCTGTGTCGAAAGATGACAGATACTCCCCTTAAAACAATCGGATACTTACTTGGGGGAAGGGATCATTCCACTGTGAATCATGGTGTGGATAAAGTGGCAAATGATGTGGAAAAGAGTGAAACACTTCGAAATACCATTGATATCATCAAGAAAAAAATCAATCCTGTTTAAAAGTTTTCCCAACACCTTAAACAGTTAATTCTTAAGATATCAACAGAGTTATCCTTTTCTGAACCCCTCTGTTTTCAAGGGGTTCAGGTAGTTACCCACATATCCACAGCCCCTATTAAGAATAAGGCGGATTTTTTTAATATATATTATATATTTTGCACCTCGAAAGGAGTTTTACACATTATGAAAATCAGATGTCAAAAGTCAGACCTTGTAAAAGGCGTCAGCATTGTTTCTAAAGCAGTACCTACTAAGACAACTATGCCGATACTTGAATGTATTTTAATTGACGCAACTACAAATATCATCAAGCTGACAGCAAATGATATGGAACTTGGTATAGAAACCGTAATCGAAGGGACGATTGAAAGAAAAGGTCTCATTGCATTAGATGCCAGAATTTTTTCTGATATCGTAAGAAAACTACCTGACAACGAAATTGTAATCGAAGCAGATCCGGGTAATCTTCAGACGCTTATTACATGTGAGAAAGCGAAGTTTAATATTTCCGGTAAGTCAGGAGAAGATTTTTCGTATCTTCCTTACATTGAAAGAGATGAGCCGGTTATCATATCACAGTTTACACTGAAAGAAGTAATCAGACAGACGATCTTTTCTATTGCTGATAATGACAGCAACAAATTAATGAGCGGTGAACTTTTCGAGATGGATGGAGATATACTGAAAGTCGTTACTCTGGACGGTCACAGAATTTCTATCCGTAAGATCGAATTAAAGTCTTCTTACGATCCCCGGAAAGTGGTTGTTCCCGGAAAGACCTTGATGGAAGTAAGCAAGATTCTTTCAGGAGATGTGGAGAATGACGTCAGTCTGTATTTTACAAATAATCATATTGTATTTGAATTTGACCAGACAGTTGTTGTATCAAGATTGATCGAAGGAGAATATTTCCGGATTGATCAGATGCTCTCTAATGATTACGAAACAAAGGTACGCATCAACAAAAAAGAGATGTTGAACTGTATCGATAGAGCTACTTTGCTGGTAAAAGAAGGCGATAAAAAGCCGATTATCATTAATATTACGGATGAGCTTATGGAGCTAAAGATTAAATCGCAGCTCGGAACCATGGATGAAGAGATCATGATCACAAAAGAAGGAAAAGACCTTCTCATCGGATTCAACCCGAAGTTTTTGATTGATGCACTTCGTGTAATCGATGATGAAGAAGTGGATTTGTATTTCATGAATGCAAAGGCTCCATGTTTTATCAAAGATGAGAAGGAGAGTTATATCTACCTGATCCTTCCGGTTAATTTTAGTGGTATTGCATAAACAAGCATAAATAAAGTTTGAGATGTCAGACAGAGGGTAAAAACATGTATAAGATAAAATTACGGGAAGAGTTCATTAAGCTTGGCCAGGCATTAAAAGCGGCCGGACTGGTATCTTCCGGTGTGGAGGCAAAACAAGTCATCGTAGACGGACTTGTGAAAGTAAATGGGGAGATTGACACCAGACGGGGCAAAAAGCTTTATGATGGTGATGTAGTCTCCTTTGACGGGGAAGAGATTAAAATTGAAAAATAAGCTGGTGTGGTTATGATTATCAAATCATTAAAGATAAAAGATTACAGAAATTATGAATTTCAGCAAATTGAATTTGATAAAGCCACCAATATTTTTTATGGCGATAATGCCCAGGGGAAAACAAATATACTGGAAGCGGTATATTTGTCAGGAACGACGAAATCACACAGAGGAACAAAAGACAGAGATTTGATCAGATTTGGCTGTGAAGAATCCCATATCGAAGCTCAGATCGAAAAAAAAGGAGTTCCCTGGCAGATAGACATGCATTTAAAGAAGAACAGCCCAAAAGGAATTGCGATCAATAAGGTTCCTATACGCAGAGCAAGTGAACTATTTGGGCTGATGAATTTTGTGTTTTTTTCACCTGAGGATTTGAACATTATTAAAAACGGACCATCTGAGAGAAGGCGGTTTATGGATCTGGAACTATCCCAGCTTGATAAGGTATATTTAAAGGATCTTGCAAGCTATAACAGGATTGTGAATCAGAGAAATAAGCTTTTAAAAGATGCTTACTATGATGAGAAGCTGATTGATACCCTGGATGTATGGGATATGCAGCTTGTGACTTATGGGAATAAGATAATAGAAAGAAGAAAGAAATTTATAAATGAAGTAAATGAAATAATTTACAATATTCATTACAAACTAACCGGTGGCAGAGAAAGAATTCTTTTGTCCTACGAATCGGGATGCGGAGGATTTTCTCTGGAACAGGCACTGAAAAGAAACCGTGACAGAGACATTCGGATGAAGAGTACTTCGGCAGGTCCGCACAGAGATGATATCTGTTTTAAAGCAGGAAATCTTGATATCCGTAAATTTGGATCTCAGGGACAGCAAAGAACAGCAGCCTTGTCTTTGAAGTTGTCGGAGATTGAACTGGTGAAACAGATTATCAGGGATACACCAGTTCTTTTGTTGGATGATGTATTGTCTGAACTGGACAAACATAGGCAAAACTATTTATTAGAGAGTATAGGGGATATACAGACTTTGATTACCTGCACAGGGCTGGATGAGTTTGTAAATCATCGTTTCTCCATTAATAAGGTTTTCCATGTCCAGAGCGGTCAGGTAACCGAGCCGTCAGAAATCGATAACTGTCAGTAATTTAACAGTTAACATATATAAAAATATTTAGGAGGATATCTATGAGTGTAGAATATGGTGCAGATCAAATCCAGATTTTGGAAGGATTGGAAGCAGTAAGAAAGAGACCTGGTATGTATATCGGCAGTACATCTTCAAGAGGTCTTCATCATCTTGTTTATGAGATTGTGGATAATTCTGTTGATGAAGCACTGGCTGGATATTGTGACCATATCCAGGTTTTTATCAATCCTGATAATTCGATAACTGTTATTGATAACGGGCGTGGTATTCCTGTTGGGATTAATCATAAAGCAGGACTTCCTGCGGTTGAGGTTGTATTTACGGTTCTGCATGCCGGAGGAAAATTCGGAGGCGGAGGATACAAGGTATCCGGTGGTCTTCATGGTGTTGGAGCTTCAGTTGTAAATGCGCTTTCTAATTGGTTAGAAGTAGAGATTTGCAGTGAAGGCAAGATTTATAAACAGCGTTATGAAAAAGGACATGTTATTTATAAATTAAAAGTAATCGGAGAATGTGAACCGAATAAGACCGGTACAAAAGTAACATTTCTTCCCGATGACAGTATCTTTGAGGAAACTGTCTTTGATTATGATGTTTTAAAGCAGCGTTTTCGTGAGATGGCATTTTTGACGAAGGGGCTTAGAATCAGCCTGACGGATTTAAGGGATGAAGAGCCAAGGGAAAAGGTTTTCCATTATGAAGGCGGAATCAAGGAATTTGTACAATATCTGAACAGGAGTAAAACTCCGTTATATGAACAGATTATTTACTGTGAAGGAAATAAGGATAATGTCGAAGTAGAAGTAGCTATGCAGCATAATGACTCTTACACTGACAGTACCTATGGTTTTGTAAATAATATTACGACTCCTGAAGGCGGTACACATATTGTCGGATTCAGAAATGCTTTAACAAAGACTTTTAATGATTATGCAAGGAAGAATAAGCTTTTGAAAGACAGTGAGCCGAATCTTTCCGGTGAAGATATCAGAGAAGGTCTTACAGCGATTATCAGTGTCAAAATAGAAGATCCGCAGTTTGAAGGACAGACAAAGCAAAAGCTGGGAAATAGTGAAGCACGTGGTGCCGTAGATAGTATTGTGAGCAGTCAGCTTGAGATATTTCTGGAACAGAATCCTTCTGTAGCAAAATCAATCATAGAAAAATCCGTGATGGCACAAAGAGCGAGAGAAGCGGCAAGAAAAGCGCGGGATCTGACAAGAAGAAAATCAGCTCTTGAGGGAATGTCTCTTCCGGGTAAGCTTGCGGATTGTTCGGACAAAGATCCGGCAAATTGTGAGATTTATATCGTTGAGGGAGATTCTGCGGGAGGTTCTGCAAAAACGGCCCGTGACCGTGCTACGCAGGCAATCCTTCCCCTTCGAGGAAAGATTTTAAATGTAGAGAAGGCAAGGCTTGACAGAATCTACGGTAATGCAGAGATTAAGGCTATGATCACTGCATTTGGTACGGGAATCCATGATGATTTTGATATTTCCAAGCTCCGCTATAATAAGATTATTATAATGACTGATGCCGACGTAGACGGAGCTCATATTAGTACTTTATTATTGACCTTCCTCTATCGTTTTATGCCTGATTTGATTAAAGAAGGGCATGTTTATCTGGCACAGCCGCCACTTTATAAATTAGAGAAGAATAAAAAGGTCTGGTATGCCTACAGTGACGAAGAGCTTGACAGTATACTGCGCGAAGTCGGACGTGACAATAATAACAAGATTCAGCGTTACAAAGGTTTGGGAGAGATGGATGCAGAACAGCTCTGGGATACAACGATGGACCCGCAGCACCGGATTTTGCGGCGTGTGAATATGGATGAGGAGACTTCTTCTGAGCTTGATCTTACATTTACCACGCTTATGGGAGATAAGGTAGAGCCAAGACGTGAATTTATCGAGGAAAATGCAAAGTTCGTTAAGAATCTGGATGTATAGACCGGAATGATTTGAAGTTAAGTTGCCAAGTATAGGTAAGGCGTTATGATTAAATATAAAGGAGATAAACGATGGAGGATAATATCTTTGACAAAATCCAGGAAGTGGATTTGAAAAAAACGATGGAAGAATCCTATATCGATTATGCCATGAGTGTTATCGCATCCCGAGCACTTCCGGATGTAAGAGATGGTTTAAAACCGGTACAGAGAAGAATTCTTTATTCTATGATTGAATTGAATAATGGTCCTGACAAACCGCATCGTAAGTGTGCCCGTATTGTCGGTGATACCATGGGTAAATATCACCCGCACGGTGATAGTTCTATTTATGGTGCGTTGGTAAATATGGCTCAGGAATGGTCAACCCGTTACGTTTTGGTAGACGGACATGGTAACTTTGGTTCCGTGGACGGTGACGGTGCGGCTGCTATGCGTTATACAGAGGCGCGTCTCAGCAAGATTTCTATGGAAATGACAGCGGATATTAATAAAAATACCGTTGATTTTAACCCGAACTTTGATGAGACAGAGAAAGAACCGGCCGTTCTTCCGGCAAGATTCCCAAATCTTCTGGTAAATGGAACTTCCGGTATCGCAGTAGGTATGGCTACCAACATTCCACCTCATAATCTGCGGGAAGTGATTGGCGCGGTTGTCAAGATTATCGATGATCAGATTGCAGATAAAGAAATAACAACTATCGAAGAGATCATGCAGATCGTAAAAGGTCCTGATTTTCCGACGGGTGCTACAATCCTTGGAACCAGAGGAATTGAAGAGGCATACCGTACAGGCCGCGGTAAGATCCGTGTGCGTGCGGTTACTAATATTGAACCTATGGCAAATGGCAAGAACCGGATCGTTGTCACAGAACTTCCTTATCTTGTAAATAAAGCGCGTTTGATTGAAAAAATTGCAGAACTGGTAAGAGATAAAAAAATCGATGGGATTACCGATTTGAGCGATCAATCCAGCCGTGAAGGAATGCGTGTCTGCATCGAACTCCGCAGGGATGTGAATCCAAATGTCATTTTAAATCAGTTGTACAAGCATACGCAGCTTCAGGATACTTTCGGTGTGATTATGCTTGCTCTTGTAAATAATGAGCCAAAAGTCATGAATATCATGGAGATTCTGAATCACTATCTGGCTCATCAGGAGGATGTTGTAACCAGGCGTACAAAATATGAGCTGAATAAAGCAGAAGAGCGTGCGCATATTTTGGAAGGTTTGCTTATCGCACTGGATCACATCGATGAGGTGATCCGTATCATCCGTGGTTCTAAGACTGTGCAGATTGCGAAAGAAGAATTGATGAAGCGATTTGAACTGACAGATGTACAGGCACAGGCAATCGTAGATATGCGTCTGCGTGCTCTTACAGGTTTGGAGCGTGAGAAGCTGGAGGCAGAATATGCAGAGCTGATGAAACGGATCGGCGAATTAAAGGCAATTTTGGCCGACAGAAAATTACTTCTTGGTGTGATTAAAGAAGAAATCCTTGTCATTGCAGATAAGTACGGAGATGAGAGAAGAACAGCGATTGGTTTTGACGAATACGATATTACCATGGAAGATTTGATTCCAAAAGAAGATGTAGTCATCACTATGACGAAGCTCGGTTATATTAAGCGTATGAGTAATGACACATTCAAGAGCCAGAATCGGGGCGGTAAAGGAATCAAGGGAATGCAGACGCTGGAAGAGGATTATGTCGAAGAATTATTTATGACAAATACTCACCAGTATATTATGTTCTTTACAAGTACCGGACGTGTTTATCGATTGAAAGCTTATGAGATTCCGGAAGCCGGAAGAACCTCGAGAGGTACCGCGATCATTAATCTCTTGCAGCTTATGCCGGAAGAGAAGATTACGGCAATGATACCGATTAAGGAGTATAAAGACGGAGAATATCTGTTTATGGCAACCAGAAAAGGTCTGGTGAAGAAAACTCCGATTTGCGAATATGCAAACGTAAGAAAGACCGGACTTGCTGCAATTACACTTCGGGAAGATGATGAATTAATCGAAGTGAAATTTACAGACAATGACAAAGACATTATCCTTGTAACCAAATACGGCCAGTGTATCCGTTTCCATGAAAGTGATGTACGCGCTACGGGAAGAACCTCTATGGGCGTGCGTGGAATGAACTTAAGTGACCGCGATGAAGTCGTAGCAATGCAGATCGATACACAGGGAGAGGATCTTCTGATTGTTTCCGAAAAAGGTATGGGTAAACGTACCGGCATGGAAGAATTTACGGCCCAGAACCGCGGCGGTAAAGGTGTTAAATGCTATAAAATCACAGAAAAAACTGGCAATGTCGTTGGTGCAAAAGCAGTGAATCGGGAAGACGAGATTATGATAATCAATACAGATGGTATCGTAATCCGCATGGAATGTAAAGGAATCTCCCTGCTCGGAAGAATCACTTCTGGTGTGAAGTTGATTAATCTGAAGGAGAAGGAAGAAGTTGCAAGTATCGCAAAAGTTCGTCATGCTTCTAAAGAACTGGAGGAGAATTCTGAACCGGAACATGCACAAGATGCCAGAGTTGAGGAATCTGTATCGGTAGAAAATGAGGAGATCACTGAGACTGAAGAAAAAGTGGAAGGTTCTGAAGGAATAGAGGAATAAGAATTCATCAGATATTTGGTGAGTGATTGGTTCAGTAGATAATTATATTAAAATTAAAAGGGTGCTGCAAAATCTAAAGTGGCTGTTCTGTATGATATTTATCAAATAATTTGAGAATCATACATGATAACAGTAAATGATTTTGCAACACTCTTTTTAAGAATTAAAATTCATAAATGTGGTATTTACCATCTTCATAATAAGCTGGCTGGCATTCATGATTTTTAACAGCACGGATAAGATCATCCATCGTTCGGATATCGTTTGGAAAATATGTAGCATATACGCCAACTTTATCCGGTACATGGCAGTCACTTGCGCCGGTAGCAGCAAGGTCAAGTTTCTTAGCATATTCTTCCGCTTTTGCAGTTGCGTCCGGAAGAGTACTTCCATTCAGCACTTCAATACCGTCTAATCCCTGAACGATATCCAGATTCTCTTCCAACCCACGCCTGTTATTGCGAAATGGATGAGCACTGATTGTGATTCCACCCTGGGCGCGGACAAAATTGATAAAATCCTGAGCACTGATACGCTCTCTCGGATAATCATTTATCCCAAATGCCAAAATATCTCCTTGAAGAGAATAGAATTCAATACCGGTAAAAATAGGAAATCCAGTCTTTAAACTATATTCTGCGGCATAATCTCTAAGCCCCATGCTGTCGTGATCGGTGATACAGATACCACCCAGCCCTTTCTTTTTTGCAATTTCTACAATTTCATCCAATTTTAAAAAACTGTCCGTTGAATAGGTCAGTTCGTGCATATGCATATCGATAAACACTGCAGGTACCTCCTGTTACTCTATAAATCCATTCTATAATCGCGGAAATACAGTGTCAAATTAATAAAGTAAATAAGTATACTGTATTTATATACATAATCTATAAATACAGTATACTTATTTTCTGTTTCCAAATATATCTACGTGAGGTTCCAATGGACATTAATCTCGCTTGCCAAGCATACCTGAATGATAGTTTTATGGACTGCATTTTTGTATTTAAATATTTTGGTTATATAATTCCCTTAACTTTTCATAAGCAATTCTTCGTGCCCGTATTCTGGAGTAATTTGCTTTTCTAAAAGAAAGATTTTTGTTGTTTTCATATATTGTTTTGTAATAATTATAAATACTGCTGTTAACTCCTCCGGTTAGATATAATCCGGCATCACTATTTATATATTCATTATCATAAAAACCTTCACCTGAAAGCTGTTCTGTACTGATCTCACTAATGGCCAGAGCTGCATCCAGCGACAGTCCATAAAGCAGGTAGTCCAAGTCAGAGGCGCTCATATGCCGGATATGACTTACATTATATTTTGCAATCCAGTAATCCGGCTGTGCAAATGAAAATACCAGGTATCCGCAGGTAATTACCCCGATCATAAAACGGACCAGAGGAAATTTCTTTATATAAATACTAAGAATTACCCCCAGCATTATGATTGACAGACCAGCCAAAGAACAGAATACCAGTACTCTGAGGAAAGTTAAATGGTAAGCCTTCACATATAGATACATTCTCCAGGCTGCTGATAATATCATGATATAAGTGCAAGCTGATATAACCGTTAAAATCAATTTCAGGCATATATTTTCACTGAACAGATACATGCAGCCTAAAACTATACATACATTGATCAGTGCTACGATTACTAATTGCCAAAAGCCGGAATGGGCATATTCGGAATAAGTGATGCCGTCTGGAAGTTCGGTACCTGCAAATAAATATATAATCTGTATTCCGGAATATAGAAGATAAATTGTTGCAATAATAGTTGAAAAAGTAATTCCCGTAATAGGATGGCAATGCGGTATATGTCTTTCTGGATGTTCCGGATATTCAGCATGGCAGGAGGCATAGAAAAATGCATAAATCAAAGTAAACCCCAGAATAAATGTTATGAATAACCCTATTATAGTACCTAAATTGGAAAATAGTTTTGTCAAACTAAAAACAGAAAAAAGCCTGTCGAACATATTGCGGAAAATCATGTCAGAACTAAGAAGCAAAGGGAAAATGATAAACAAAGCTGCAAGTGCTGAAAACATTCCTGCTAAAATAAGTACAATTCTTTTATGATTCATTTTCTTTCGGTTTTTCAAATTAGCGAAAGTTTCACTAACCGGCAAAAAAGTATAGCCTATCGTTGAGAAAAATAACCTGGTAAGATATATAAAATAAGAACCAAAATTCCAATCTCTTTTTTCAAAAAATTGGCTGATCATTGCCAGCAGAAAGAGCATAATCACAAAGCACCAGTTAAAAAACTGTAATAACAGATTTGCGGTTATACAGGTAGATATTCCAAACAAAATAGTCAACACAAAATATATTATAGTTTCTTTGTTTGTCTTATAATTTATTTTTTGCGAGAATAAACACAAAACTCCTACTGTTGCAATAACATACAATAAAAAAGTAGCTCCAAATAAGTTTCTATACATACAGAATGTAAAAAAAATACCGTATAGAAAACTGACCCCTATAAAATATAAGGCTTCATTCCGGATTCTGGATTCCCTGTCATTATATTTTGGTTTCAGATCCATGGCTGGTGGTAATTGGGAGGAACTCTGGGTAGGACTATTATTCATTTCGTACATGAGGATACTCTCCTTTCAAATTTCACTATTTAGTTTCATCGGGAATATACTCCAGGATGTCGCCAGGCTGGCAGTTCAGCGCTTTGCATATAGAATCCAGAGTAGTAAGACGAATGGCCTTTGCCTTATTATTCTTTAGTATAGAAAGATTTGCCATTGTGATGTCTACTTCTTTGGAGAGCTCAGTGAGCCCGATTTTTCTTTTTGCCATCATAACATCCAGATTTATCATAATTGCCATCAGACTCGCCTCCTAAATTGTAAGATCATTTTCGGTTTTATAATTAATTGCTTCTTGAAATACGCAGGATAGTACGATGCTAAAAAGCGCTGCTATGAAAAATACAAGTACAATAATCAATGTTGCCGGGGTAGGGAAGAATAATACTTTGATTAAAAATAATGCAGAGATACATATACTGCATTTTCCCATTTTTTTCAGGCTTAACACGTTTGTGGTAACAAAACAATTTTGAGAAAGTACAGTTTTCATCATCTTCCGTAATTCGTTCACAATCAAAATTCCAAATAAACCGGATAGTGCAAATACAACGAGCATCAGCCAATAATGTTTATGAATTTCTTCAGAATAGTAAGTTCCGGCAAACTTCAGCCAGATTGGAACAGTAATCAAAATGATAATTCCACTAAAAAACATAAGGTCAAGTATTCGTTTTGTAAATTTTGTAATCTTTTCATATTCCACGACAATATCCTCCGTTTTAATAATCTGTTATCACTGCTTTTTTTCATTATACTTGAATAAATCTCGTATTGCAATATAAATTTATCGTAAATCGATATATTTTTATCGATATATTAAAATATAGATGAATTACAAGATAATTTATAATTAGTGAATTGCGAACCTGTTTTTTATAGAGTATAATTAAAATACTACGAGTTTATCGTCGGATCAGTAGAGTGATAAAAGAGAGCTCCGGGCAGTTCTTGATTTCGGTAAACTCAGCATATTCGTACAAATAATCAAATGTGAGGTAATATGGATGCGTACAGTAAATGTGGAAGAAATCACAAGAAACATAAAGGAAATGTGTATAGAGGCAAATCATTTTCTTTCCAAAGATATGGATTTTGCATTGAAAAATGCAGTTTCAACTGAAAAATCTCCATTAGGAAAGCAAATTCTCAACCAGTTGCAGGAAAACTTGCAGATTGCAGGAGAAGATATGATTCCAATTTGCCAGGATACAGGGATGGCGGTTGTATTTATAGAAGTTGGTCAGGATGTTCATTTTGAAGGAGGAATTCTGGAAGATGCCATTAATGAAGGAATACGCCAGGGTTATGTAGAAGGATTCCTGCGTAAATCTGTAGTAAAAGATCCGATTATTCGGGAAAATACGAAGGATAACACTCCCGGAATCATCCACTATAATATAGTAAAAGGTGATAAAGTAAATATAAAAGTTGCTCCAAAAGGATTTGGAAGCGAAAATATGAGTCGCGTTTTTATGTTAAAACCGGCCGATGGAATTGAAGGAGTCAAAGAGGCCGTACTTACCGCGGTAAAAGATGCAGGTCCCAACGCCTGTCCGCCAATGATAGTAGGTGTAGGCATCGGCGGCACATTTGAAAAATGTGCATTAATGGCAAAAGAAGCGCTGACACGGGAAGTGGGAGTTCATTCCGATATTTCCTACGTAAAAGAGCTGGAAGAAGAGTTATTGGAGAAAATTAATAAACTTGGAATCGGACCGGGAGGGCTTGGAGGAACTACTACAGCCTTGGCAGTAAATGTAAATACATATCCAACCCATATTGCAGGACTTCCGGTAGGAATTAATATTTGCTGCCATGTCAACAGACATGTTGTTCGTACAATTTAAAAAAGGTATGACATAAAAGCACAAATAAAAATATGTTTTTTAACTAAAAACACAGTGTAAATTATTATATAACCATTAGGTATTTTGAAATACATAATCCGGGAGGGTTCATAATGAAACTTGATGTAAGTATAGAAGAGATACAAAGTGATGCAGTCCATATATTTCAGAATGGTTTCGCTTGTTCAGAATCTGTTATTTATGCGATTAATAAGAACTTTGAACTAGGTATGCCTGATTCAGCAATAGCTATGTCTTCAGGATTTCCCTGGGGATTAGGAGGCGGAGGCTGTATATGCGGAGCCCTTGCAGGAGGAGCCATGTGCCTCGGATATATTTATGGGAGAAGTAAACCTGGAGATGATACATTTTTTAAATGTCAGGAATTGACAAAAGAATTGCATGATTATTTTAAAGAAAATTGTAATGGAACATGCTGCCGCATCTTAACAAAAGGGATGGAGAATAATTCTCCGGAAAGAAAACAACATTGTATTAGTATTGTGAAATTAACTGTAAAGAAATTGGCAGAAATTATACTGAGGGAAGAGGAAGGATAAAAAATGGATATACATATTCAGACACCAATTACGAAAGAAATAGCGCAGAGCTTAAAATCAGGGGACTATGTTTATATAACCGGAACCATTTATACGGCAAGGGATGCTGCGCATAAGAGAATGGATGAGGCAATTTCTGAAGGTTGTGATCTTCCGATTGATATTAATGAGCAGACAATTTATTATATGGGACCGTCTCCGGCGAGGGAAGGGCGCCCTATCGGCTCTGCAGGGCCGACAACAGCAAGCAGGATGGACAAGTATGCACCAAAGCTTCTGGATCTTGGACTGGGAGCTATGATCGGAAAAGGAAAAAGGAGTCCATCTGTCATAGATGCGATTGTCAGAAATAAGGCAGTGTATTTTGCTGCAGTGGGGGGAGCCGGCGCTTTATTATCAAAATGTATCAAAAAATCAGAAGTTGTAGCTTACGATGATTTGGGCACAGAAGCAATCCGCAGGCTGGAAGTAGAAAATTTTCCGGTTATCGTAGTAATTGACAGTGAGGGAAATAATTTATACGAAACTGCGATAAAAGAATACCAGGAAATATAAATGAAATTAAAGTCCGACAGTCCCGCTCTTTTATGCAGACATAAAACACAGAACTGTTGGAGGATGGTATGATACAAATTCGTACGAAAGAAAAATGACATACGGGGGAAAGGTCAGGTAAAAAAATGAAACGAATTGTAATGATGGTACTTCGCAATATTTTGTTAGTGCCATATATGTGGTTTAAGTTATGTTATTATGCATCGCATGTGGAAAAGTATCCGGAGTTAAAGCGCTATGCTCTTTTAAAATATATTGTAAAGCGTGCGAATAAAGGTGGAAATGTAACAATCAAAGCATATGGTGAAGAGAATATTCCAAAAGAAAATGGGTTTATGTTTTTCCCGAATCATCAGGGATTATATGATGTCCTTGCCATTGTAGAGGCATGTCCTGTCCCGTTTTCTGTAGTTGCCAAAAAAGAAGTAGGAAATATTCCTTTATTGAAGCAGACTTTTGCATGTATGGAAGCATATTTGATTGACAGAGAAGATATCCGTCAGTCTTTGGAAGTGATCGTTAATGTAACAAAAGAAGTGAAAAACGGAAGGAATTATTTGATTTTTGCTGAAGGAACCCGCTCTAAACAGGGAAATACAACTTTGGAATTCAAAGGCGGTAGTTTTAAATCGGCGACAAAGGCGAGATGTCCGATCGTTCCTGTTGCGTTATTGGATTCGTTTAAACCGTTTGATACCGGAAGTATTTCACCTGTTACAGTACAGGTACACTTTTTAAAACCATTATATTATGATGAATATAAAGAAATGAAAACGCCTGAAATTGCAAAAGAGGTAAAAAGAAGAATAGATGAAGCAATCGCTGAATATAATTATAGTTAGCAGGTTTATGAAATAGTTGTGGGATTTAAGTCTATATATGGAAAATAAAATTCGGTTTCTTCCTATATATAGATGTATAAAATTTTTTTCAAAAAAGCCCTAAAAAACCGTTGACACGGGCTTTTTTGTTATGTATAATAATCAATGCGTTGCGAAATATCGCTTTGAGATATTTGCAATGTAACAGAATAAAGACTGAGATTCAGGCTATGGAGAAATACTCAAGAGGCTGAAGAGGCGCCCCTGCTAAGGGTGTAGGTCGGGCAACCGGCGCGAGGGTTCAAATCCCTCTTTCTCCGGTTCGTTTGAAAAAAACTTTTTAAAAAAATCAAAAAAAAGTATTGACAAACGAAAAAAGATATGGTAATCTATTAAAGCTGTCGCGAACGACAGCGGTCAACACAAAGAACTTTGATAATTAAATAATAGACAACAACCCTGAAAATTCTTTAAAGAGATTTTTCAAGAACGTTGAATCGACAGATTCAAAACCTAAG
>Ga0129308_1001593_pt1 | contig 22949 bp, 18 predicted proteins | sample L827metagenome_FD_94440 | JGI IMG/M metagenome (GOLD analysis project Ga0129308, IMG submission 94440) | Ring-tailed lemur group fecal microbial communities from Wisconsin, USA - L827 metagenome | ecosystem: Host-associated > Mammals > Digestive system > Large intestine > Fecal | place: USA... | reverse complement strand
TTCCAGCAGGAACTGGATCTTGATTATGACAAATATACCGCATATACGGATGAGAAAGGCTTCGGTCTGTACCGGACAGCGGCTGGCGCCGAACAGGGTGCGATCGGTAAGAACGCGGGCAGTCCGTTCCGCTGCACCTATTATGGCGGATGTCATGTGATCTCAAATGTGATAGTGAATGAGAGCGGAAACAATATCGGACTGTTCGGCTACAATATGGGAACGATCCGTGATACCGTTTATCTGAGTACCACAGATCAGATACAGATCATGAAGAAAAGTGTGACAGGGCACAGGACGATCTATGTTGGCGGTCTTGTCGGCTACAATAACGGCACGGTTGATAATTGTGCTGTTGCAGATTTGGCGCTCCAGATGGATGCGTATGATTATAGTACCGTATATACAGGCGGCCTCGTAGGAATCAATTTCGGCACGGTTACCGGTTCTTCTGCTGCGCTCAAATATATCGCGGCGGACACAACCTTCTCGAACGCCTATCTGGGCGGATTCGTTGGAAAGAATGCGACGGGCGGCTCAATCCGCGACTGCTATGCGGTAGGCAGAGTTGCAGCCGTGCGCAGCCGTCACGGTAATGTAGTAGCAGCCGGATTTGCCGGAGGCAATCAGAGTACGATCAGGAACAGCTATGCGGCAACGGCCCTCACGGTCAGCGGCGAGGCAGTTGCATATGGCTTCTGCGCAGATAATACGAGCAGCAGCAATTTTTATCTGAACGGCGGGACATACCGCTATGACGGCAGGGAGTATGCGCTGCAGTACGAGGACGGCGGCACCACTATAGTAAAAGCGCTGCCGCAGACCTATACGCCAATGACGGCAGGTGAGGACAAAGAAGACAGCGTGGCAAAGAGAATGGGCTTCGCTTCTGGTGCGCCAAAGTACGGTGCATCCGGTGAAGATGTGCGTTTCCCATATCCGGCAGTAGTCCGTGATGCCAGGGATCAGGTGATCCACTATGGACAGTGGCCTGAGATGCTTACGCTCGGTACAGTGGGTGTCTGCTATTGGGAGAAAGAGGTCAAGCAGGTCGGCCAGAGCACAAACGAAGCATATCATTTCAGCGCGATTATTGTGAATCCGGGGACGGACGGCAGAGAGACGACCGTAGAGCGCATCAGTACGTTATGCACGGAGCATAACGACGGCGGTGTGATTACGGAGTATGGGTATGGGTATCTCTATGCGGGGGAGGAACCGACTCTTAGCGTGGGGAAGACTGCGAATGCGGATGTTGAAAAGAATCTGAATTATGAGGTATCTGATGCGCTTAAGAAGCAGACAGAAGGCAGGTATACGTTTGCGGTGTTTTACGACGCGGCAGGAGGATGAAGCTGATAAAAATGATACAGGATTATATCTGACGGATATGCAGCGCCATGATACATGGACACTTTCGCGGAATAATAATGAAAAATATGATTTTTACATTAATCCGTTCTTTGGTGATGCGTTGGCATATTCTTCGCCAGACAGTAATGTGACAATTGGCCCAGATGTTCCGAGAAGGTATCCGGGGGAGGTTGAAAGCGAGCCGTATGAGGTACGTACGGTGCGGCAGTTGAAGTATATTAATTGGAACAGGGTGAGTAAGGATACGAGTACGGTGCTTCTGTATGACACTACCACGGGGAAGGATACCAGAGATCAGTTTCCATATTTGTCTTACTACCGGTATAAATTTAATTTAGTGAATGATTTTTGGAAACAAACGCATGATCTGAACGGAGAGAAGAAGAAGTATAGTCCTATTGCTGAATTTTATGATATAGTACCAGGAACAACAAAAAATGATGCTAATCTTTGGGGATGGTTCGGTGGAGCTTATGATGGGGCAGATTATGTAATTGCAGATTACAATATTCTTGGACATGTCTCAACATGTGTGGGATTGTTCGGTGCTGTTTATAATGGAATGCTTAAAAATATTATTTTGTATTCTTCTGATGGCAGTGGAACTGTGGAAAGTTGTACTGTAGAGGAAAGAGCAAATCCTTCAGGTGGTTGTTGGTATGCAATTGGCGGTTTGGCAGGTTTGGCTGCATCACAAACTAAGAGCGCTGTTGTAAATTGTTCTATAGCAGGATATACAATTCATGATCGTCACAATTTGCAATATGCTCAATGGGGCGGAAGCGGTGTGGGCGGTTTGCTCGGTATTTCATTTATGGATCTTTCTGGATGTAGTGCAGTCACCGCAATTGATATTACAGCTATTGATAATGATAATATGCGAATCGGCGGTTTGGTTGGAAGTTGTCAGAAGAGTATTAGTAATTGTTATGCAGGAGGTAATATAAAGTTCGCTGGTAAACTTAAAGAAACTGCTCAAGGTTCAGATGAACAGAAGAAGGGCGCTTATATAGGTGGAATTGTAGGCGGTATCTATATGAGGAGGGTTAAAGTAGGCGGAAGTAATGACGCTGACAAGCAAATAGGAGGTACGGGCATAAAATCTAATAATCAGTACTTGCAGAACTTCTTGACTAATTGTTATAGTTATGTAATACTTCCAGAACAAGATGAGAAAGGTTTTATAAGAGCATTATATGCAATAGGAGGGGAGGGGGATGTTCATCCAGATGCGTATAAGACTGAGGAACAGGGTAGGACATATTATACCAATTGCTATTACCTTTGGGATACGGTTTTGAGCAAAAATGGTGGCAAAGTTCCAAACGTGTGGAAAACTGATATGGATGATCAGGTTTATGAGAAATGGGAGAATGAGGATACGATTTACACGAAGCAGGTCCATGCTCTCACCTATGAGGAAATGTCGAATGGTACGCTTCTAAGGAAATTAAATAACGCTGCTTTCTCCACCGTCACCGTCCAGACCGCAGACGGCAACAAGATCGACGGTAAATACAGCTTTTCCACTTCTCCGGAACTGACCGGTCTGAACTATCCGTTCCCGACGGTTCAGACGCAGGCGAATGCATCCTATCCATCCGGAAAGGTGAACGTCCATTACGGTAACTGGCCGCTGAGCGGAATCGAACGTGAAAACGGCAGTCTTCCGATTAACATTGATCTGTTTGCGGATTATAGGGAGACAGAAGAGGAAGCGGATGCTTCTGATGAAACCGCTGTGACAGGTGCGGCTCAGCAAGAGGAAAATATCTGGCTGTCCAATCTGGCGCAGTTGGCCGGGACAGGAACCTTTAAAGTATCCTGCGCAAATGTGGCAGATGAAGAAGGAACCGGAGGTTCTGCGGGCACAGGAGCAGGCAGTACGGAGGGCAGTGGCACCGGAGATGGCAGCACAGGAGCAGGCGGTACGGAGGGCAGTGGCACCGGGACAGGCTCCGGCACTGGAGACGGCGGCACAGGAACCGGCAGCGGCGCCGAAGGAGGCGGAAGTACTGAGGCAGAACAGGAGCTTTCTGTAGCGGAGGCATTTTTGAGAGGTGCCAGCGGGAAACTGGAGTCACAGTGTAAAATAGAGAGTGAATCTGAAAAAGTACAGCTTGTTGTCAGGGGACTTCGGGCGGGTATGGCGCAGGTGACGGTGTCGTATGAGCCGGACAATAGTGAGATTTCGGTTCCTGCTTTGACAATTATAGTGAATGTCACTGCGGAGCTTCAGCTAAAGCCGGGTGAGGAGAAAGAAAAGATTATACCGGATGAGACAACGGAGGATACGTCCGACGGGGCTGAGAATAACGGCCAGTCTTCAGGAGATGGGACTCAGCCCGCAGAGGGCGGCAGCCAGACCGTGGCAACTCAGATTTCCATGCTTTCAGAGACGACGGTATTCACCAATGAGCGTTCGGATATCGATCTGTACAGCTTTGATTTGAATGGTAATGCGCTGCCGGATTCCCTGAAGAATCAGATTTCACTGAATGTGACGGGCGTAAGCTCGGTTGAGAGCGCCTATCTGTCAGAGGCCGTCGCAGCAAATGCGTATGATGAGAACGGCACAGCACAGCTTCCGTGCCAGGGGCTGTTGAGTGTTGCGAGCAGGAATCTTGCGGGCAATACGTCTCTGATTGTGGAATACGAGTACACTTATAAGGAGAAAACGTATCAGTCCTCCTCGACCGTCAATGTGGCGGTGAAGGAGCTCGCGGCGTCGGCAAAGCCAGTGGAGCTGTACCTTAGCGAATCTGGCGGAGAACCGGTGCAATATGATTTCGACGGCTTTGCGTTCCAGATCGCCGGAGTGCCGGTGGAAGGAATCGAGCCAGAGGTTGAAATGATTTATAATGGTAATACTTCAATCGCTTCTGCAAAGAAGGATGACAACGGCAGTCTTCAGCTTATGCCGGGTGAAACGGCTGGTACGACTACGGTTACGCTTATCCTGCAGTTTGCGTATGAAGGCAGCAGCCATAAGGTCACGGTTTACCTTGATGTCAGCGTATATCCGTCGCGTATATCAGTGACCTCGGAAGCTGTAAAGGATGGAGTTCTGTATCTGTATCCGGGCAGTAATGATAATATGTCTGCTTTAGTTGAGGCACAGCTTAATGAACGCGGGCAGAGTGCGGACTTTATTTGGGAGTTGTCAACGGAGCTGGCGGATTATGTAGAGATAAAAAATCCAACGTCATATCCGGCTGCCGCACAGGAAGCATTATCGCAAAATGCAGAACCGCAGATATCCGATAACAGTGCGTCAGAGATGAATGCACAGGAGATACCGGCGCAAGGCGCAGAGCCGCAGGCAGCAAATAGCAGTGCGGCTGAAATAGCCGTGCCGGAAGTGTCGGCGCAGAGTGCCGGACCGCTGGTATCAAGTGACAGTGCGGCTGAAATGGGTGCGCCGGAAGCGCCAGCGCAGAGTGCCGAACTCCAGATAGAGGAAGTTCAGGCCGTCCGGCATCAGTCTGCGGACGGATTGCCGGAGGAAGAACTGATCGTTGAGGCGGAGGAGGTAATCCTGCCGGAGGGCGACGCGGCTTCTGTGGATATGGGTGCAGGCACAGCGGATGCCGCAGCAGGAGACTCCGATACCACGGATGCAGGAATCAGCATTGCAGACGATGCAGCGCCAGCAGACAAGATAGCAGGAAACGGCATTGCAGACAATGCGGCGTCAGCAGACAATATAATAGAAGAAACAGCAGATGATGCTTCCGAGGCGGATTCATTTGATTCGTTCTACAGTCCGCAGCTTGCGGCGCAGGCAGGCGGCCAGTACAGCGTTGGCGGGGCTACGCTCAGCCTGACGGAAAAAGCAAAGACGCTTAAGCAGCCCGTTAGCGGGACACTGACTGTGACAGCTAATGTGAAGACGGCGGATGGTACGGCAGACAATACGGCAGCCAGGACGAGTACAATAGAAATTATAATTTCTCCGAACATGAACAGCGCGGAGCAGACTGCTTTCCTTGCCGTGAGGGATGTCAACAACGTGCTGCAGAAGCAGGAGACTGCTTACCAAAAGGCGAAAGAAGAGTGCAGGGCGAGGCTCGCAGCAGGCGAGACAATCGAGCCTTATACGGAACTGGAGGTTCAGAAGACGAAGCTGCGCGCGATAAACCAGACGATTCCGCTGAATGGAGTTGTGACAAAAAATGAAGAAGTTGAAGTCGAAAGCTTCTGGATCGCAGTCCTGCCGCGCAGCGCAGTCCGCACAGTAGAGGATCAGATAAAGGAGAATCCGGATCTGAACAATCTGACGGAACAGGAAAGGAGTAAGCTTCAGACGCTTCTCCTGACTGAGCAGGAATGGAAAGCGGCGCTGGATAACCGGCCGGAGAATAATTGGGAAAAGGGCTGGAGTAATTATCAGGTGCTCGAAGCCGGCTATTCGCTCGAGGAGCCCGATCCCGAGGCAGGGCAGGATACCGACAAGCTGTACGTGAAGCTGACATTTACCTGGTCTGTCTACCATGAGGCGTCGGCACGCACGGTAACATATACCACCGAGCTGTTTCCGAAAGATCTGATCAGTGTCGAACCGATCGAGGAGACTGTTGAAGCGGAGCAGCCTGAGAGTGCGGGCGTTGATGAGAATGGCGTTGCGTATTATGAGCTGGAGCTTGGCGGTGAAGCTGAGGGCGGCGATGCCGGGGAAGCGCCGGAGGGCGGCGAGACCGGCACGGAGGCCGCAGGGCAGCGGCCGGGCAGTCCGGATGAGGGACAGGATATCGTTGACGGCGATCCGGCGGATGGGACGTTCCCGGACGGTGAGACGCAGCCGGATGTGATTATTGACAGCGGTACGGAGAGTATGCAGCCCGGTACGGAATTCTTTGAAGATATCGGGGCAGACCCTGTGATTTCCGAGACCGGAGAGGGTTTCATCGTGCAGGAAATCGAGCTGCAGACTCATTCGAACGAGCCGGAACTGTTTGCAGAAGATGCGGAGATTACTGATTTCTAATTGATTTATACAGACTGAAGCGGCAGAAAGGAGGGCGCAAAATGAACCGGATGCGTGAAAAACTGAAAAGCGAACGCGGCGCGTCGATCCTGCTTGCGCTGCTCCTGCTGCTGATCTGTATGATGGTCGGTGCGTCCGTCCTGATGGCAGCCGCCTCCAACGCGGGCAAGACACGCAGCAACAAGGACTCGCATCAGGCACATCTGGCGCTGTCGTCGGCGCTGTGGCTGGTGATCGATGATTTGATGAGTAAGCCGTATTATGGACGGTACAGTTATCAGGAAACAGAGGATACACCTGGTAGCATTAAAAAGTTATACTATAAGCAGGAGGATGGATCCTATGAGTGCCAGCTCGGAAAGACGCTTCAGGAGGATATGGACAGCCTGTTTGCTGAAGTCATGAAGCATCGTCAGACAAACAATACGGATCCAAATGCAACGTATGAGTACAAGCCAATCTCCGGTCTCGATATAGAGCACGAGTATACTGTCGCTCCCTCGGACGTGAAGCATTTCGAAGATTTTAAGGTCAAAGTCACCGTTACGGTCGGTCAAAAGAATGATATGGGGATCCTGACACTGCAGGCCAGCCTGCCGGATTCTGAGGAATATAAGGATTATCTGATTCAGGCGGAACTGACGGCGGCGCTGCCGAAGTGGGAACAGCCAGGCGGAAGCAATCAGGAATCAGGTACTTCAATATACAGAAGCGGTCCAATGCAGTGGAAATCCCCCAAGATCACACGCGAGTTCGCAGAGGAGGCAGAACCATGAGAAGAGGATATCACAAGCTCTGCTCCCAACGCGGCGAATCTCTCGTGGAGGTACTCGCCTCGATCCTGATTGGTGTCCTGGCAGTAGGACTCCTCGCGTCTGCGATCGCGGCATCATCGCATATTGACAAGGCCGCCGAGAAAAAAGACGAGAGCTTTTACAAAGATCTTTCAGCAGCCGAGGCACAGGAGGCGTCGACAGAAGCGGGTACGGTGACGGTAACGCCCTTCGACAGTGGAGCAGCACCAATTAATTTTGAAGTAAATTACTACGGCGGCGAAGATGTTTATTCATACAAATTAAAGACTGGGGGCGTTACGCCATGAGGAAACGCATGAAGCGCATCCTGCGCAGCCGCCGGGGAACCACTCTGGTTGAGCTGCTTGCGGCGACAGCCGTGCTGATCCTGTTCAGCCTGATGGTGAATTCCGGCCTGCAGCTTGCCCTCCAGTCGTATTACAAGATGACGGCCGAGGCCGAGACGCAGCTCCTGCTGTCAACCGTGTCCGACGTCATAGCCGATGAACTGCGGTATGCACGCGATGTGGAGAGCGGTGCAGATGACGTGTTGGAGACGTACACCAGCGACACCTACGGAGTGCTGAGCAATATTGTTCTTGAGGAAGGACAGCTTCAGGTGGATGCGGGCGGCATCAAAAAGCGCCTGCTTGCGACGGGAGCCTACGGGACGGACGGCGCATACAAGATAACCGAGCTGACAATTAAGTGGGAGCAGCCGAGTTTTAAGATAAAAATCAAGGTAGAGGACGAGAGCGGCATCGAAGCTGCAACGGAATTGTCCGTCCGCTGCCTGAATGAGAAGCAACCAGAGACAACGTAACGGGAGGCTGTACAGATGAAGTACCTGAGATTAGGTGATTTGCTGATCCGCAATGGGACGATCACACAGGAAGAGCTGGAACACGCGCTGGCGCTGCAGAAGGGCAGCGGCAAGCGCCTTGGTACGGTGCTGATTGAGAGCGGAATCATTACGGAGACACAGCTCATCGACGCGCTGATGACACAGCTCGGCGTTGAGTATATTGATCTGAATCAGTATGAGTTTCCTGTGGAGATGGCACAGATTCTGCCGAAAAGCATTGCGAAGAAATATACGGTCGTCCCGGTGCGGGCGACGCGCACGGAGCTGTATCTGGCAATGGCGGATCCGCTGAATTTCGTCGCGATCGAGGAGGTAGGCTCGGCGACGCACCGCCGCGTCATCCCGATGATCACGATGGAGGCGGCTGCCGAGCGTGCAGTGCAGAACCTTTACAGCAATCAGGGCGCGGCGCGCGCGATCGAGGAGATGCGGCGCGACCTGCAGTCCGGGCAGCAGTCCGGCACGTTGAATGCCACCCCGGTTCAGATGGTGGTGGACGAGGAGAACGCTGATACCGCCCCCGCCGTCCGTCTCGTGAATTCGATCATTGAGCGCGGCTATACGGAGCTTGCGAGTGATATCCACCTCGAGCCGGGAGAGGAGCATATGGCGATCCGGATGCGTATCGACGGCATGCTGCATCAGGTGCTCACCGTTCCCAAGGAGCTGGAAAACGCAGTGATCTCGCGTCTGAAAATTATGACGCATCTCGATATCGCGCAGCGCCAGATCCCGCAGGACGGCCATGTGAATGTCACAGTGCGCGAGGAACCGATGGATCTGCGTATTGCGACGATGCCGACGATCTACGGCGAGAAGGTCGTGATCCGTCTGCTGCGCCGTTCGCCGGAGCTGGCGACGATGGAGGGAATCGGACTGCGCGGGGAGAACCGCGAGCGCTTCAACGGGCTGTTGGATTCCACGAAGGAGGGAGCGATCCTGCTCGTGGGCCCGACCGGTTCCGGTAAGACCTCCACGATGTATACGATTATCGACAGACTCAGGGACGAGACGAAAAACCTGATCTCCCTCGAGGATCCGGTCGAGTACCATATGGATCAGGTTTGCCAGGTGCAGATCAATGAGAAGGTTGGCCTGACGTTTGCAAGTGCGCTGCGCGCCGTGCTGCGTCAGGATCCGGATATTATTGCAGTCGGTGAGATCCGTGACGGCGAGACTGCGGAGATTGCAATGCGCGCCGCGATCACGGGACATGTCGTATTGACGACGATCCACACGAACGACGCGGTGTCGTCGCTTGACCGTCTGATGGATATCGGTGTGGAGCCGTATATTATTGCGGGCGGCGTGCGCGGGATCGTCTCGCAGCGTCTTTTGCGGCGTATTTGCCCGCACTGCCGCAAGCCTTACACGCCGACGGCGGAGGAGCGCAGGCTGCTTGGTTTTCCGGCGGAGGGGCCGGAGCAGTTTTACCGGGGCGAAGGCTGCGACAAGTGCTTCCACACAGGCTACAGAGGCAGAATCGGTGTATTTGAAATTCTGCAGATGACACCGAAGCTGCGCCGCGCGGTCTACAGCGGACAGCGCGAGCGGATCGAGGAGGCGGTGAAGGCTTCCGGCTTCCGTCCGATCATGGAGAACTGCCGCGAGCTGGTAGTGGACGGCACGACGACGGTGGAAGAAGTTGCACGCACGGTTGCTTTCGGAGAGCTTCCGGAGCATGAGGAATAGCCTTTCGAGGTATGGTTTACAGCCGTCAGAGCTGTGAGCAGTAACCATGCAAAGCAGGGAAGACAAAACGCAGGAGAGAACGAATATGACAATTTCAGAACTGGTGCGGCGCGCTGCGGACCTGGGCGCGTCGGATATACATCTTGTATACGGCAGGCCGCCGCGCTTCCGCGTGGACGGCAGCATCTGTGAGGATGGCGGGCAGACGTTGACGCAGGAGGACTGCGATTCGTATGCAAAAGAGCTTGCCGGAGACGGGTTTGACGCTTTGAAAAAGACAGGAGAGCTCGACAGTGCGCGTACCATCGCGGGAGTACGCTGCCGCCTCAATATATTTTCCCAGCAGGGACATTTTTCGGCGGCAATCCGCCTGCTGCATGACCGGATTCCGAAGCTTGACGAGCTCGGGCTTCCGGCAGCGGTGATGGAGTTCCCGTCGTACAATCAGGGCATCGTCCTGATTACGGGTGAGACGGGCTCCGGCAAATCGACGACGCTCGCCGCCGTGCTTGACAGCATCAACCACACGCAGCCGAAGCATATCCTGACGCTCGAGGATCCGATCGAGTACGTGTATACGCCGGACCGCTGCGTGATCAACCAGCGCGAGGTTGGCAGGGACACCCAGAGCTTTTCAGCGGGGCTGCGTGCCGCGCTGCGTGAGGATCCGGATGTGATTCTCGTTGGCGAGATGCGCGATCTCGATACGATTGAGACGGCGCTTACGGCAGCCGAGACAGGCCATCTCGTATTCGGAACCGTACATACCAATTCCGCGGCGGATTCCATTGACCGTATAGTCGGTGTGTTCCCGGCGGAGCGCCAGCAGCAGATCAGGCTGCAGCTCTCGATGACGCTGCGCGCCGTACTGTCCCAGCAGCTCCTGCCGAAAAACAGCGGCGGCGGGAGAGTGCTCGCCTGCGAGGTCATGAAGGTCGACGGAGCGATCCGCAACCTGATCCGCGAGGGCAAGACGCCGCAGATCCAGAACGCGATCCAGACATCGGGCGCAGCCGGAAATATCCTGATGGACCGTGCCCTGCAGACACTTTTCGCGTCCGGCAAAATCTCGCGCGAGACGTACGAGTCGGCGCTGCGCGATCCGTCGCAGGGGAAGCCTGCGGGCATGACAGGAACAGGCCGGAGTGCTTCTGGTATGGCGGGAGCTCCGGGCATGACAGGAGCAGGCAGGCTCCAGAACGGTTCCGGCAGATGGTAGAAGGATTTGCGGAGAGAACAGACCGGGTGCATTGTCCGTAACAGTGCGGTCAGGTATCCCGGCACAGAGGAGGAAAACGGATGCCAGCGTATTATTATGAGGGCGCATATTCGAACGGCGAGCGCGTGACCGGCGTCGTCGAGGCACAGAGCCGCGCGGAGGCAGTGGCGCAGATCCGCAAGAGCTGCGATATGGTGATCAGCCTCAAGGAGACGAGACAGACGACAAAAGACGAGCTGCAGTTCATGCAGAGAATTGACGCGAAATCCCTCGCGCTTGTCTGCCGCCAGTTTTCGATCATATTGAAGGCCGGACTGCCGCTCGTACAGGCAGTAGACCTGACCGCGGCGCAGACACAGGATAAGCTGCTTGCCAAAATACTGCGACAGGCGTCTCAGGACGTCTCGAACGGCTGGAGCCTTTCATACAGCTTGCAGCAGCGCGGCAAAAAGCTCCCGGTCACATTCATAGAGACGGTGCGCTCCGGCGAGGAGTCAGGAGATCTCGTCAGCGCATTTTCGCGCCTGAGCAATTATTACGACAGAATGTACAAGACAAGGGCGAAAGCAACAAGCGCGCTCCTGTATCCGGCCTTTGTACTCGCGGTGGCGGCAATCGTAGTCGGTATCATTATGCTGTACGCAGTCCCGGCATTCTCGACTACGTTCGCGTCGCTCGGGATTGAGCTGCCGTTCGTGACGAAGCTGCTGATCGCAGCCTCAAACTTCTTTACAAAATATATCGTAGTAATTATACTTGTCATAGCAGCCACGCTCCTGCTCATACGCCTTTACGGCCAGACTGAAAAAGGCAGAGAGCAGGAGGCGCGCATGAAAATGTCGATCCCGGTCGTCGGCAAGATTGTGACAATGTCCGGCGCGAGCCAGTTTGCACACACGATGTCGACGATGCTCGCCGCAGGTATGCCGATCCTGCAGGCCCTCGAAGTCTCGGGCCGCGCCATCACGAACTACTGCATGTCCAAAGCAGTACTCGACACAATCAGCGGCGTCGAATCCGGCAAAACCGTCGGCGAATGCATGAGCCAGTCACGGGACCTTCCCGCAATGCTGATCCAGATGACCTCGATCGGCGAGTCCACCGGCTCGATGGAGGACACCCTCCAGGTCATGGCCGAATACTACGACAACGAAGTCGACACGGCCACAGCCCGCGCCCTGTCCCTGCTCGAGCCGATCATCATCATCCTGCTCGCCGGGATCGTCGTAGTCATCTTACTTGCCGTATACCTGCCGATGTTCAGCATGTACGGCGCAATCTAACCAAAGGTGGAAAGGAAGCCGGAAAACAACCCGGCCGGCTTTCATCACATAAATAACAAAACACAATTTTATCAAAACAAAAGGAGGAAAAATAAGTGCAGAAAATCAAGTCAAAATTTAAGAATGGGGGGGGGGTTTTACCCTAATTGAGATGCTGATCGTAGTTGCGATTATTGCGATTCTGGTGGCGGTATCTATTCCGTTGGTGAATACGTCGCTGGAGAAAGCAAGAATTGCAACGGATGCGGCAAATGAGAGAGCTGCGAAGGCAATAGCAGTTGTGATGTATCTGAATGGAGAAGCAAATGCTGGAGATGAGCTTTATTATGATGCCGTCAGTGGAAAACTATTAGATTCAACTAAAAAAGATTCTATTAAAGAATATGGAAAATGTAAAACAAATAATCATGGTGATGATATCATCAAAGTGACAATTAAAGAGGATGGAGAGCATACGGTTTCTTGGTGCAAAAATGGAACAGCTCATGGAGTTGTTATAAAATAGCATGAAAGGATTTATTTTAAACATCTTTCTGTAAATGGCCAGTTTGCATAAAGCGTTTGCTTGATTAGAGGATAAATCCGCCCCCTGATTTTTATCATTTTGTTGATATTCCTCACTTGAATATGAAAAGGGAGGAAAGAAAAGTGAAGAAATTCAAGACAAAACTTAAAAGTCAGGGTGGCTTTACCCTGATTGAGATGCTGATTGTAGTTGCAATCATTGCGATTCTGGTTGCTGTATCTATTCCGTTAGTGAATACGTCACTGGAGAAAGCAAGAGAAGCGACAGATGCAGCAAATGAGAGGGCAGCGAAAGCGGCGGTTATGGTGGAATTTTTGACAAATGGAGCTACTGCTATAGGCGAATACGTATATGATGCTGATGCGGGGACTGCAATTTTGAATGGTACTAATCCAACAGGATATGGAAAGTGTACAAATCATAAAGGAGAATTTGTTAAAGTAAATTTAGACAAAACTGGAAAATGTAAGGTTTTTTGGAGTGGTGACGCTAGTGGTTCAGATGTACATGGAATTAATATAGATGAAGCAACTAAGCAAACACCATCAGCACCGTAAGATTAACCTGTTGCTGTTTTATGTCAGTAATTAATCAGGCCGCCCGGGTTGTCGCGCCTGATCATAATCAAATGACAACCTCCGGGCTTCGGTTTTGCCGAAGTCCGGGTTATGTCATTTTTGTGGGTAGTGAATCAGAATGCTATATTGGATAATCTGTTGTAATATTCAATAACATATGTCACTGTATCCCTGTGGTATACGAAAGACCGTGAAGAATATGAAGTGAGAAGAAGTGTATGTCCTGCGAACTGCCGGAACTTCCGACCATTCGCAGAACACACATAGTTATGTGGGAGAAAACTATTTTTAAGAAATAAGACAATAAAACTATTGCAGAAAGGATATCTGATGTCCAACGATTTTCTGACCTGCTACGCCGCCTTCTGGCTGGCGATCCTCGGCGCTGTCCTTGGCAGCTTTTTTGACTGCCTTTCGTGGCGGCGCGCTCACGGCGAGAGTATCTGGCAGGGCCGCTCGCACTGCGGCTCCTGCGGTCACGCCCTCGGTGTGCGTGACCTGATCCCCGTGTTCAGCTATCTGTTCGCGCGGGGCAGATGCCGCCACTGTCATGCGAAGATTCCTGCGGACGCGCTCTTTGCCGAGCTTGCGGGCATGACGGCTTTCGGGTTGCTCACATGGAAGACCGGCCTTGTGCCGGAGCTCGCCATGTGGCTGATCCTCGCGGCACTTTTGCTGCTGCTGAGCCTGATCGACCTCCACGAACGGCTGCTGCCGGACAAGCTTCTCGCTGTCGCCGCAGCCAACCGCCTGATCTTTCTACCGATATCAGGCAATGTGGCGGATCAGCTCGCACCAATGCTGATCGGAGCCCTCTCCGTGTCAATGCCGATGCTGCTGATCGCACTCGTCATGGATCGGATACTCGGCCGTGAGAGCATGGGCGGTGGCGATATCAAGCTGCTGTTCGTCCTTGGCCTGTACCTGAACTGGATGCAGATGCTCCTGTTACTATTTGTCGCCTGCATCCTCGGAATCGCCGCCGCCCTCGCAACACGCGGCGCCAGCGCACCCCCGCAGTCTGATTCTACATCGGATGCCCCCGTGCCGGATAATTCCCGCACAGATATTTCAGGCATCCCCTTCGGCCCCTGCCTCGCCGCCGCAGGACTCTTCGTGTACCTGTGGGGCCAGCCTCTGATCAACTGGTACGCAGGCTTCTTTTATTAGATAACACAGTACGCATTTTTTTGAATAGCAAGCCACCAACCAGCAGGAAAGCGGTCCGCCGGGCTCCGATGCGACTAAAGCGAGTCGAGCAAATGGTTAGGCCGCAGAATGTCGTAGCAGACACAAAAATTCTGCATATCATGCAGAATTTTAAGCGGGCACTGTCTGAAAAAAATGTGCACCAGCACATTTTTTGAGTTTGCCCGCGTGCGTCTGCGCAGACATTATGGGGCCTTAGCATTTGCCGACAAGCGATACGGAGCATCGAAGCCCGGCGGACCACTTCCCTGCGTTCGGTTTACCACAAAAGATCCGCCTACACTATTACAAAGGAGACACTCATGGCAAAACCCAGACTAGGATTCGATATCGGCAACCACAGCGTCAAAATCGCTTCCACCACAAAATCCGGAACCGCATTCTACGAGATCCCCCTCCCTGACCACATGATGCAGGACGGCGGCATCCAGCTCCCGAACGCGTTTTCCGATTTCCTGAAAAAGGAGCGCAAGCGCCTGAAAATTCCGAAAGGCGACTGCGCCCTCGTACTCCCGCCGCGGCAGGTTATCTGCCGTACCGTCACGCTGCCGAAGATGAGCACGGATCAGCTCATGCTGAACCTTCCATATGAATTCAGCGACTTCATTCAGGACGACGTCGACAAATTCCTCTGCGACTACGCAATGTGCGATCCGGAGGAAGGCGAAAGCCCGGATCAGATGACGATGATGGCGGCGACCGCTTCCAAAGAACGTATTACCTCATATATCCGCATGTTTGCAGGCGCGGGCCTGAAGCTCAAGGTATTGCTTCCGCCGGAAATGGCGCTGATCAATCTCGTGAAGCAGTACCGGGAGCGGAATCCCGGCGCGCCGCTCGAATACTGCTTCGTCGACGTCGGGCAGGAGTCCGTGAAGATTACGGTCATCAAAAAGGACCGGGTTCAGGCGAGGAGAAATATCAATCTCGGATGCAGCAGCATTGACCGCGCCATTGCCGAGATGATGAATGTCGATGCGTTTCTTGCCGGGACATACAAGCTGAGCAATTACCAGAATGTGCTGGAATCGCAGGAATGTCAGGATGTCTGCGGAAATATTGCAGTTGAGATCCTGAAGGTGCTCAATTTCTATCAGTACAACTACCGGGACAGCCATCTCGAAGGAATCTACCTGACGGGAGGCGGAGCCGCGGTTGCGCCGCTGCGCGAAGCCATTCAGAATGTGGTGGATATGCCGTTTCTGCAGACAGTGCGTCTGATTGCAGGCGGCGTCGCCAGCGGAGCTGGTATGGCGGCCGCCGCGCATACGGAGGAACGGCGGGAAAGCATTGCTTCGCTCGGACTGCTTGCCGCAGGGGTGACGTGCGTGTAGGGAAAGACGATTTGCAGCTTCCTGTGCCAGATATTATGGACTATTGTGTTCGTGCGAAGAACGCAAATGTGATGCAGGAAAGACTGCGAAAAAACGCAGCAAAAAGACAGGAGGACACAGAATGGCTGGCAGAAAGAAAAAGATTTCATACCCGGAAAAGAAGAGTATGAATCTCTATTATAAGCCGGACCGGACGACGGTTCCGGCGACGATTTCCCTGTATGTGCTGTTCGCGCTGACGCTCATGCTGGCGTTCGGGAAATTTATGGTATATGATTATATTGTAAAATTGCAGGAGACGCAGGAGCAGCTTGACCAGGTGCTCGCGGAGAAAAGCATCTATGACAAGAAGCTTGAGCGGTATGACGAGGTGCAGCAGCGTTACCGTCTGTACTCGAAGACCGATGATGAGCTGAAGCAGACGGACCGCATGGAGGTGCTGGAGCTTTTGGATAGCGCTGTCCGGCCGGAGGCGGATATAGAGTCGATTTCCGTGTCGGATGGTTTCGTAACAGTGAAATTTTCCGGCGTGACACTGAAGAAAACGGCCGAGATTGTGAAGAAGCTGGAGGAGTCAGAGATCGTGGCGCGGACAACGGTGGACACAGCCTCGACGACCGAGAGCCCGGACAATCAGGTGACGGCGAATATTTTGATCGCATTGCAGAAGGAGAATGAGCAGAATGAAGCGACGACTGTCGAGCCGTGAGGTGGCTCTGTTAATCGTATTATTGGTTCTCGTGGCGGCCAGCGCGTATTATCTCTGGTTTTATGTGCCGGTGCAGGAGCGGCAGACGGCACTTGAGGGGCAGATTCTGGACACACAGAACGCGATCGAGATCGACAAGGTGCGTGTCGTGAAGATGGAACAGATGGAGGAGGAGCTCAGGCAGATCTTTGCCGACGATCCGAACCCGGTCAGCATGGCAGCCTACGACAATTCGCAGCGCGTCATGTTCGAGCTGCATGCCATCCTCGCGGAGACGGATGATTATTCGCTGAATTTCTCATCGGTCGACACAGACGGAGAGGACGGCATCGTGCGCCGCAATATTTCCATGAATTTTGAGACCGGCAACTATGAGGCGGCAAAAGATGTCCTGCAGAAGCTGCACGACAGTGATTACCGCTGCATGATGGACGATCTCAGCATCAATGTCGAGGAACACACGGAGACCTACAATCTGTTCAGCCTCGGCTACCTGTTCTCCGACCACACCGAGCGCCGCACGCCGACCGTGAAGACGGTGACGTCAATCAAGGTGTCGGCGTCGATCGTATTTTTTGAGTATCTGTGAGATAATTTTGTTGGGGCCATGAAAAACGGAATAGTCATTTTTCATGGCCCCAAATATTCTCTTAACTGAGAGGATCAGTTCGTCCTCAGAGGTGCTTCGGATGTGCAGGTCTTATGAAAGAAGCATATCAGATATTATTCAGGATTTCATGAATAAGCTCTGTATTCAGATTCATCTCAGAAGCAATCCTTTCCTCGGAACAGCCTTTTTTATACAGCTTCCATACGTTGAGTTCCTGCTCCTGTCTCTTGCATTGCCCCTGCAGGTCTGAGATTTGTCCCTGCTGCTCTGTGATTTGGCTCTGTTGCTGCGTGATTTGCCCTTGCTGTTCTGCGTTCTCGCTCCGCAAATTGTTTATTTCTTCTCCCATTACATCAATCATATACTGCACCGTATTTCGGTCCAGCTCCTGTAACTCTTTTGAATACATATCCATCACCTTTTCCGTATTCCGGCAGAGATCATAGATCTCGCCGTACATCTTGCGGAACTCTGGCCACTTCTCTATGAGCTCTATGATGTCGTTTGGTTTATCCGTGCTCAGGAACATCAGCCATGCGTCCAGCTTGTTCGTTACAGGTTTATTGTGAATGGTTTTCTGAAATATGTCAAGCGGAATAAAAATATATTTCAGCAGCAGGTTCATTTTCAGTCCTGTATCTGACTGCTGTTCAAAATAATGGAGATAATCAGCCGGAAATGCACGGAACGCTGACGGGCTGTTTTCGTAGAATACGATCGTATAGACTTCCTTGATATCCTTGTAGTTAAAATCTTCGTTCTCTTTATCACGCAGCCTCTTGTACTGCCGCAGCAGCAAATCTGCTGAATAGCATGCGCTGCGCTCCCCGGGAAACATATAGCCGATCTTCTGTACCTCTACCGTGATCAGGCTCCCCTGCGCAGTCTCAACCACGATGTCCATCACCACCAGCGAAGTCTCGCTCCCGAGCCGTGTCGAATCCGTCGGGAGGACAGTCATGATGCGCACCTCCATCCCAAGCAGCAGCGACAGGAGTTCATTCAGGCGCTCCGGTGCGTACTCAGGGTTCATGATCTCTTTAAAAAACGGATCATAGAGAATCCTCACACCGCGCTCCCCACTGCAGAAATCCAGGAATTCGGACTGCTGATTTTTTGTCCATCCATTGAATTTCACCCGGAGGGTATCATTTGCCAGAATTTCTTGCCTTACTTCTTCCCTTGTCCGTATCATTGGGAAGTATTGATTGAGTTTATTCGCCAATAAAATGCCCCCTTTATCATTTTTTCTGGAGTTTCTCCAGCATGGTGACACCTTATCATATTTCATACAATATGTCAATATATAGTTTGTGAAATGAAAAAAACTATTAGTGATTTCACAAAGCAAAAAAATACCCACACAGACATTATGGAATTCTTGGTGATTACCGGCGAAGCGATGCGGAGCATAGAACCCTGACGGGCGATTTACTGCACCGCATCCATAATCTGCTTCAGCTCATTGATCATCTCCTCGTCCTTCAGCGAGAACTTGATCTCTACGCGGCGCGACGCGTCCATGTCGATCTGGCCGTCCGCGCCGTATACCGGGTTGCTCATGGAGTGCCCGTTCGTGCTGAGCTTGGCGCGAAGGTTTTCCTGCTCCTGCGCCGTGAGGAAAGAGCCCTCGATTGAGAATAGGTAGTCCGCCACCGCGAGGGCGCGCTCCTGCGAGAGCTTCAGGTTGTAAAGGTAGCTGCCGCTTGTGTCGGTGTAGCCGTCAATCGAGACCTCGGCAAGATAGTCCTGATATTGCTCGGACATCAGCACCTTGCAGTAGACCGGGAGCAGCTCGCCGAGCATGCTGATTCCCTCGTCCGTCAGCTCGTTTTCGTTGTAGCCGAACAGGATGTTGGAATCAAGCGCCATCGAGCCGTCCGTCTCATCGATAATCACGTTCAGGCTGTGCTGGTCAAATTCCTGCTTGAGCGCCGCGATCAGGTCGGCCTTGACGCCGATGATCTGCTCAATTTTCTGCTGCTGCTCCGCCATAAGGCGCTCCTGCTCATCAAGCGCGGCCTGCTGCTGGAGCATCAACGAATTCTTCTGCTCGAGCTCAGACTGCTGGGCGAGCACGAGAGCGCTCTGGCTGTCGAGCTCCGACTGCTGCTGTGCAAGCAGCGCGCTCTGTTCGTCGAGATCGGCCTGTGCCGCTGCGAGCAGCGCACTCTTTGCGTCAAGCTCTGTCTGCTGCTCGGCGACGAGGCTTTCGCGCTCCTCGAGCTGGGAGAGAAGCTGGTTCTGCGTGAGCTGGTGAGCCGCTTCCTCAGCAAGCTTTTCCTGATAATTCTTCTGTGCCTGCATGAAAGAGATGCACATGACAAGCACGAAGAGCAGGAGCAGCCCGGCCATCATATCGGAATACGAACGCCAGATGTTGTGGCGCTCGTAGGATTTCTTTTTTCGTTTTGCGTACATCGGTTCGCCTCACTTTCCGTTCTGCGAAAAATTCATCGCAGTCATTCGTATGCCGGAATGTCACATTTTATTTTCAAAAAGATGCGGATTCGCCGTAGTGTGGGACTGCTATAGCTGAATGCCGGAATCGCATCGTCATTCCTGCCGGGTATCTGCATCATCGCGGCTGCGCTGTGTCGTGTCAGTCTTTCTGCGGCGACCGCCGAACAGACGCGGCCGGTCGAGCATTTCCTCCATCGCATCAAGCTTGCGCAGAGCGCGGGAGAGCAGCTCTGCCGTCTCCTCATCCGCAGCGGAGCTTTCCCTTAAGCTGTCTGCCGCAAGCTGGCTGCGCTGCATATCCTCAAGCATATTTGCGATGCGGGCGAGATCATTGCGCAGCGCAAGGTTCGACTGGACCGGCCCCATCTTCGCAATCTCATCCGAATATTCCTGAAGCTTCTGGCTGTTCTTGTCCCACACCTCGGAAAACTTCTCGATGGTCTGATACATGAAGCGTATGTATTCCTGATACGTCGCCTTCTGTTCCTGCGTGATGCGGTACGCCTCCTGCTGCGCGCTCGTCAGCTCACGCAGCGACTGGGCGTTGTACTCGTCGGACTGCCGCATATGGTCCTGCATCGTGGCAAAGGTCTGCTGCATACGGGCCAGCGAGCGGTCCATGAAGCTGGTGTAGTCGGCCTGCGATTTCTCGAGCTCTGTGACAGCGCGGCTGATCTGATCGAAGTCGGCTGTCAGCTCGGCACGCATCTGCTGCGTGACCGCCTCGCAGACGCGCATCAGTACCTCCTCCTGATTTTCGGTGAAGGAGCTCACGACCTGATTGATACCGTCGCTCATGCGCTCGAACGCAGGCGTGACCGCCGCCTCGAGACTGCGGCTCATCTCCCTGCCGATCAGACCGGCAAGGCGCTCCTCCATATCCTCCTGCTCCTTCCGGTGCCCGACGAGGCGCGCGACGGAATCAATATCGTGCGGAGGACGGACATTCAGGTAGTATGCGTCAAGAAAGCTCTCGACCAGGGCGGACAGGTTGCCGAACTCGCTGCGCAGGTTAAAAGAAAAGGCAAGCGACAGCGAGATGCCGTAGATCGAGGTGATAAAGGCTACCTTGATACCGTTGATCAGCGGTGTGACGGATCCGGCCATCTGCTCGTAGCCAGACGGATCGAACTCGCGCAGGCCCATGACGAGGCCGACAAACGTGCCGAGAATACCAAGGCTCGTCAGAATGTCGGGAATGAGCTCAAGGATACCGCGGTGTACATACTCCTCGACACTCTCCTCATTGATAAAATCGCGGATGTCACAGGAGCCGTCAGGATTGCGCCTGACCATGCGGCAGTACTGCTGGTAGCAGTCGTCGAGAAATTCATTTTCGAACAGTAAAACAGCGCCGTCCGCCGTGCTCACGCTGACCGTATCGCCGTTCTTCACAATCCCCGCGGCGCGCTGCAGTCCCTTGCAGACGCCCATGAGACGGCGGATGCCGATCAGCCATGCGGCTGCGAGCATAATCAGCATGGCTGCGAGAAAGACAAGGTTGAATAAAATTGTGTCAAAATCAACGTCACGGCTGATATACGTGATAAATACGCAGACACCGACTGAGACGGCTGCGGAGACAACGGAGATGAACCTTCTGATGTACATGAAATACCCCCTTTTCTTCCCGCAGGAAACGGACGCTGCGGGTGGTCAGATATTGTCTGACCAGTCAATTCACTTACTGTTAATTATAGAAAAATAATTTGGCGGCGTAAAGTGGTTTAGAAAAAAATTAAGATAATAATTTTCGGACACATATAATATAAAATAGCTCACAAAAAATATATTGACGAAAAGAAGAACTATGTGATACAGTATTTCTGAACTATATTTATATGCGTTGACATACGTAAAAATACGTGTCATAATAGAACCGTGATAAGGGAAGGAGATACAAAAGATGCCAATGACTCCAAAGGAGATGATAAAGTATCTGGGGAAAAATGGTTTTCAGGTCATCAGCCAGAACGGATCACATATCAAACTGAAAAACCCGGAAACCGGAAGAACGGTAATCGTTCCTTATCATTTCAGAGATTTGAAAAAGGGAATGGAACAGGCAATACTGAAACAGGCAGGATTGAAATAGTTCTGCCTTCCTGAACACGGAGGTATCATGTATGCGTAAATTATTTTATCCGGCAGTATTTCACAGAGCAGAGGAGGGGGGCTTTTGGGTGTCATTTCCGGACATTCCGGAGTGTCTGACACAAGGCGATGATATGCAGCAGGCTTATGAGATGGCAGTGGAGGCACTGGGGCTGTCTTTGACATCAATGGAAGAAGCCGGAGAGGAAGTTCCGAAAGCATCGGTACCGGAAGCTATTGATGCGGAGGATGGATTTTTAGTCGTTGTGGAATTTGATATGGCAGAATACCGCAGAAGACATTGTTCCCGTGCAGTGAAAAAAACGCTGAGCATACCGGAGTGGTTAAACGAGGCAGCTATCCGGCAGAATATAAATTTTTCACAGGTATTGCAGGAAGCGCTGCTGCAGAAAGTGAATATATAAACAGAAGCTCTCTCTGTTTTATCTTGACAGTAACGCTTGCATCCATACATATAAGAGGCTATAATGAGTAAAACAGGTTCGCCTGTGATCAGGCGGCTTGTCTGAGGTACGATGTATGGAAAGAGGAGGAGCTGCATTATGAAAGAGAGTACAAAGCAGCGGATCAGCGCCCTGATGGCTGAGGCGGTTGCGGACGGTACGACTGCGGGACTCAGTGTGCTGGTGAGAAAAAATGGGGAGGAGCTGTTTTTTGACGCGAAGGGTATGGCCGACAGGGAGCAGGGCAGGCCGGTTGAGCGTGATACGATTTTCCGGCTGTACTCGATGTCGAAGCCGCTGACGGCTGCGGGCGCGATGATTCTGATGGAGCGGGGGCAGCTTGACCTTGCGCAGAATGTATCGGACTTTTTGCCGGGTTTTGCGAATGTGACGGTAGAGCGCGACGGGCAGGCCGAAGCGTCGGGGACGCAGATGACGGTTATGCATCTGCTGAATATGACGTCCGGACTGACGTACGGGGATGACACGTCGCGCGGCGGACGGATGATCCTTGACTATATGGCGGACTGCGATAAGAAGCTGTATACGGACGATGCGGTGACGACGGTGGAGTTTGCCGACCACATCGGTTCGATTCCGCTTGCATTTGAGCCGGATTCCTCGTGGTGCTACGGGCTTTCGGCCGATATACTTGGCGCGGTGATTGAGAAGGCCAGCGGGATGCGGTTCGGAGCGTTTATGGAGAAGGAACTGTTCGGGCCTCTCGGGATGAAGGATACGGCATTCT
>Ga0129308_1001591_pt1 | contig 22970 bp, 26 predicted proteins | sample L827metagenome_FD_94440 | JGI IMG/M metagenome (GOLD analysis project Ga0129308, IMG submission 94440) | Ring-tailed lemur group fecal microbial communities from Wisconsin, USA - L827 metagenome | ecosystem: Host-associated > Mammals > Digestive system > Large intestine > Fecal | place: USA... | reverse complement strand
CCTCCGTTACAGTGTAGCTGATGTTTACGTTCTGCTCCCGGTCAGCATAGGCTGGCGGAACAAAAATCTGCCCGAAAAGCAGAAACGCGCAGAGCAGCGTCAGCAGCTGTCTGCGCACCTTGGGCTTGGTTTTTCTCATGTCTCCTCCTTTTTTCAGTTGTCTTGCTGCTTGTGCGTGCTTTGGTTTGCCTGGGCTTCACCTCCTTTTTCCGGCCCTGCTCTTGCCGTGCTTCGCCCTGGGGTGAAGGGGCATTCCGTGTACCGGCAGAAACGGTCTGCGCAGTATGGCCGGTGCTCCCTGCACCCCCTGCATTCCGGGTACGGCCCGTCCACGCCGCTGTCGTAGTGGTCGCTTCCGGGCCTGTCCTGCATGAGACTTTCAAACGCCCGATGACTGCCGTTGGTAAACTGCATGGCATTCCTCCCTTCAAGCTGGATTTGAGTTTTGCAGTATATATACAAAAATGCGCCCCACCGTGAAATAGGTCTCACGGTGAAACGCATTTTTGACTTAAAATGTTATTCTCTTATGACCCGGCAACTATTTTTTCGATTCATTCATCTGAGAATACGAATTCTGAAATTTATTGAAAAGGATGAAGCGGCATGATATAATAACAAAAAGAGTATTTGAGAGGAAATATAAATGAAAAAAGCTTTCAAAAATTATGTTTGTGATGTCTGTGGCAAAGAGATTGATGTAGAGGATGCTATGCTTCAGTGGTTGCAGAAACCAATAGACGATTCCAAGTCGGATCTTTTTTTAGAAGAACTTGAGGCCATTCATATTTGCTGTAACCGGAAGCCCTGTGACCGTGATTACGAACAACGTGCATTAAGAGAACAGCTTCACGAACAATGGAATCATCTTGACACATTCGTAGGTGTGGATGGCATAGATAGGCTTCTAACCTTTCCAATGGAGCGTAAAATCCCTGAAAAAATTCAACAAGACTTTCTTGAAATACAACGCAGACTGATGATTCCCCATTATGAAGAAGCACGCCAATTCTTTCCTTGTGCGCAGCAGGACTATTCTATCGAAAATCTTGCCGCATATTATAAAGGGCATCAGACCTGGGACGAGGATGCTTTAAGGTTTATAATCGAAAAATACTCAAAATAATTTTTCTAAGAAACTTGAACATATAATACAGTGAAAAGCACATAAACTCAGCCGGAAAAGGATCTGCGCCTCATGTGAGGTGCAGATCCTTTTTCCGAAATCTCTATTCCGTTTTACCGTGATTTTTTGAGGAAACACTATGTAATTTGGGACGATGGGCATGACAGTGTGACCTACGCTTCTGTACATGACCCCACCAAAGCCACCATTTTTCAATGCTTTGCGGGCTTGGTTGCATCATTGGGATACCTACACATGGGTGACGGCGCCCACCAGCTTGCCGTTCTGGATCAGCGGGCTGCCGGACATGCCCTGGACAATGCCGCCGGTTTTTTCCAGCAGCTCCGGGTCGGTGATGCTGATCATGGCATGCTGGCCGCTGCTGTCCCGGTAGACACGGTTGACTTCCACTGCGTATTCCCCAGTATAGCGGCCGCTGATGGTGGAAACAATGGTGGCAGGGCCGGTGGCGATCTGCCCGCTCTCCAGCCTCCGGGTGCCCAGGGTGCCGTAACCCGCGCCGAAGATACCGCAGTCCGTGTTCTGCTCAATGCTGCCCAGCACCTTACCCAGGTCGGCACAGCCGTTGAGTTCCCCGGGAGCGCCTGAGGCGCCGGGATTTACGCTGAGGATCTGGGCATCACAGATACTGCCCTGGCTCACCGGCAGCTGGATGCCGCTTTCCGAATCGCTGATGCTGTGGCCCAAGGCGCCGTACACGCCGCTTTCCGGATCTTGAAAGGTAATGGTGCCGATGCCGGAAATGCCATCCCGCAGCCACATCCCCAGCAGCCACTGGCCTTCGGCGGAACAGGCGGGCCGCACCGTCAGTTCCAGTGTTTTACTCTCCCGCTCAAGGCAGAGCCGCACTGCCTGCCCATTGGCGGCTTCCACCGCCGCGATCACATCGGCGGCCTTGCTGACGGTTTTTCCGTCGGCTTTCAGAATAATGTCGCCCTGGCGCACCCCCGCGGATTTTGCCGGTGTGCATACGCCGTCCGCCGTTTCCACCTCCGAAAGGCCCGCCACCAGGACGCCCCTGGTGCTCATCTGTATGCCCACCACCTGGCCGCCCACCAGCAGTTCCTGGGCAAAGGCCGGGGCAGACAGGCAGCTGACGATCAGCAAAGACCACAGCGCCGTTAAAATTGTTTTTTTCATGCTTTCCCTCCCGCGCTTTTCATCGCATGATTCAGTATGTGCGCCGGAAGGACAAATTAAAGGCGGAGATGAATGTAAAAGCAGCTAGTATTTTACTTTCGTTTTCTGCGAATAATTGAGTCAACAGTATAAAAAATATAAAAGCAGCCTCAAAGCAGCAATGCGCTTTGGGGCTGCTGCGATTCTCGCGGCTTTGCCAGCCCGCAAAAAGCGGGGTGGGCGGCATGGGTTTAAGTTTATGTGATTACATCACGGAAGCATCCTGTCCCTTTGGTTATACTACAAATACAAAAAAGAACAGCGGGCACCCAGCCTGTCTCAAAATAAAGGCAATGGGTGCATAAAGGAAAGCACAAAAGAAAAGGAGAACTGTAATATGTCTGTTATCAACATCAATAAAACCAATTTTCAGGACGAAGTGATCAACTCTGAGAAGCCCGTCCTGCTGGACTTCTGGGCGCCCTGGTGCGGCCCCTGCCGGATGGTCAGTCCCATTGTGGATGAGATCGCGGCCGAATGGAGTGATCTCAAGGTCGGTAAGGTCAATGTGGACGAGCAGCCGGAGCTGGCTGGCCAGTTCGGCGTGATGAGCATCCCTACCCTGGTGGTGATGAAGAACGGCAAGGTGACCAATCAGGCGGTAGGGGCAAGGCCCAAGGAACAGATCCTCGCCATGCTGTAAGGAGGAGTCAGGTATGGGATTTTTCGATTTTCTGAAAGGCCCTGATATCAACCAGGGGGTAGAGGAGTTTCAGGGTACGTCCGGCGGGGTGCTGCTGGATGTCCGGACGCCTCAGGAATATGAGAGCGGCCACATCCCTGGCAGCATCAACGTCCCCTTGCAGACCCTCGGCGGCAGCGATACGCTCCCTGCCGGTCAGGATACCCCGCTTTTTGTATACTGCCAGAGCGGGGCAAGGAGCGGCCAGGCGGTAAGGCTGCTGGCCCAAATGGGCTATGGCAGCGCAAAAAATATCGGCGGCATTGCCGCCTACAGGGGAAAGGTGGAGCGCTGAAATGAAGGTAGTTATCATCGGCGGCGTGGCGGGAGGCGCCACAGCGGCGGCCCGGCTGCGCCGGTTGGACGAACAGGCGGAGATCCTCGTTTTTGAGCGGTCGGGCTACGTCTCCTACGCCAACTGCGGCCTGCCCTACTACATCGGCGGGGTCATTGAGGATCCCGAGGCCCTGACCCTCCAGACGCCGGAGAGCTTCTTTTCCCGCTTCCGGGTGGATATGCGGGTGCGGCATGAAGTCACCGCCATCCATCCGGAGAAAAAGACCGTCTCCGTGAAGAACCTGGAGACAGGGGAGGAATTTGAGGAGGCTTACGACAAACTGCTCCTCTCTCCCGGTGCCAAGCCCACCCAGCCCCGGCTCCCCGGTGTGGGGCTGCCTATGCTGTTCAGCCTGCGGACCGTGGAGGACACCTTCCGCATCAAGGATTACATCAAGGCCCATCACCCCAGATCCGCCGTGTTGGCAGGCGGCGGCTTCATCAGCCTGGAGCTGGCGGAGAATCTTCGGGAGCTGGGGATGGAGGTCACCATCGTCCAGCGGCCCCGGCAGCTGATGAATCCCTTTGACCCGGACATGGCCGCCTTCATCCACAGCGAGGCACGGCGGCACGGCATCCGGCTGGCCCTGGGCCACACGGTGGAGGGCTTTGAGGAGAAGAACGGCGGCGTGGACGTGCTGCTGAAGGACACCGCACCCCTCCACGCCGACATGGTGGTGCTGGCCATTGGTGTCACCCCCGACACCGCTTTGGCCCGGGAGGCCGGGCTGGAGCTGGGGCTCAAGGGCAGCATTGTGGTCAATGACCGGATGGAGACCTCCGTCCCGGATATCTACGCCGTGGGGGACGCGGTGCAGGTGAAGCACTATGTCACCGGGCAGGACGCGGTGATCTCCCTGGCCGGCCCCGCCAACAAACAGGGCCGCATCGCAGCGGACAACATCTGCGGCGGTGACAGCCGGTACCTGGGCAGTCAGGGCAGCTCTGTAATCAAAATCTTTGACCTGACCGTGGCAGCCACCGGCCTCAACGAGACCAATGCCAAAAAGGCCGGTCTGGACGTGGACACCGTCATTCTTTCCCCCATGAGCCACGCAGGCTACTACCCCGGCGGGAAGCTGATGACCATGAAGGTGGTCTTTGAAAAGACTTCTTACCGTCTCCTGGGTGCCCAGATCGTGGGCTATGAGGGGGTGGACAAGCGCATCGACGTACTGGCTGCCGCCATCCACGCCGGGCTGACGGCCATCCAGCTGAAGGATCTGGATCTGGCCTACGCGCCGCCCTACTCCTCCGCCAAGGATCCGGTGAACATGGCGGGCTTTATGGTGGAAAACCTGGCCAAGGGGCTTGTAAAGCAGTTTCGGATCGAGGAGGTGGACAGCCTGCCCCGGGACGGAAGCGTGACCCTGCTGGACACCCGCACAGCGGAGGAATTTGCCGGTGGGCACATCGACGGCTTTGTCAACCTTCCTGTGGACGAGCTGCGGGAACGGCTGGGTGAGCTGGACAAGGGCAAGCCGGTATATGTCATCTGTCAGAGCGGCCTGCGCAGTTACGTCGCCTGCCGCATTCTGGCCGGATACGGCTTCGACTGCTACAATTTCTCCGGCGGTTTCCGGTTCTGGGACGCAGTGGTCAACGACCGCCGCCTGATCGAACAGGCCACGGCCTGCGGGATGGATCAGGCTTGAACAACCAAAAATGCCTCCTGCTCTGATGAACAGGAGGCATTTTTGGTTGTTCAAAAGTTCAAAACATCAAGACATTTGCCGCAGCTTTTCTTCATCCGTGATCTCCACCGTGCCCCGGGCCAGCTTCACCATGCCCTCGCTCTGGAAATAGCGCAGCATCCGGGTGACCACCTCCCGGGCGGTGCCCAGATGATTGGCGATGATCTCATGGGTTAGCTTCAGCGTGTTGTCCCCTTCCAATACGCTTTCCTCCAGCAGGAAGGCGGCCAGCCGCTTGTCAAAGCTTTTCCACATGATCTGCTCCATCAGCCACATCACGTCCGAAAAGCGGGAGGCCATCAGCTCATTGGTGTAGTTTGCCACCGGGGCAGACTCTTCCATAATATTTTTATAAATCTCGGCAGGAATGATCCACAGATCGGTATCCTTTTCCGCTTCGATCGTCACATCAAACTGAATGGAGCGCATGATGCAGGAGGCCGAAAACAGGCACATGTCCCGGTCAAACAGCCGGTAAAGGGTGATCTCCCGGCCCTCGTCGGAGAGGATGTAGGCCCGAAGCTGGCCGTGCTTTACCAAGAGCAGGCCGGTACAGTCCACACTCCCATTGTGGATCACCGTGCCCTTTTTAACCTGCCGCGCAATCAGGCTGTCCAATATGCGGCTTTTCTGGGTGGTATTCAACTGATCCCATACAGGGAAAAAATCTTCAAAGCGCATGATCCGTCCCCTCCGTGAGGGAGTATAGTCCGATTCGCAGCATATGTCAAGAATCTTTCCGGCATATGCCACAAACGTGGATGTACAAGGAACGCTGGGCAAAGACGACTGCGTTGTGACAAACCCAATTCCATCTTTAGGCGGCTTTTGTGATGTCATCACGGAAAACAGGGCGGTTTACGGATATACTAATCTCAACAAGACGGAAAGAAACGATCATCCATTTCGATGGAATTGGCGAAAGGGCAGCCGGAAACCGGCCCGGCAGGAGGAATATAACATGTGGAAAAAACGGAAAAAGTTGCTGAAGCCAGCCCTGTTTACTGTGGGCGGAGCACTGGCGGGTCTCCTCTATTACTACTTTGTGGGATGTGCTTCCGGCACCTGCCCGCTGACCTCTCATCCCCTGGTGACCATGGCCTATATGGGTCTTGTTGGCTGGCTGTTGTCCGGCATATTCGGAAAGGGGTGCAGCGGTAAGTGCAATATGTGATCTCATTTTTGGAGGGGATCATCACCTTTATCTCCCCTTGTCTGCTGCCCATGCTCCCCATTTACATCTCCTACTTTGCCGGCGGCGGAGAGGGCAGCACAAAGAAAGCCCTTACCAACGCGCTGGGTTTTGTCCTTGGTTTTACCCTTGTCTTTACCACGCTGGGCGCTCTGGCCGGGACGGTAGGCGGCTTTCTGCGGGAATACCAGACCGCTGTCAACCTGGTATCCGGGCTGGTGGTGGTCTTCTTCGGGCTCAACTTCCTGGGCGTGTTCAAGGTGAATCTGTTCCGGGGGAGCAGCCGCCCGGTCAACACGGTCAATATGGGCTTTTTCTCCGCAGTACTGTTCGGGCTTGTGTTTTCCGTTGGCTGGACGCCCTGTGTGGGCGCTTTCCTGGGTTCGGCGCTGATGCTGGCCTCCCAGCAGGGGCATGTGGTGGAAGGTATGCTCATGCTACTGGTGTACTCCCTGGGGCTGGGGATCCCCTTTATTCTCAGTGCGGTGCTGATCGGCTATCTGAAGGCTAGCCTTGACTGGATCAAGCGGCATTACAACATCATTAACAGGATCAGCGGCGGTCTGTTGGTTCTTGTCGGTCTGCTGATGGCCACCGGAATGTTCGGGCAGCTGCTCAGTTTGCTCAGTTAGGAGGCACTATGAAGAAAAACAAAACTTTGCTGATAATAATACTGGCCTTTGTACTGCTGCTTGGCAGCGCCTATGCCCTCTATGACAGGCTGAGTGGGAAGATCGCCCCTGATCAGCTGGCCGTGCAGGACGGAGCACAGAACCAGGAGAACAGTGACGGCAAAAACAATGAGACGGAAGCCGGAAAAGTGTTGGCGCCCGATTTCACGGTGTATGACCGGGAGGGCAGCGAGGCCCAACTGTCTGACTATGTGGGGAAGCCGGTGGTGCTCAACTTCTGGGCCAGCTGGTGCGGCCCCTGCCAAAGCGAGATGCCCGACTTTGATGAGGCCTATGCCGAGTTGGGGGAGAACATCCAGTTCCTCATGGTGAATTTGACCACCAGTTCCAGGGAGTCCTTTGAAAAGGCAGCCGCGTTTATTGAGGATCAGGGGTATTCCTTCCCGGTATTTTATGATCTGGATGGAGACGCCGCCGCAACCTATGGCGTATATTCCCTCCCCACCACCTATTTCATTGATGCCGAGGGATATGCCATTGCCCAGGCTACCGGCGCCATCGACAGAGGCACGCTGGAAAAGGGCATCGGGATGATCACAGAGAAGTGATATGGGCAGCGCTTTTTCATAGCATGACCCCTTGAAATGCTCATAAATCAAGTCCCGTACAAGTATAAATGAAAATAACCGCAAGTCATTTCTCCAATGACTTGCGGTTATTTTCAGCTTGTCAAAAAAGTCCCGTTAGGACTTTTTTGACAAGCTCAATAATGATATTAAAACGATAATTAAAAATTGAATCCAATGCATAAGGAGTCAAGACGGTGGATTCTTTTTTAACGCAGGCTGCCCAGGTAGCCTTCCAGGATCAGGCTGGCGGCCACGGCATCCACGGTTTTGCGGTGCTGCTTTTCTTTTTTCCCGGCGGCATGGAGAATGGCATGGGCCTCAATGCTGCTGCGGCGCTCATCCCACAGCACCACCGGCAGGCCGCAGGTATCCTCCAGCAGTGCCTTGAACTGACGGCACTTCTCCGCCCGGTGCCCCTCGCTGCCGTCCATATTTCTGGGCAGGCCCAGCACCAAAGTGCCTACCTCCCGCGCCTTGGCCTCCCGACCGATCTGCTCCGCCAGGCGCTCCGGGTTCCACTCCGCCACTGTCCAGGCCTCGCCGCAGAGCATCCCCAACAGGTCGCTGACGGCAAGACCGGTGCGCTGGTCGCCGTAATCAATGGCCATGATCCGCATCATCTCACCACCTCAGTGCAGGTCAAAGCAGGCCCGGATAGCCCCCACGGAATAGAGGGAGCCAACGGCGCAGACCATGCCGCGCTCCCCGGCGGCATCACTGGCGGCAGCCACCCCATCGGGAACGGCGGGGCAGACGGTGACGGGTTTGCCGTATTTTTCCAGCCTCTTTGCCAGCTCCTCCCCAGGGAGGGCCCGGTCGCTCTCCGGCGTGATGCAGACATATTCATCCGCCGCCTGATTCAGCACCTCCAGGGTGCCGTCCACGTCCTTATCCGCCAGCATCCCCACCAGCAGAACCCGGTGCTGCGCCGGGAAATAGGTTTTCAGGTTCTCTGTCACCGTCTCCGCGCACTGGGGGTTGTGGCCCCCGTCCACCACAAAGAGGGGTTCATCATGGATCAGCTCAAAGCGGCCGGGCCAGCTGACGGCGTAAATGCCATGCTCCACGTCGCTTTGCTCCAGCTTCCAGCCCTTGCCCCGCAGCACATCCACCACCTCCAGGGCGGTGGCGGCATTTTTCAGCTGATGCTTGCCCAGCAGGGGCAGGGCATACAGCTCCCCCTTGTAAGAAAAGCTCTGGCCATAAAGGCTGTCAAACTCACTGTGGATCTGCGCGAAATCCGCAATGTGCAGCCGGACACCCAGGGCGTCACAGCGGGCTTTAATCACGTTCTCCACACGCTCCTGCTGCTGGTAAAGCACGCAGTCACAGCCGGGCTTGATAATCCCCGCTTTTTCCGCAGCGATCTTTTCCACCGTGTCCCCCAGGATCCGGGTGTGATCCAGACCAATGTTCATAATCACCGCCGCTTCCGGCGGGGCAATGACATTGGTGGCGTCCAGCCGGCCGCCCAGGCCGGTCTCCAGCACCACGATATCGCAGTTTTCCTGCTGAAGCCACAAAAAGGCGGCGGCGGTCATCATCTCGAACTCCGTGGGGTGATCCGCCATGGCCTCTGCGGCAGGCTTCACTGCGGCCACCACCTCCGCCAGGGCATCGTTTCCGATGGGCTTGCCGTTAACCTGCATCCGCTCGTTGAAGCTGGCAAGGTAGGGGGAGGTGAAAAGCCCGGTGCGGTAGCCGCAGCATTTCATCACCGAGGAGAGCAGGGCGGCACAGCTGCCCTTGCCGTTGGTGCCCGCAATGTGGATAAACTTCAGCGCATCCTGGGGGCGGCCCAGCTTCTCCAGCAGCTCCGAGACCCGCTCCAGCCCCGGCTTGGAGCCAAGCCAGGAGACGCCGTTGATATAGTCCAAAGCTTCTTGATAATCCATGGTTTTCTCCGATCTCCGTGACATTCTCTGTCAGGGGATGTTATCTTTTTTCAGTGCCATCAACTATAGCACCAAAAGCCTTGCAGGGCAAGGGAAAAAGCTGCAAAAAAGTTCAAAAAAATGTTGACCTTGGGTCTTGCTTATGGTATAGTATGTGTTACCTGTCGGACGAGAGGTTTATTTTTGTGCGCATTTTTGCGCCGGAAAATCCGTCCGTCCATATGCAGGGAGGCAATGCCCTCCCCTTGGAGGGTAAATAAAATAGGAGGTGCCGAAAGAATGGCTGCAGGCGCAAGAGTTAAAATCACACTCAGATGCGAAGAATGCAAGCAGAGGAACTACAACACGGTCAAGAACAAGAAGAACACTTCTGACCGTTTGGAGCGCAGCAAGTATTGCCCCTTCTGCAGAAAGCACACCAAGCACGTTGAGACCAAGTAAGTTCTGAAAGGATGCGTGAAAATGGCTGAACAAAAGAAACGTGGTTCCGCACCCGCAAAGGCCGTCACCGCCGTCAAGAAGGACGATACCAAGCCCGGTTTCTTCAAGAGGATCGGCAGATGGTTCCGTGAGATGAAGAGCGAATTGAAGAAGGTCATCTGGCCTACCCCCAAAGCGCTCAGTAAGAACGTGCTCATCTCCCTCGGCGTGATGCTGGCTTCCGCAATTGTTCTGTGGGGCTTCGACGAACTGGCAACCATGCTGGTCAACGCCCTCTTCACTCTGGCAGGTTAACCGTCATGGCGGAAGAGGCAAAATGGTATGTTGTCCATACCTATTCCGGGTATGAAAACGCAGTGGCCGCTGCTGTGATGAAAGCGGCAGAAAACCGCAGGATGACGGATCTGATCCGGGAGGTCAACATCCCCATGGAGACCGTTACCGAGTATACCGACGCCGGCGAAAAAACCGTTGAGCGGAAAGTGTTCCCCGGCTACGTGCTGGTGAAGATGATCCTCACGGATGACAGCTGGCATCTGATCCACAACGTCCGCGGTGCAACCGGCTTCGTTGGGTCTGACGGCAAGGCCGTGCCCCTGACGGAGCAGGAAATTTACGACCTGGGTGTCGAACGCAGGGAAATCGTGGTGGGCTATGGCCTGGGCGATGAGGTCAAGGTCAATGACGGCCCGCTGGCCGGCTTCCTTGGCATAGTGGACGAGCTGGAGCCGGATAAGAACCGGGTCCGGGTTGTGGTGTCCATGTTCGGCAGAGAGACTCCCGTTGATCTGGAGTTGGATCAGGTCGAGGTTATTAAACACTAAATAAGAAAGAGGTGCTTTTCATGGCACAGAAAGTAGTTGGATACGTAAGATTCCAGGTTCCCGCCGGCAAGGCAACTCCGGCACCCCCCGTCGGCCCCGCTCTGGGCCAGTACGGCGTTAATATCGGTCAGTTCACCAAGGACTTCAACGAGCGCACCAAGGGCGATATGGGCATGATGATCCCCGTCGTCATCACCGTGTACTCCGACCGCAGCTTCACCTTCATCACCAAGACTCCTCCTGCCGCCCTGCTGATTAAGAAGGCCTGCGGCATCGAGACCGCTTCCGGTGTCCCCCAGAGAGACAAGGTTGCCACCATCAGCAAGGAAGATGTCCGCAAGATCGCCGAGCAGAAGATGCCCGACCTGAACTGCACCGACATCGAGTCCGCCATCAGCATGATCGCCGGCACCTGCCGTTCCATGGGCGTCGTCGTAGGCGACTGAGTCTAGAGAGACTCGGCCTAAACGTGGGAGGATTTATCCATCCGACTCAACCACATTATTAGGAGGAAAACAAATTGTTTAGAGGTAAAAATTATAAAGAGAGCGCAAAGCTCATAGATAAGCAGGCCCTCTATGACCCCATGGAGGCTCTGAATCTGGTCATCAGCGCCAGCAAAGCCAAGTTCGATGAAACCGTGGAGCTCCACGTAAAGCTGGGTGTTGACGGCCGTCACGCTGACCAGCAGGTTCGCGGCGCCATCGTCCTGCCCAACGGCACCGGCAAGTCTGTCCGCGTGCTGGTCTTCTGCAAGGATGAGCGCAAGGAAGAGTGCCTGGCTGCCGGTGCCGACTATGCCGGCGGTATGGATCTGGTAGAGAAGATTCAGAAGGAGAACTGGTTTGAGTTCGACACTGTTATCGCCAGCCCCGACATGATGGGCACCGTTGGCCGCCTCGGTAAGCTGCTGGGCCCCAAGGGTCTGATGCCCTCTCCCAAGGCCGGCACGGTTACCCCCAACCTGAAGCAGGCCATTTCTGAGGCCAAGGCCGGTAAGGTGGAGTACCGTCTGGACAAGACCAACATCATCCACTGCCCCATTGGCAAGGTCAGCTTCGGTGCTGAGAAGCTGTATGAGAACTATGTTGCTCTCATCGGCGCCATCATCAAGGCCAAGCCCGCTGCCGCCAAGGGCCAGTATATCCGCTCCTGCGTCACTGCTTCCACCATGGGCCCCGGTGTGAAGATCAACGCCCAGAAGCAGCTCTGATCCGTATTTTTGGATATTGATTTTTCATCCCGGCTGCTCCAAAGAGCAGCCGGGATAATTTTTGAACCGAACAGAAATACAGGCCCCGGCAGCAAATTGCTGCCGGGGCCTGATGTTATATTGTGTTATATTATCTGTTCAAGAGCTGCGGTCATTATGCCGTTTTCTGGAGCACCAGCGGATAGAAGGTGACGAATTCATCATCCTCACTGGGGGTGCCCTCCGTGATGGTCAGGGTCGTGCCGGAAATGCTGTAATAATCATAGACCTCCGGGTCCACGTTATATTCCAGCCCTGCGGAAAGCAACAGTTTTCCGTCCTTGGTTTTGTATTTCCCTTCGCTGTTGAACAGTGCCGCGATTTCCTGGGTAGACCCCATTTCCTCCCGGACAATCTCATCAACGAAATCGCTCAGCTCCATTCCCAGCCCTTCGCTGATGGCCTCCTCCAGGTCGATATCCAGAATGGTCTCCAGTTCTTCCTCGCTGCCGATCTGCTCCGCAAGACCCATCTCCACCGCCATTTGGCTAAGCATCTCCACAAAGAAGTACCGGAAGTATGACGCAAGCCCCTGCTTATACTCCTCCATCTCGGCGTCAAGGCTGGCCTCATCCACCTTTATGGAGTAGGTGCCGTCCTCCTTGAAAACATAGGTAAACAGCAGGGTAAACGGCTCCAGATAATCACTGATGCGGTCAACGTCCATGGGCAGCTCCATGGAGTCGATAACCTCCCCGCTTCCCTCGTCCGCTCCCTCGATGAGCGCCTCCGACAGGTCAATTTCCCCCTGCCAGGTGCCAATAATATCGCTCTTGCCGCCGCAGGCCGTGAGCGACAGCACCAGAACCAGCGCCAGCAGCAGGGCCAATGTCTTTTTCCCTTTTTTCATTTGGATGCCCCCTTTAAAAATTTCCGTAACCGGCAAATAGAGCGTACCATGACCGGCCGGTTTCGTCAAGGGATTTCCCGTTTTTCAGAAGCTGCCGCCGGTGGAAAAAGGTCTATAGAACCGAAAAAAGCCCGTCTTATCAGCAGACAGGCTTTGTTTCGGGTAATTTAATGAAATTAAAATTACACAGCGCGGGTGACCTTGCCGCTGCGGAGGCAGCGGGTGCAGACGTAAACATGCTTGGGGCTACCGTCCACGATGGCCTTGACGCGCTTCACATTGGGCTTCCATGCACGGTTGGAACGCCGGTGGGAGTGGCTGACCTTAATGCCAAAAGTCACGCCCTTGTCGCAAAATTCGCATTTTGCCATTTCTGAAGCACCTCCTTGCTTGTGTTTCGCTGACCAGACAGTTTTCTGATTGGACAGCTTTTATATAATAGCAGATGCCGCCGTCAATTGCAAGAGAAACTTTTCAAAACGATTAAGAAAAAACGAAAATTGGGTGCCACCGTCTCTTTACACACAGCCGGGCGTAAAAAATCTGTTGCCAAAGCGGCGGAAAGCGGGTAGAATAGAGTGTAAGATTTTACTTTGTAAGAGCAGAAGATCGTTTTGTATCGCAGCATATTTGCCAGTGATCCGCAGGCAAAATCACCCGTGAAACAAACCGTTAAGATTGGAGATGCCGCCATGATAAGCAAGTATTCCGTAAAGCTGAAGACCCTGGCAGAGGAGCATAAGCTGCAGCCCCTGCACACCTCCAAGGATTATGAGACCGCCTTGATCCGAACCACCGATGTGAACCGGCCGGCCATGCAGCTCACCGGCTTTTATAATTACTTCGATCCCCACCGCATACAGATTATGGGGCGGGTGGAGAGTACATATCTCGATACCCTCTCTCCGGAGCAGCGCCGCCAGACCTTTGAACAGTTCATGCAGTATGACATTGGGGCGCTGGTGATCTGCCACGGGATGCAGCCCTTCCCCGAGTGCCTGGAGATGGCGGAGAAATATGACCGCAACGTGTTCATCACCCCCGGCGACACCTCAGAGTTTCAGGCAGATCTGATCACCTCCCTGCGTACCCATCTGGCCCCCCGTATCACTACCCACGGCGTACTGGTGGAGATCTACGGTGAGGGTGTGCTGCTGATGGGCGACAGCGGCATCGGCAAGAGCGAGACCGCCCTGGAGCTGATCAAGCGGGGCCACCGGCTCATTGCCGATGACGCGGTGGACATCAAGCGCATCAACCGGGATGCTCTGGTGGGTTCCGCGCCGGAGCTGATCCGCTACTACATGGAGCTGCGGGGCATCGGCGTGATCAACGTGCGCCACATTTACGGCGTGGGCGCGGTGAAGCCGGAGGGAAACATCGACCTGGTGGTAAAAATGGAGCACTGGGAGGAAGGCAAGGCCTATGACCGGCTGGGACTCAGCAGCGAGACCCATGAAATTCTGGGCATCACCCTGCCCCAGGTGACCATCCCTGTCCGCCCCGGCCGGAACCTGGCCGTGATTATGGAGCTGGCAGCCATGAACAACCGCCAGAAGAAGATGGGCTTCAATGCTGCCCAGACCCTGGCCAGCGACCACGACTACGCCATTGACGCAGGTCTGATTTGAAGGAGATTAAGATGGAAAATCTGGAACGGGCCATTGCCCGGATCAAGGAAGCCCTGCCAGGGATGCCGCTGCTGGAAAACGAGAACATGGCAGAGCACTGTTCTTTCAAGATCGGCGGGCCGGTGCGGGCCATGGCGATCCCCGAGGATGTGAGCAGCCTCTCCAAAATCTGCTATCTCTTAAAAGAAGAACATCTCGCCCCCTATATGCTGGGCAACGGCACCAATATTCTCTTCCCCGATGAGGGGCTGAAGAATCTGTTTATCATCAGCACCCAGCGGATGACCCGGATGTTCCAGCTGCCCGACGGGGCCGTATACGCCGAAGCCGGGGTATCCCTGGCAAAGCTGGCCAGTTTTGCCCAGCAGAACGGATTGCAGGGGCTGGAATTTGCCTCCGGCATTCCCGGCTCCGTGGGCGGCGGCCTGATCATGAACGCCGGGGCCTACGGCGGGGAGCTGAAGGATGTGGTGGAGAGCGTGGTGCTCTACTACCTGCCGGAGCAGCGGCTCTATGAGTTGACGAAAGAGCAGTGCGCCTTTGGCTACCGCAGCAGCCTGTTTCAGAAGCTGGGTGGCTGCGTGCTTCTCTCCGCCGTGTTCCGCCTGGAACAGGGAGACGGGGAGGAGATCGCCGCCAAAATGCGGGAGCTGAACCAGCGCCGCCGGGAGAAGCAGCCCCTGGATCTGCCCTCGGCGGGCAGCGCATTCAAGCGGCCGGAGGGCCGCTTTGCCGCCGCCCTGATCGATGAGGCGGGGCTGAAAGGCTTTCGTGTGGGCGGGGCCCAGGTATCGGAAAAGCATGCGGGCTTTGTGGTGAACACCGGCAATGCCAGCTCCCACGATGTATACGATCTGATGATCGAAGTGAGAGGGCGGGTTCATGACCACTGCGGCGTGGTGCTGGAGCCGGAGATGATTATTCTGCCGCCGGACTTCAAGCTGGAGGATCACGGCCCCGCCGTGCCCCTGCACCGGGTCACCCGGACGGAAACAGAAGAAGCGTAAAGAGGGAACGCCCATGGAGTTTTTAATTATCACCGGCCTGTCCGGCGCGGGAAAGAGCCGGGCCGCCGACGTGCTGGAGGATCTGGACTACTACTGTGTGGACAATATGCCCATCGCCCTGATGCCCCGCTTTGCGGAGCTGTGCATTGCCACGGCGGGCCGCTATGAGAAGGTGGCCCTGGTGACAGATGTGCGGGAAAAGGACGGCTTCGGCCAGCTGCTGGATACCATCGATGAGCTGAAAGAACGGGGCTTCGACTGCAAAATTCTGTATATGGATGCCGATGTGCGCACCCTGATCCGCCGGTATAAGGAAAGCCGCCGCCCCCATCCCCTGGCCAGCCACGGCTCTTCGGTAGAGACCGCCGTATACAAGGAAATCGAACTGCTCTCCCCCATTAAGGAGCGGGCGGACTTTGTGGTCAACAGTGCCAACCTGACCCTGGGTATGCTGCAAAGCAAGCTGTTCTCCCTCTTTGCGGGAGAGGGCGCCAAGCGGGAGATCGATGTGACGGTGATGTCCTTCGGCTATAAGCACGGCCTGCCCATGGATGCGGATCTGGTTTTTGACGTGCGCTTTCTCCCCAACCCCTATTATGTGGAGGAACTGCGCCCCCTCAACGGCCTTGATCTGCCGGTAGCAGAGTTTGTGTTCAGCTATCAGCAGACCCGAACCTTTATGGAAAAGATCACCGACATGCTGGATTTTCTGCTGCCGCTGTATATTGAGGAGGGCAAGCTGGGCCTGACGGTGGCCATCGGCTGCACCGGCGGCCACCACAGAAGCGTGGCCATTGCCGCCGCCCTCTGCGACCACCTGAAGGCGGAAGGCGTGCGCGCGGTGAATTTCAACCGGGATATTGAAAAGTAGAGGAAAAAGAAATGTCCTTTTCATCGGATACCAAGCGGGAACTGTGTGCCTCCCGGCCGGAGAAAAAGTGCTGCGCCCTGGCGGAGTGCTACGGCGTGCTGCTCTATTGCAACACCTTTTCCGCCAAGGAGCTGCGCATCATCACCGCAAGCGCCGATTTTGCCCAGCGGCTGCCCCGGCTGTTCCGCAGGGCCTTTGGTATCAGCTTTGACCTGCTGCCCAAGTCCGGCGCAGGCAAGCAGAGCTTCGCCATTACGGACCGGGAGAAGCTCCGCCTGATTTTTGACGCTTTCGGCGCAGACATTGACGCCACCCTCTCCCATCACATCAACTTCGGCGTGATCGAGGAGGACTGCTGCCGCACCGCCTTTGTCCGGGGCGCCTTCCTGGCGGGGGGCAGCGTTACCGACCCGGAGAAACGCTACCATCTGGAGCTGGCCACCCCTCACCACAGCGTGAGCCGGGAGGCCTTCTCCCTGCTGCTGGATCTGGGCTTTTCCCCCAAGGAGACCCAGCGCAGCGGCAACTCCCTGCTGTACTTCAAGCAGGCCGATGCCATCGCCGACTTCCTCACCACCATCGGTGCCTCCCAGGCCGCCATGGCCATCATGACCGCCAAGGTGGAAAAGGAGATGCGCAATACCGTCACCCGCCAGATCAACTGCGACAGCGCCAATACCGACAAGACCGTGGCGGCGGCCCAGGCCCAGATGGCCGCCATCCGCCGCATTGCCAAAGAATACGGCCTGGACGCCCTGCCGGAGCCGCTGAAGGACGCCGCCCTGCTGCGCATTACCAACCCCGAGGCCAGCCTTTCCGATCTGGTGCTGCTCAGCGACCCGCCGGTGAGCAAGAGCTGTCTGAACCACCGGCTGAAAAAGATTATGAGCTTTGTGCCCAAGGATTGATCGTACTTAAGTAACTGCAAAGGAAACACCGCCATGGCTTTTGTTCATCTGCATGTGCATACGGAATACTCCCTGCTGGACGGCGCCTGCCGGGTTGACCGGCTGGCGGAGGCTGCCCGGGACATGGGCCAGACCGCCATCGCCATCACGGATCACGGGGTCATGTATGGGGCGGTGGCCTTTTATAAGGCCTGCCAGGCCGCGGGCATCAAGCCCATCATCGGCTGTGAGGTCTATGTGGCGCCCCGGAACATGACGGATAAGGAGCATGGACTGGACGGGAACTACTCCCATCTGATCCTGCTGTGCCAAAACGAGACCGGCTACAAGAACCTGTGCTACCTGGTATCTGCCGCCTTTACCGAGGGCTTTTACATCAAGCCCCGCATTGACTGGGCCTTGCTGCACCGGCACAGCGAGGGACTGATTTGCCTGTCCGGCTGTGTGGCGGGGGCCATCCCCCAGCTGCTGATTGCCGACCGGTACCAGGAGGCCAAAGCCAAGGCCCTGGAGCTGAGGGATCTTTTCGGCCCCGACTGCTTCTATCTGGAAATTCAGGATCACGGCCTGCGGGAAGAACAGAAGGCCGCCCAGGGCCTGATCCGCCTCCACCGGGAGACGGGCATCCCCCTGGCCCTGACCAACGACGCCCATTACATCAAGAAAGAGGACGCCTACTACCAGGATGTGCTGATGTGCATCCAGATGGGCAAAACCGTGGACGATCCGGCCCGGATGCGCTTTGAGAGTCAGGAGCTGTACCTCAAGAGCGAGGAGGAGATGCGCGCCCTGTTCCCGGAGCTGCCGGAGGCGGCGGACAACACCGTGGACATCGCCGGGCGCTGCAATTTTGATTTTCAGTTCGGCCACTATCATCTGCCCCGCTTCAAGCTGCCGGAGGGGGAGAGCGACAGCTATGCCTACCTGTGCAAGCTGTGCGAAATGGGCTTTCAGGAGCGCTTTCCCGGTCGGCCGGAGGTACACAAGCAGCTGGAGTATGAACTGGACATGATCCGCAAAATGGGCTTTGTGGACTATTTTCTCATCGTTTCGGACTTCATCGGCTTTGCCAGGCGCAGCGGCATCCCTGTAGGCCCCGGCCGGGGCAGCGCCGCCGGCAGCGTGGTCAGCTACTGCCTGCACATCACCGATGTGGATCCCATCAAATACAGCCTGTTCTTTGAGCGTTTCCTGAACCCGGAACGGGTCTCCATGCCGGATATTGACGTGGATTTCTGCGTCAACCGCCGGGGCGAGGTGATTGACTACGTGAACCGGCTCTACGGCCATGACCATGTGGCCCAGATCGTCACCTTCGGCACCATGGCCGCCCGGGCCGCCGTCCGGGATGTGGCCCGGGCGCTGAACATCAGCTACGGCGAGGCGGATCAGGTGGCAAAGCAGATCCCCTCCGGCCCCGGCGCCCTGAACATGACCCTGGATGAGGCCCTGCGCCTTTCCAAGCCCCTGAAGGAGATGTACGACGGGGAGGAGAAGCTGCACCGGCTGATCGATGTGGCAAAGGCGCTGGAGGGCATGCCCCGCCATGCCTCTACCCACGCCGCCGGTGTGGTGATCACGGAGCGGCCGGTATATGAATATGTGCCCCTGGCCACCAACGATGAGTCCGTAGTCTGCCAGTACCAGATGACCACCCTGGAGGAGCTGGGCCTGCTGAAGATGGACTTTCTGGGGCTGCGGAACCTGACGGTGCTGGATGACGCGGTGAAGCTGGTTCGCCGCCGGATCCCGGGCTTTCGCATTGAGGACGCGCCGGAGGACGACAAAGAGACCTTCGAGATGCTCTCCGCCGGGCACACCAGCGGGGTGTTCCAGCTGGAAAGCACCGGCATGACCGGTGTCTGCACCGGGCTCAAGCCCAAGGGGATTGAGGACATTACCGCTATCATCTCCCTCTACCGCCCCGGCCCCATGGACAGCATCCCCCGCTTCATCCAGTGCTCCGCCCATCCGGAGAAGATTACATACAAGCATGAGCTTCTGCGCCCCATTCTCTCCGTCACCTATGGCTGCATTGTGTATCAGGAGCAGGTGATCGAGATTTTCCGCCAGCTGGCAGGCTTCTCCCTGGGGCAGGCGGATATGATCCGCCGGGCCATGAGCAAGAAAAAGCACAAGGTCATCGACGCGGAGCGGGTGGCCTTCGTTCACGGCGACCCGGAGCGAAACATCCCCGGGGCCCTGGCTCGCGGCGTCAGCGAGGACGTGGCCAACAGCATCTATGACGAGATCCTGGATTTCGCCAGCTATGCCTTCAACAAGGCCCATGCCGTCAGCTACGCCATTGTGGCCTACCGCACCGCCTATATGAAGCGCCACTATCCCCGGGAATACATGGCCGCCCTGCTGACCTCCATTCTGGACAACAGCCAGAAGGTGGCGGAATACATTGCCGAGTGCCGGGAGCTGGGCATCAAGCTGCTGCCCCCGGACGTGAACGAGTCCGACGCAGATTTCACCGTGGCCGGGGAGAACATCCGTTTCGGTCTGGTGGCCATCAAGAGCGTGGGCCGCGCCTCCATCGAGAATCTGGTGGCCGAGCGCCGGGAGAACGGCCCCTTCAAGAGCTTTGAGGATTTCTGCCGCCGTATCAATGGCAAGGACCTGAACCGCCGGGCGGTGGAAAATCTGATCCGGGCCGGCGCTTTTGACAGTATGGGCTACAAGCGCCGGGCACTGCTGGATATTGCCGGGGCCGTGCTGGACAGCATCAGCCAGTCCCTGCGGGACAACATTGTGGGCCAGATGGGGCTTTTCGGGGACACGGAGCTGGAGAGCAGCGCCCCCGCCGCCATCCCCATCCCCCAGGTGGAGGAGTTCAGCCCCATGGAGCTGATGGCCATGGAGAAGGAGACCACCGGCCTCTATCTCAGCGGCCACCCCATGGACAGCTACCGGGAGGCGGTGCGCCGGATCGGTGCGGTGCCGCTGGGGGCTGTGATGGCGGACTTTGCCGCCCAGGACGGGCCCAGCCGCTTTGCCGACAACCAGACCATCACGGTGGCCGGGGTGGTAGCCGCAGCCAAAACCCGCACCACCCGCAGCAACACCCTGATGAGTTACATCCAGCTGGAGGACGACACCGGCGCCATGGAGCTGATGGCCTTCCAGAAGGCGCTGGACAAAGGCGGTGCCTATGTGAAGGAAAATACCGCCATCATCGTCCGGGGCCGCATCTCCGCCCGGGACGAGAAGGAGCCCCAGCTGATGGTGGATTCCATCCGCCCCATTTCCGATGTGGACGCCCTGGGTACCAACGTGCCCCCACCGGTGGAGAAGAAGCTATGGGTCAAGCTGAAAAGCCAGGACGACCCGGAACTTCGGCGCATCCGGCTGATTCTCAGCATGTTCCCCGGCAGCCAGCAGATGATCCTCTACTGCCAGGCGGAGAACAAGCGCATCGGTGCCAAGTGCCTGATTCACGAGGGGCTGGTAGCGGAGCTGAAGGAGCGGCTGGGGGACGCCAATGTGGTAGTAAAATAATCCGAGGAAACTATGAACACAATCAAAGAGAGAAATCTGAATCTGGATCTGATCCGCTGCGTGGCTCTGCTGATGGTGCCCATCATGCACTCGCTGGATCACACCGGGCTTTATGACCAGATGCTCTATGGCGCGGCCAATCAGTTCATGATCGCCCTCAAGACCCTGTTCACCTGCTGCATCCCGCTATATGTGATGCTCTCCGGCTATCTGTGCAGCAGGAAAACCCTGTCCGCCCGGTACTATTTGGGGCTGATCCGCATCCTGGGCATTTACCTTCTCTGCGGAACCGCTTGCCTGGTCTTTGAGCAGTGCAGCGGCCGGGCTGACCGCAGTTTGGTGGAGATGGTTTCCGCGCTGCTGAACTTCAATTGCAGCGATTATGCCTGGTACATCATGATGTACTTTGGCCTGTTTCTGATGATCCCCTTCCTGAACATGGCCTATCACGGGCTGAAAACCCAGAAGCAGAAGCGGATTCTGGTGGTCACCTTCTTTGCCCTGTCCATCCTTCCCTCGCTGCTGAACCTGTATGTCCAGTTCTATTCCCTCTGGTGGGTCAGGCTCTATCCCCTCTGCTACTATTTCACCGGGGCCTATCTCCGGGAATACATGCCCCAGGGGAAGCCCGGCAAGTGGGCCGCCGCCCTGCTGGTTTTTCTGGCGGCTTACAGCGTCTTTTTCTACTTTCATTCCGGTGCCAACGGTGCCGCCCTCATCGGCGTGTATCAGGACACCTTCCCGGTCTATCTCCTGTCGGTGCTGCTGTTTATCTGTCTGTTCCGGCTGCCTCTGGGCGCTGTGCCGGGGCCGGTATCCGCCCTTTTGCGGAAGGTTTCAGATCTGACGCTGCCCGCTTATCTGCTGACCTGGATTACCGACAGCTTGATCTATCCCCGTCTGATGGCGGCTGTCCCCGCCGGCCCGGCCCGGTATCCCTGGCTGCTGCTGACGGTGCCTCTGTCCCTGATCTCCGCCCTTTTGATGGCCCAGGTGGTGGAATGGCTTTTCAGCCCCATCAACCGTCTCACCGGGCGGCTGGCCCAAATGTCCTTTTTCTCCCGGAATGATCCCATAGGAGCGATCCATGATTGAAAAGAAACGAAATCTGAATCTTGATCTGATCCGCTGCCTGGCACTGGTGCTTGTGCCATGTATGCACGCAATGGACAACACCGGTCTCTATACCATCCAGCTGACCACAGCCGGCGATATCCTGATGATGGTGCTGAGAATTCTCTTCACTGACTGTATTCCCTTGTACATACTGCTCACGGGCTTCCTCTGCAACAGGAAGGAACTGTCCGCCCGGTATTACCTGGGCTATGTGCGGGTGTATCTGACCTATCTGTTGTGCTGTATCCCCTGCCTGTTCCTCGAATACTATCACAAGCATAGTCTCACGGGAATCAGGGATATGATCGGTTCCGTCATCAATTTCTACTGCAACGGTTACGCCTGGTATATTCAGATGTATACCGGCCTGTTTTTCATGATCCCCTTTCTGAACATGATGTATCACGGCTGTTCCGGTAAAAAGCAGAAGCAGATACTTATCTTCACCTTCTTTGCCCTGTCCATCTTACCTTCCCTTCTCAACACGTATGTGCAGCTCTATTCCCTCTGGTGGTCCAAGCTCTATCCCATCTGCTATTACTTTACCGGGGCCTATCTCAGCGAGTATATGCCCAAGGTGAAGCCTGCCAAGGCTGGCGGAATGCTGCTGGGCTTCCTCGGGCTTTACAGTCTGTTTTTCTATTTCAACAGCCATGGCGATGGCAGCGCCCTTATGGATGTATACCAGACCAATTGGGCCGTTTATCTTCTGGGGATACTCACTTTTATTTTCCTTTATAATCTGCGCCTTGCGCATCTCCCCTACTGGCTTTCCGCTCTCATCACGAAAATATCCGATCTCACCTTGACCATTTATCTGCTGACCTGGATCCCCGACGGCATCACCTATCCTATCATGGTGCGTATCGCCCCGGCCGTACAGGATCGTTATATCTGGCTGCTGGCCACCGTCCCCATTGCGCTGATCTCCGCCACCTTGATGGCGCTGGTGATCGACTGGGTCTACCGCCCCCTTCACCGGTGGCTCATGTCCCGGCTCACCCGGCTGCTTCCCGAAGAAACGGCATAACAAAAGGAGCTGTAGCAAAATAGAAAGTTCTGCTACAGCTCCCATTTTTATGTGAAGGGCGAAAAAACAGTGAAAAAGATATGCATCTGATGAAAACAGAGAACGCCAAAGAAGACCCGCCAGAAAAATGTCGAGTCGAATAGGGCAAAT
>Ga0129308_1001589_pt1 | contig 22978 bp, 18 predicted proteins | sample L827metagenome_FD_94440 | JGI IMG/M metagenome (GOLD analysis project Ga0129308, IMG submission 94440) | Ring-tailed lemur group fecal microbial communities from Wisconsin, USA - L827 metagenome | ecosystem: Host-associated > Mammals > Digestive system > Large intestine > Fecal | place: USA... | reverse complement strand
GCTCACGGACCGCGACGAGCTCAACAAACAGATCAGCGAGACGTTCGAGAGCTGCGGATGCCTTGCGGGCATCCCCGCCGAGCGCTGCCGCGCCACGAGCGGCAAGGACCTGGTGGAGAAACTAAAGGGTAACCCGAGCTATATCTTCTCGCTCATCCAGAAGTTCAACCAGCCCGACGCCGAGCCCATCGTGCCCGACCACGATATCGTCGTGCTCTCCGACGAGGCGCACCGGTCCAACAACGGCATCTTTGCCGAGAACATGGGTAAGTTACTACCCACGGCGTCGCGTCTGGGCTTTACGGGAACACCTATCCTGGCATTCGACAACCTAACGGCCAGGACCTTTGGTGGCTATGTTTCGGTCTATGACTTCAAACGTGCCGTTGAGGACGGTGCCACAGTGCCGCTCTTCTATGAGAACCGTAGCGACCAGCTCGGCATCGAGAACCCGGAGATCAACGACGAGCTGCTCCAAGCCGTTGAGGATGCCGACCTCGACGCCGACCAGACCGAGAAGGTGCAGGCCCAGCTCAACCATGGTGTTCACATCATCATGGCCGAGCCGCGCCTGAGAGCCGTGGCTCGCGACTTCGTCTCCCATTATACGAACATCTGGCAGTCGGGCAAGGCCATGTTCATCTGCGTGAACAAGGTCACCTGCGTGATGATGTATAACTACGTGCAGGAGTATTGGACCGAAGCGCTCGACGAGGAGCGCGCAAGGCTCACCGGCATGGACCAGCAGCAGGCCATGGAGCAGCGCCGTAAAATCGCCTGGATGGAATCCACCGAGATGGCGGTCGTAGTGAGCCAGGAGCAGAACGAAATCGACCGTTTCCGCAAGTGGGGGCTCGACATAGCACCGCACCGCCAGAAGATGGAGGAGCGACAGCTGGATGACGAGTTCAAGGATGCCGACAATCCGTTCCGTATCGTCTTCGTATGTGCCATGTGGCTTACCGGCTTCGACGTGAAGTCGCTCTCGGCCATGTACTTCGATAAGCCGCTCAAGGCTCACGGTCTCATGCAGGCCATCGCGCGTGCCAACCGCGTGAGCAAGGGTAAGAGCAATGGCCTCATCATCGACTACATTGGCGTCGTGAAGGCCCTGAGAAAAGCTCTGGCCGACTATACCGAGAACCCTGGCGACGGAGGCGGAGTCGACCCGGTGGTCGACAAGGACGAGCTGCTTGCGAGGATTTCCGAGCTCACGGACGACACCGTTGCGTTCGTGTCGTCGCTGGGTTACGAGCTTGAATCCCTACTAACAGCAGAGGGCTTCGACAAGGTGGCAGAAATCAAGAATGCCGCTGACTGCGTGTCTCACTGCGACGAGACCAAGAAACGCTATGGTGTCATGTGCCGCGAGCTGTTCACCCTGTACAAATACGTAAGCCGGCGCGAGGTGGGCGAGGAGCTTTTGGCCAAGCGCGACGCCCTGCGTGCCGTTTTCAACCATATCAACGCTCACGGGGCCAGCGCCGACACAACCGAGCTCATGGTCCAACTGCAGGGCATCGTGAGCGAGCACGTGGTGATCAGCGAGGCCTCCGAAGGGCTTAAGACGGCTACCAAGTTCGATATCAGCAGCATCGACTTTAACAGGCTCTCGCAGGAGTTCGCCAAGGCCAAGCGCAAGCACCTCATCATTGACGACCTGCGTTCTGTCATAGAGGTGCGCCTCGAGAACGCATTGAAGGACAATCCCAGACGCATCGACTACTTCGAACGCTACGAGCGGATTATCGAGAGCTACAACTCCGAGCAGGACAAGGCGATGATTGAGAAGACGTTCAACGACCTCATCAACCTGTCCCGCGACCTCGATGACAAACAGAGGGAGTGGGTGCGCGAGGGCTTCCAAAACCAGCAGCAGATGACCGTGTTCGAGATGCTGTTCAAGGACACGCTGACGTCTGCAGAGATCAAGCAGGTCAAGAGCGTGGCCATAGAGATGGTTTCCATCATCGAAGAGCGCCTGGCCAATATGGTGCGCTGGACGGACAAGGCCGAGACCCGTGATGTCGTGCGCGTAATTGTGCGCAATGAGGTGTACAAGCTGCCAGAGACGAGCTATCCCGATGAAGTTCTCGGTGACTGCATCACCGAGATTTTTGAGTACTTCTACGAGAGGGATTTGGCAGCGTAGGGACGAGGTGCCGCAAGTAAGAAAAAGGCCGGGAAGCAACCCTCCCGGCCTTTTCAGTGTGTCAGGCCTAGCGTCCGCGTCGCTTTTTCATGATTCGAACAGACGGTCAATTCGCTACCAAATCGAAGAATGAGTCTGGACTAAGAATCGTTATGTCCTTGCGGTAGCGAGACGGTGTATGGCTCCTACAGGAAAGGAGCTATGGATTCCATAACATCCCGAACGGAATCGAGCGTTTCCGCGAAAGACAGGCCTGTGGCATAAGTGTGTTTCGATGCGTATGTCTGCCATTGCCGGCGAAGGCCGTCATCTGCCCTCATGGTATCGATGATTTCCTCGTGTCGCTCCATCGCCTCTTGGCTGTTGCGCTTCTCGCATGTCGCCGCAAGGGCCTGGGCGAGGGTGCGGCCACGGACTGTGCAGCCCCGAACATGCCATAGCTCGTAGATATCGTAAAAGTCGCGGATGCGTGTTGTCGCGACGTTCCTCGCTAGAACGGTCTCGATTTTCTCGGCCAGTACGGTTTCAAGCGGGTAAGCCATGACTATCGCAGAACCCTCGTCGAACACGAACGGGTATTCGTATGCGATGGCGCTGGGCGTAATCTTGTCCCCGGTTGTCACGTCGACCGTGAGCGGAACGGCCAGTGGGTCGTAGCAGGCGCGTAGGAACACCCTGATACCGGGATACTCGTCCGTTTCGCGAATGTCGTCCGTGCGTAGCAGCTCATAGGAAAGATCGTCTCCTGCGTCGATCGCGCAGATTTCCCCAAATACCTCGGCGGCCTTCGAGTGAGTCAGGGTGAAGCCCCTTACCGTGGTGTCGAGGTCTTTCGTGGTGCGTCTGTCCACGCCGATGAGCGATCCGATGAGCATCCGCCCTTCACGATGATGTAATCGCGCCAGGGTGACCTGGAGATTCGGTCAATCAGCCGTTCGAGCATGTAGTTCTGCAGCATCAGCTGAGGTGACACGCCCGCCGACTTTGCCCTGTTGTTGATGAGCGCCTTGAGCTGCATAGCGTTCCTGGCCTTCACAGCAGCACCTCCAGGTACCTTTTCACCTTCGCGGCCACGCCGAGCTTGTCGGCGAACGACTGCAGCTTTGGTAGGTTGCGTCCTTCAGACGAAAAGTACGACCGGAATGCTGGCGAGAGCAGCTGCAGGTCGGGTGACGACGTGCCGCGCAGCGCATCGCACAGGGTCCGTTCGGCGCCGTAGGCGCGTACTGAGTTGCCGTACGGCGTTGTGAGATCAGCGAGTCCGAGGTCGTGCAGCCCTTCGGGCGACGACTTCGCCACGATACCCTCCCTTTTCGCAGAGGACGGGTTGTAGCCCCTCGGAAAGCTCATCGTGAGCGATTCGGGCGCGGAATCGCAAAGCCCAAGCAGGTAGAGTGCGGTATCGTGTGAGAACACGCCGCGCGCGAAGCGGTGCTGCGCCACCACGTACTCGTCTTCCCAGGTGTCTGGCGTGCAGTATAAGCCTCGTTCGACCCTGACGAGCTTGTTGCGCTTCACCGCGTCTGCGAGATCGCGACTACGGATACCGTTCTCCCTGGCCATCGACGCAGTCAAGAAACCACTGTTCGCCGTGGTTATTTCCTCGAACGATTTCGTTTTGCCCTCCTGAACCTTTCATGCTACAGACCTTTCCATATTGTAGCATGAATAAATTCTCAAGGAAGAATGCTATTGCGGCTACGAGTGCCGCCTTGACCCTGTGCCCCCTTTCCGAGCGCGTATTCGGAAGCTCGGATCCGTCGCAACAACGACCAAGAGGGCCGTCAAGGTCAACGGTACCCGACAGCATTTTAAAGCACGTCTGATTGGCAATCTCCCCGAATCGTCCCGCGTTAAGCCATCTGCTGTGAATCCCGGTGGAAACCTGGGAGTAATCGAAGGGGTGGCCTGCGGTTTCGCGAATCAATTGGGCTATTCCCGAAACCGCGAATCATAGGCCTCTTCCGCGTTGCCCCGATTGTATATCGCCTGCATTCGGGCAGGTTCTTGCTATTTCCTTGCTTTGAGGGGCGCACAAGCAGCTACACTGTCGCGCCGGGGTGGGGGAGGGTCTCCACCGCGAGTTTTCCGTATCTGTCGGCGGCGCGCCCGTCGCATCCAATCAAAAGGCCACCAGATGATGAGACCAAAAATCCTGTCTCTTGCCCCCATGGAGGGGGTCACGGGACATGTGTTTCGCCGCGTGCACGCGGAGTGCTTCGGCGCGCTCGAGCGCTACTACACGCCGTTCATCTCTCCGCCGCGCCTGGGCTCAACCTTTGGCCAGCGGTATCGCGAGGAGCTTGACCCGCTCAACAGCCAGGGCCTCGATGTCGTGCCGCAGCTGTTGACCAAGAACGCCGATGAGTTCGTGCATGCCGCGCAGCTCCTGCGTGACATGGGCTACAGGGAGGTCAACCTGAACCTGGGCTGCCCGTCGGGCACGGTCGTGGCCAAGGGAAAGGGTTCCGGCTTTCTGCGCAACCCCGATGACCTTGAGGTTTTCCTGCGAGACATTTGCGACAGGTCGCCTTTGCCGGTGTCGGTCAAGACAAGGCTCGGCGTTTCCAGCGACGATGAATACGCGAAGCTCCTCGAGCTGTACTGCCGTCTTCCGCTTGCCGAGCTCATCGTGCACCCTCGCGTGCAAAAGGACCGCTATCAGGGGTCGCCGCGCTGGGAGCCGTATGGGGCCACGCTCGAGCAAGCGCCGTTCCCCGTGGCCTACAATGGCGACATCTTTGGCGTCGATGACATGAACGCCCTGCTAGATGCCTATCCTGCAACCCAGCATGTGATGTTGGGCAGGGGAGTTGTGGCCAACCCCGCCCTTGCGCGCATGATACGGGGAGGCAATCCCGCCACTTTGGACGAGCTTGCACATTTCCATGACAGGCTCTTCTGCGAATACGAGGCACTCATGGGTGCCGACAACGCGGCCGCCCGCATGAAGGAGTGGTGGTCCTACGCCAAGTGCTGCTTTGCCGATCCGGCCTCGGTTCACCTTGCCGTGAGGGGCGTGCGCGGCCAGGCCGAGTACATGGCCGCCGTCGAGCGCATCTTTTGCACGGAGGCGCTCGCAGACGAGCCGCGTTTGCGTTAGGCTCCATGCGGCCCTGGGGCATGTCGCGCTAACGCCTGAGATGAAGAGATCGCCTATTGGGCGGGCCCCGTGCTCGCCCAATTTGTTGGCTCTGCGTCAGTGCGCTGGCGGTTTTGTGTACTTGGGTTCAAGCACTTTTTGCGCGCTAAAATGACCCCCTCGCCTTTCTCGACGAGAAATAATTTCTTATACCCATTCGAGAAGAAATCAGGCCCATGCAGCGCGACAAGATTAAACCGATTCTGTTCAGCGTCATCAAGCATTCCAGCAAGGAGGAACTGCGCCGCCAGATCCCGAAGGACATCGTCTCGGGCATCGTTGTGGCGGTCGTGGCGCTGCCGCTTTCCATCGCGCTTGCCATTGCCTCGGGCGTGAGCCCCGAGCGCGGCATCTACACGGCCATCGTTGCCGGCTTCCTCATCGCCATGCTTGGCGGTTCGCGCGTGCAGATTTCGGGCCCCACCGCTGCGTTCGCCACCATTGTCGCAGGTATCGTCGCCACTGACGGCCTCGAGGGCCTCGTGGCCGCCACGCTTATCGCCGGCGTGATTCTCATCTTGATGGGCCTGCTCAAGCTCGGCACCCTCATCCGCTTCGTGCCTTACACCATCACCACGGGCTTTACCGCCGGCATCGCCGTCACCATCGTCATCGGCCAGATCAAGGACTTCCTGGGCCTCACCTATCCGGCCGGCACGGTCACGATCGACGCTGCCGACAAGCTCACCGCCGTGGTCGCCAACATCTCCACCTTCAATTGGCAGGCTTTGCTCGTGGGCCTCGTGTGCCTGGCCATCCTCATTCTCTGGCCTCGCGTGAACGACAAGATTCCCGGCTCGCTCGTTGCCGTCATCGTCGGCGCCGTCATGGTGCCGCTTTTCGGCATGAACGTGAACACCATTGGCGACCTCTACACCATCCAGGCGGGGCTTCCCCAGTTCCAGGTGCCCCAGCTCAGCTTCGAGCTCTTCCGCAACGAGCTTTCCAACGGCGTCACCATCGCCATCCTGGCGGCCATCGAGTCGCTGCTTTCGTGCGTCGTGGCCGACTCCATGATCTCGGCCCACCACCGCTGCAACATGGAGCTCGTCGCGCAGGGCGTGGGCAACATCGGCTCGGTCCTGTTCGGCGGCATCCCTGCCACGGGCGCCATCGCCCGCACCGCCGCCAACGTCAAGAGCGGCGGCCGCACGCCCATCGCCGGCATGGTGCACGCCCTCGTGCTGCTGCTTGTACTCGTCTTCCTCATGCCCTACGCCGCGCTGATCCCTATGCCCACCATCGCTGCCATCCTGTTGCAGGTGGCCTACAACATGAGCGGCTGGCGCAACTTTGCGCACCTGTGCCGCACCGCCTCGAAGGGCGCCGTGGGGGCGCTGCTGCTCACGTTCGTCCTCACCATTGTGTTCGACCTGGTCACGGCCATCGCCGCCGGCATGACCATCACGGTGGTCCTCTTCATGAAGATGGTGAGCGAGGAGACCGAGGTCAAGGGCTGGAAGTACTACTGCGACGAGAACTCCGAGGTCACGCACCTGCGCGAGCTTCCCAAGAGCGTGCGCGTCTACGAGATCAACGGCCCCATGTTCTTCGGCATGACCGACCGCATCACCGACATCTCGGTCAAGGAGTTCACCCGTTACCTCATCATCCGTATGCGCGGCGTGCCTTCGCTTGACTCCTCGGGCATGAACGCCCTGGAGAACCTCTACGAGTACTGCAAGGAGAACGGCGTGCAGCTCATCATCAGCCACGCCAACGAGCAGCCCATGGCCACCATGCGCCATGCCGGTTTCGTCGACCTTGTGGGCGAGGAGCACTTCCGTCCCAACATCGACGACGCCATCGCCCATGCCCGCGAGCTCGTCGCTGCCGACGAGCAGGCGGAGAAGGCCGCCTAGCGCGCACCCGCTTTTCCTCAAGGCCGCTTGCCTCCTGCTGGAGGCGGGCGGCCTTTTGCGTATTGCGCTGGTTTTGTCGCTTCGCGCGGCAACGGGTACAATCGTTGCGTTTGGTTTTTGCGGCCCCAACCGAAAGGCCCCCATGTCGACACTCGTTCTCGGAGACCTCCACCTCAAACAGCCTTTTATCCTGCCCCGCCTGCTGTGTTATGTGCGCGACCCCGAGCTGGCCGTGGGGCGCGTCGTGTTCTTGGGCGACGCGTGCGACGATTGGGGCGCCACTGAGCACCGCGCCCTTGACGCCCTTTCCTACCAGGCAGATTGGGTGGAAGCTCGCAGGGCTGAGGGCCTGAGGGTCGACGTCCTCATGGGCAACCATGACCTGTGCTACATCCGCGGCCGCGTGGGGTCGGGCACGATGCCGGGCATTATGCGCGAGGTGCGCGATGTGCTCGAGGACCGCCTCCATGTGCAGATGGCCACGACGGTGGGCTCGTTTTTGTGCTGCCACGCGGGCATCACGCAGGAGTGGGCCGACGAATACCTGGCAGAGGTGGACAAGACGCCCACGGACATCGCCGCCTGCCTCAACGCGATGCTCTGCGACTCGGGCCAATGGGCCGCTCTCGACAGCGCCGGCGCCTCCAGGGGAGGCTGGCAGGCTCCCGGTCCCGTGTGGGCCGACGTGTCCGACATGCTCTACGGGGCGCTCGCCGACCTCAACCAGATCGTGGGCCACACTCCGATTGCCCGCGCCGGCAGGCTCGGCCTCGTGGGCTGGGAGGACGGCTGCGCTCCCGAGATCTGGGCGTGTGACACGTTTTCGCTGCGCCGCTCGGGGGCGGCCATCGGCGACGGTTCGATGGTGCTGGTCGAGGACGACGGCCGCCCCCGTCGCCTGGCGTTTCCCGGCGAGGGCGGCTATGAAGCGGTCGCGCGTGCCGTGGCGGCCCAACGCGAGCTCTAAGGGCCGCTCAAGGCGAGGCATGCCCGCAAACCAGGCTGGTTTCATTTGGGAACCCCGGTGATTCCGGGGGAGGAGATAGGGAGATTCATGCAATACCGCGAGTTGGGCAAGACCGGCGTGCAGGTAAGCGAGATCGGCTACGGCGCTGAGTGGATCCACGGTGACGACCCCGAGGGCACCCGCGAGATCGTGCGCCGCGCCGCCCAGGCCGGCATCAACATCGTCGACTGCTGGATGGCGGACCCTGCGGTGCGCCGTGCGCTGGGAGCCGCCGTGTGCGAGCAGCGCGACCACTGGGTGGTCCAGGGCCACTTTGGAGCCACCTGGCAGGATGGCCAGTATGTGCGTACGCGCGACCTGGACAAGGTCGTGCCTGCGTGGGAGTTTTTGCTTGAGTGCTTCGGTGGCCACATCGAGCTCGGCCTCATCCACTATGTCGACGCGGTCGACGAGTTCAAGGCCATCATGGACAGTCCCTTCATCGACTACATCCGCGCAGAGAAGGCGGCCGGCCATATCGACCACATCGGCCTTTCGACCCACAACCCCGAGGTCGCGCTTGTTGCCTGCGACTATCCCGAGGTTGAGATGGTCATGTTCTCGATGAACCCGGCGTTTGACATGCTGCCACCCTCCGAGAACATCGAGACCCTGTTTGTCGAGCATTACGACGACGCTCTGTCCAACGTTGACCCCAAGCGCCAGGAGATGCTGCGCGCGTGCAGCATGCGCGGCGTGGGCATCACCGTCATGAAGCCCTTCGCCGGCGGCCGCCTGCTCGACGCCGCGAAGTCCCCCTTCGGCGCAGCCATGACCACGACGCAATGCATCGAGTACTGCCTTTCGCGCCCGGCCGTGGCCTCGGTCATGACGGGCTTCAGCACCATCGAGGAGCTCGAGGGCTGCCTTGCCTATGAGGACGCGACGCCCGCCGAGAAGGATTTCGGCCGCGTGCTTGCCGCAGCCCCGGCGCACTCCTACTTCGGCCAGTGCATCTATTGCGGCCACTGCCAGCCCTGCGTGATGGGTATCAACATTGCCGAGGTCAACAAGTTCGCCGACCTGGCCATGGCCCACGACGAGGTGCCACCCTCGGTGCGCGAGCACTACAAGGCGCTGCCCGCCCATGCTGAAGATTGTATCGGGTGTCATCGCTGTGAGCGTAACTGCCCCTTCGGCGTGAAGATTGCGCAGCGCATGCGCCAGACCGCCAAGCTTTTCGGCTTGTAAGCCGCCTGCTTGAGGGAAGCCAGGCTCGCGTTTGCATCAAACAAAAGGGGCCCGCAGGAAACGTTACGCATGCGCGCGCGTCCTGCGGGCCCCTTGCTTGCATGCGGGGCGGCTCCTGTCGGTGTGTGCCGGCCTTATTGGCTTGCCTGGTCTTGCCGGGCGAGCCATTCCACGGCTGAGAGGGCCGCGACATTGCCCTGACCTGCGGCTTTGATGTACTGGTAGGGTTTGCCCGCGATGTCGCCGGCAACGAAAAGGCCTGGGATGTTGGTCGCCATCTGCAGGTCGCACACAACGTGGGGCCCGTCGGTCGCAAGGCCGCCGACGAGCTGGTCGGCGGCGACGGCGTCACGCAGCACAAATACCGCGCTCACCTCGTGGTTTCCGTCTTGGGTGAGAAGGGCGCAGGTCGCGCCGTTGCCCTCGATGCCAAGGGGTCGCTCCTCCACGACTTCGATGCGCTCGTCGCCCGGCACGTCGTGGCGCTTCCCAAAGAAGTAGAGCACGCGGCCGCACACCTCGGCGAGGTAGAGCGCCTCGCGCCAGGATTCCTCGCTGTAGCCGATGACCGCCACGGTCTTTCCCCTGTAGAGATGGCCGTCGCAGGTGGCGCAGTAGCTCACACCGCGTCCGAGCAGCTCTTTTTCACCCGGCCAAGGTTTGCCCATGACGACGCCGCTGGCAAGTACCACGCTGCGGGCCTCGTATATGTCATGTGCGCCCTGCAGGGCGAAGTAGTCGCCCATGGGGTAGACGGCCACGATCTGTTCGGGCGTCACCGCCACGCCCATCGCGTCGAGGTGGGCGCGCATGTGCGATGCCAGCTCCGCCCCGCTGACGTCGGGCAGACCCGTGTAGTTGCGTATCTCGTGCGCCTTGCTCATCTTGGTGCTCAGCTCGGCGCTTCCAAAAAGCGCAACCTTCTTGTTGCGCAGCTTGGCCGTCACCGCGGCCGATACGCCCGCCGGTCCCGTGCCGACAATCGCGATGTCCATCCGGTCCATGCTTGCCTCCTTGCGGTGAGTGCCTGGTGTTCTCAACCCAGTATATGCCCCGCGGTGCCTGTTCTCGCACCGGCCTGCGGCGGACCTCCTTGCAAGACGCGCAATCTCATGTTCCCTTCGTGATGCACTGGCATGAGGGCCCTCAAGTTTGGTATGCTTCCTCAGCTCACGGGGCGCCTGGTCGGAAACCAGCGTCCGTCATCTACCATAAGGAGTTTTATCATGAAGCAGGGTATCCACCCCGAGTACGTCGAGTGCACCGTCCGCTGCACCTGCGGCAACACCTTCAAGACTCACTCGACCGTTTCTGAGCTCACCGTCGAGCTTTGCAACGCTTGCCACCCCTTCTACACTGGCCAGCAGAAGTTCGTTGACAACGCCGGTCGCGTCCAGCGCTTCGCCAGCAAGTTCGGTGGCGCCGCTGCCGCTCTGGCTGAGAAGCAGGCCGCTGAGAAGGCTGCCCGCGCTGCCAAGGCCGCCGAGGCCGAGGCCGCTGCTAAGATTGAGCGCGAGAAGAAGGCCGCCGAGAAGGCCAAGCGCGCCGCTGAGTACGCTGCTGCTCACGCCAACGACCCCGTCGAGGCTCCTGCCGCTGAGGCCGAGGCTCCCGAGGCCGAGTAGCCTTTAGCCCTGCCACGCAAGGCACCAGCACGTTCCTTAAGCCGGCCCTTCGAGTCATACCGAGGGGCCGGCTTTTTTCGTACCGAAGGATTGGGAGGATTCCATGGACGTTACGCTTCTCTACCACACGCCTGAACCCGAGCGCGCCGTGGCGACTGCTGCCCGCCTTTGCTATGCCCCCGTGGGCGGCCGCGAGCTCATGGAGAGCCTGACCGACGAGAAGATTCGCAAGGTTCTCACCACCATCATGGCGAGCGGTCACTTCTCCACGCTTGAGCATGCCAGCTACACGTTTGCCGTTGAGGGCGTGAGCCGTGCGCTCACCCATCAGCTTGTGCGCCATCGTCTTGCGAGCTACAACCAGCAGTCGCAGCGCTACGTCAAGTTCAAGGAAGAGCCGCCTATCGTGCGTCCCGCCAGCGTCGACACCAATCCCGAGGCCGCCCAGGCCTTTGACGAGGCCATCGATGCGTGCTGGCAGGCCTACGACAAGCTCGTGCAGGCCGGCGTTCCTGCCGAGGATGCGCGCTATATCCTGCCCAACGCCTGCGAGACCAAGATCGTCGTGACCATGAACATCCGCGAGCTCATGCACTTCTTCTCCAACCGCTGCTGCAACCGCGCGCAGTGGGAGATTCGCGAGCTTGCCTGGAAGATGCTCGAGCTTGTGAGGCCCACGGCCCCCTTCATTTTCCGCACGGCGGGCCCGGGCTGCATGCGTGGGGCATGCCCGGAGGGCAAGATGTGCTGTGGCAACCCCTATCCGCGTCCGGCCGAACTGTAATCAAACTTCAGGAGAGCGTGTCATGTCCCAGTACCAGGACGGCAATCCGTACGGCAACCAGCAGAACCCCCAGGGTCAGTACCAGCAGACGCCTCAGGGTCAATATCAGCAGGCCGACAACGTGCCCGTTTACTCTCGCGCCCAGGTTGTTGCCTGGCAGCAACAGCAGATGGCCATGCTGCGGAAGGGCATCGACGACGTACAGCAGCAGGCTCGCGCGAAGTCGCACCGCACGGCGGCTGTCACGGCGCTCATCGGCCTCGCGGTAGGCGTGCTCGCCGCAATCGTCCTGGCCAGGTTTGTCTTTGGCTGGGGCACGACGAAGCTCGATCCCGTTGCGCCCGCCTTGGCCGACACCGAGCTCTCCTGCGTGGTGGGCACCTACACCTACAACGGCGAGACGTTCGATATCACGGCACGCGAGGCCATCGAGGGCACGCAGTCTCTCTCGTACTCGCTCAACGCCGACGGCACCTACGACGCGCCCTCCTCGGACATGGTCCTTGCGTATGCCCGCAACCAGGTGCTTGCCCAAATCGCCGCCGACGCCGGCATCACGGCGAGCGCCGACGAGGTGAATGCCTACATGCAGCAGCTCGTGGGCACAACCGACATCACCCAGGCGGCTGCCTACCTGCACATGGACGTCGACCAGGCTCAGGCGGCCCTGCAGCAGGCCTGCACCATCTCCAAGCTCAAGGACAGCGTGTGCCCCGCCTCTGCCCAGACGCTTCAGGAGCCTGTGTGGCCCTCCGACGGAAACACCGAGCTGGGCTATCCCGAGTACGCCGACTACATCATCGGCCTGCTCGGCGCCAACTGGGACGCAACCACCCAGTCGTGGGCAAACACCGACAACGCCTACTATGCCGTGCTCAAAGACCAGGTTTTCGCGCAGGGTTCTGCCAGCTACAATGCTGCAATGCTTGCGTATAACGTGGCATACCAGCAAGCCGGCGGCACAGCGGGCGATTCGTCGGCTGCCTGGACCGATTACGTCAACACCTACCTCGACAAGGCCGCTATCGTCATCTACACGCTGCGCGCCTAAGGGCTGCGGCGAAGGCGGCCTGGCATGCGCGGGGCCGACGGGAAGGATTCTCGAACCACAATGGCTGACACTAAGGACCAAAACACCGGGGAGCTCTTCCAGACCCACATCGGTGGTGCCGCCATGCTCGAGGGCGTCATGATGCGCGGTCGCTATTCCTGGGCCGTTGCCGTGCGTGAGCCCGAGGGCGGCATCTACGTGGAGGAGCACGACGTTCCCGGCTATGGCAAGAAGCAGCCTTGGCGCAAGTGGCCGCTCGTGCGCGGCTGTGTCGCCATGGTTGAGTCCCTCGTGCTGCAGTACAAGGCCATGGGCATCACCGCCGCCCACGCCTATGACTTCGACGAGGACGAGGAGCAGGCCAAGAAGCTCGAGGGCAAAAGCGAGGCTGAGAAGCAGGCCGCGCGTGCCGAGGCAGCCGAGCAGATCGCCGAGGAGCAGCGACAGGCCAGCGAGGAGGCCGAGGAGAAGGGCATGGCCGGCTGGATGGCCGTCTCCATGGCCCTGGGCGTGCTGCTGGGTGTGGCCCTCTTCATCTTCGTGCCTGCCTTTGTGACCAACCTCGTCGTGGGCGATTACTCCCATGACAACATGGTTGCGTGGAACCTGCTCGACGGCGTGCTGCGCGCCGCCATCTTCGTGCTGTACATGTGGCTCATCGCCCTCATGCCCGACATCAGGAAGATGTACCGCTACCACGGCGCGGAGCACAAGACCATCCACTGCCTGGAGCATGGCCTCCCGCTCACGCCTGAGAACTGCATGGCGTTCTCCCGCCAGCATGTGCGCTGCGGCACGGCGTTCATCATCATGGTGCTCATCGTGTCCATCATCGTGTTCACCGTGTTCCCCACCGACATGCTCGTGGAGGCCCTGGGCCTTGAGGGTGGCGTGGGGCGCTTCCTGGTGGTGCTTCTCACCCGCATTGTCTTGCTGCCGCTCGTGGCGGGCCTCTCTTATGAGGTCACCGTGCGCTGGGCCGGCCAGCATCCCGACAACCCGCTGGTGAAGATTGTGCTTGCCCCGGGCATGGCCATGCAGCTCATCACCACCAACGAGCCCGATACCTGCCACCTTGAGTGCGCCATCGCCGCGATGAAGGCCGTTGTGGCACGCGAGGCGCGCGAGGAGGGTTGGGAGCTTGGTCCCGACGGTTTGCCCCGTGACATCACCTCACTTTCTGGTTGCCCGATGGCCACCGACGTGCCTGACTCAGTTGCACAGGGAAAGGAGTAACGACCATGGAAGAGGCCGCCTTCAAACCGTATGATGCTCAGAGCTCGATTCGCATCGCTCCCGACCGCCTTGCCGAGGCTCTCATGTGCGTGCATGCGGCGCTTGCGGCATATGCACCCGTCGACGAGCAGCTCATGAGCGACATCCACGGCGACTCGCTGGCGTTCGACCATCTTGTGCGTTCCGCCTCGGGCCAGGTGCGTCGCTTTGTTGAGCAGACTTTGGGTGAGGGCTTCTCCTCCGAGGAGCTCGACTGCGTGTGTACGCTGCTCTACTACCCTGAGTTTGCCTACGAGGACGAGTGGGAGCATGTGTGCGAGGGCCTCGACGTTGATGACCTCGTTGACCTGGCCGAAGATGTGCGCCAGCGTTGCACGGGGGCCTTCCACCTGATCGGTGATATTTGGGATCGCGGCCCGCGTGGCGACGAGGTCATGGCGACCCTCATCTCCACCCCGCGCGTCGACGTGCAGTGGGGCAACCACGACGTGTGCTGGATGGGTGCCGCCGCCGGCGACCCCGTGTGCATCGCGACGCTTCTGCGCAACAACATCAAGTACATGAACGTCGAGCAGTTCGAAGAGGGCTACGACATCGACCTTGAGCCCCTCTTCACGTTTGCCGAGGACACCTATACCGAAGAGGGCTCGCTCGCGCCGTGCCTCAAGGCCATGAACGCCATCCTGTTCAAGTGCGAGGGCCAGGCCGTGCGCCGTCACCCCGAGTGGCACATGGACGAGCGTCTCCTGTGGGCCGCAATGGACCTGGAAGCCGGCCAGGTGCGAATCGGCGACGCCCTCTATCCGCTCAAGACGCGCGACTTCCCCACGTTCGACGTGGCCGACCCCTTTGCGCTCACGGCTCGCGAGCAGGAGGTGCTCGATGGGCTCGTCGAGGCGTTCCTGTCGAGCGAGAGGCTGCAGTCGCAGGTGCAGTGGCTCTACGACCACGGTTCGGTCTACAAGGTCGACGGCGACCTGCTGCTCTTCCACGGCTGCGTCCCCATGAACGAGGACGGTACGTTTGCCCAGGTAGACTGCGGTTCTGGCGTGGCGCGCTCCGGCAGGCTCCTGCTTGATTGGGTCGACGCCCTGTGCCGTCGCGCTTGGGAGGAACGTCGTCAGGCTGACCTCGACTGGATGGGGTACCTCTGGTGCGGCTGGCAGTCCACGTTTGCAGGCCGCGTTGTCAAGACGTTCGAGCGCACCTACCTTGAGGACAAGTCCACCTGGACCGAGCCTGAGGATCCCTACTATGCCCTCACGCGCGAAGATGCGCATGCGGCCCAGTCGGTGCTTGCCGAGTTCGGGGTCGATCCCGTCCACGGTCGCATCGTGAACGGCCACACGCCGGTGAAGCTGCCCAAGGGTGAGAGTCCCGTGCGTGCCGAGGGTCACCGCCTTGTGATTGATGGAGGCCTCTGCCAGGCCTATCGCAAGACCACAGGTATCGCCGGCTACACGCTCGTGCGCAAGGGCGACGAGCTCACACTGGTGAGCCACACCGATTTCCCGGGCATCGACGCCGTGCGCTCTTCTTGCGCCGACATGGGCCATGCCGCCCAGGCGCTCTAAGCTCCAGGGAATTGCCAAACACACAAGAGGGGCCGGCCGAGCCTGCGCGTGTCGCAAGGCTGGGTCGGCCCCTCTTTGTATATATGGTGCAGGCGTGCGTGCTTGGTGAATATGACCCTACAGCATGAGGTCCAGGCTCACCGGGCAGTGGTCTGAGCCGTAGACGTCGTTGAGGATGGAGGCGTCGGCCACCCTGCCTGCCAGCGCCTCGCTCACGAGGAAGTAGTCGATGCGCCAGCCGGCGTTCTTCTCTCGAGCCTTGAAGCGGTAGCTCCACCAGCTGTAGGCCTCGGTGAGGTCGGGGTGGAGCATGCGGAAGGTGTCGACGAAGCCGGCGTCGAGCAGCTCGGTGAACGCTGCGCGCTCCTGGTCGGAAAAGCCTGCCTTGCCCCTGTTGGGACCGGGGTTCTTCAGGTCGATCTCGTTGTGCGCAACGTTGAAGTCGCCGCAGGTGACCACGGGTTTGGTGGCCTCAAGGTCTTTGAGGAACTCGCGGTAGCGCCTGTCCCACGCCATGCGGTAGTCGATGCGCGCCAGCCCCTCCTGGGCGTTGGGCGTGTAGACGTCCACGAACCAATACCGATTGAACTCGAGCGCACAGATGCGCCCCTCGTTGTCGGGGTCGTCGGCGAACCCCATGCGCACGCTGCGGGGCTCCTCGCGGCTGAACACGGCCGTGCCCGAGTAGCCCTTCTTCTCGGCGTAGTTCCACACCTGATGGTAGCCCTCGGGCCTGAAGCAGAGTTTCTCCTGGTCAGGCTCTTGAAGCTTCGTCTCCTGCAGAGCCACCACGTCAGCGTCGAAGCTGTCGAAAAGCTCGGCGAACCCCTTCTTCATCACGGCACGCAGGCCGTTCACATTCCAGCTCACAAAGCGCAGCGGCTTGTTCTGTGTCTCCATTGCCCGGGCGTTCCTTCCTCGTCGTGCCCCGCGCTGTTGCGAGGGCACCCTGGGTGTGCGCAGGCCATGATAGCAGCCCTTGGCGGGGCGGGGACCTCGGCCATGACTGCTACAATTGGGCGCACATTTCTGCTGAGAATTGCTGGAAGGCGTCAAACGCGCCGGCTGCATGGCCCGTCTGGGAGGTCGTCACTTGATGGATTCGAACAAGATCGAGCAGGGTGTCCGCCTGATTCTTGAGGGAATGGGGGAGGACCCCGCGCGGGAAGGCCTGCTTGACACGCCCGCCCGCGTGGCACGCGCCTGCACGGAGCTTCTCGGCGGCATGGGGCAAGACGCGGCGCAGCTCTTCACCACGACGTTCGAGGCCGACCACCACGAGATCGTCATCGTGCGCGACATCGAGTTCTTCTCCATGTGCGAGCATCACCTGCTGCCGTTCTACGGCGTGGCCCACGTCGCCTACCTGCCCAGCGCGCAGGGCCGGGTCTGCGGCATCAGCAAGCTTGCCCGCACGGTGGAGCTCTTCGCCCGTCGCCTGCAGCTCCAGGAGCGTCTCACCTCGCAGGTGGCCGACGCGGTGATGGACAACCTCGCCCCGCAGGGCGTCATTGTCAAGATGAGTGCCGAGCACATGTGCATGACGATGCGCGGCGTCTCCAAGCCCGGCTCGCACACGGTGACCCTGGCGACGCGCGGCGTCTTCGCCGACGACGCCGCCCTTGCGGCCCGCGCCCTTTCGCTTCTCGACTAGGGGAGGGCTGCGACATGGCTGAACTGGCACAAGAGTGGCGCTGTGGCAGTCGCGTGCTTGATTTGGGGCGCACCCGCATCATGGGCGTGCTCAACGTGACGCCCGACTCCTTCAGCGACGGCGGCGCGCACGACTCCCTTGCCGAGGCACTCGCCTGGGCCGACAAGATGCTCGATGACGGTGCCGACCTCATCGACGTGGGCGGCGAGTCCACCCGCCCCGGTTTTACGCCGGTGGGGCAGGACGAGGAGATTGCCCGCGTCGCCCCTGTGGTCGAGGCCCTTGCGGCACGCGGCGTGCTCGTCTCGGTGGACACGCGCCACCCGGGTGTCGCGCGAGCCGCGCTTGACGCAGGCGCTCACATTCTCAACGACGTCTCGGGCTTCGAGGACCCCGAGATGGTGCGGGTTGCCGCTGAGTATGGTTGCGGTGTTGTGGCCATGCACGCCTGCAAGGGCTACCTGGCAGGCCAGGCGCGAGCCGACGCGGGCAAGGACCCCGAGGGCTTCGCGCGCGAGGTCGAGGCGTACCTGCTTGCTCAAGCGCACGTGCTTGAGCAAGCAGGCGTTGACCCCTCTTCCATCTGCATTGACCCAGGTCCCGGCTTCGGCACGAACGCCGACGAGGACCTCGCCGTGCAGGCGGCCACCTCGGCCATGACGCGCCTGGGCTATCCCTATCTGTGCGCCCCCTCGCGCAAGCGCTTTGTCGGCGCCGTCTCTGGCTCCAACCCTGCGGTTGCCCGCGATGCGGCAACGGCGGGCGTGGTGTGCGCGGCGGCTCTCGCAGGCGCCCGCATCGTGCGCGTCCATGACGTGCGCACCAGCGCTCAGGCCCTGCGTTGCCTGGAGGCATGCGTGGGCATCGCTCCCGCCCGTCGTGCCTTCATCGCCCTGGGCGGCAACATGGGCGACCGCCTGGCCTCGCTCAAGGCCGCCTGCTCCGCTCTCGACGCCCTGCCTCAGACCAGAGTGGTCGCCGCAAGCAGGGTCTACGAGACCGAGCCTGCCTACCTGGGCGACCAGGACCTGTTCGCCAACGCCGTGGTCGAAATCTCCACCCGTCTGCACCCCCGTGCCCTCATCGAGGCGCTTCTCGGCATCGAGGATGCTGCGGGACGGGTGCGCACGGTGAAAAACGGCCCCCGCTGCCTCGACGTCGACCTGCTGTGGATGGAAGGCGAGCGCCATGTGGGCCCGCGCCTTACCTGCCCGCATCCCCTCATCGGCGAGCGCGACTTTGTGCTCGTGCCCCTCGGCGACCTTGTGGGCGACGTCGAGGCGTTTTGCGCCCGTGATGGCATCGCATGCGTGCCGCCTGAGCAGCGCGTGGGCCACATCGAGCGCGTCCTGGGCAACCTCGCCTAGATTCGGGCTTACCCGTACCCTCAACTCGAACTTTATCCTGAAAGGCGGCTCCCATGAGCACCTTGTCGCAAACCGAGACAAACGACCTGCTCAGGGTCGTAGATGTGACCGCTTCCACCAATGACGACGCCCGCGAGGCGGCACGTGAGGGGGCTCCGCACGGCTCTGCCGTCGCTGCCCGTGTGCAGACGGCGGGTCGTGGCAGGCGCGGCCACGTGTGGGAGTCGCCGCGCGGCAGCCTCTATCTCTCGTGCGTCTTGAGGCCCAGCGTGCCCATGCACTTCTTCACCGGCCTGCCTGCGGTGTGCGCCCTGGGCGTGCTCGACTGCCTGCGCGACGACCTGGGCATCGCCCAAGCGGCGCTCAAGTGGCCCAACGACATCGTCGCGGGTCCTTCCAAGCTCGCCGGCATCCTCGTTGAGGCTGGCTCTTCTGCCATGGGTACCTTTGCCGTGTGCGGCGTCGGCGTCAACGTGGCCCCCGCCATGGCTGACACTGCCCCTCAGGCCCAAGCGACCCCCGAGGCGGATGCCGTCCCGAGCCCCGAGGCCCTGGCGCGCACGTGCCTGGAGGAGTTGGTCGAGGACCCCTCGAAGCTTCCTGCCTTCGAGGATATCGCCGAGCTTTTGCGCCGCCGCATTGTGGCGCGTGTGGATGCCTGGGACCTTGCATGCCGGCAGGGGAGGGCCCAGGCTGGCCCCCTTGCCCCCATCCTCAACGAGTACTTCGACTGCTGCCCCCTGCTGGGCCACCGTGTGAGGGCGCTTTCTCCCGAGGGCGAGCTGGTCTGCACGGGGTACTTCGCCGGCTTGGACTGCTGGGGCCGCGCCACTGTCAGGCGTGACGATGGCGTCGAGGTTGTTTACACGTCCGAAATGGTCTCGCTGCGCCCCGAGTAGTAGACTCCACGCCTGCGCATGAGCGCATCGTTGAGGTTTGTCCATATGAGAAGAGGGAGCACCCGCATGAATCAGACGGCCGCCGTATCCAAGCCCGGCATCTCCACGCTCGACATCGCCCAGTGCGGTGTCGTCATCGCGCTCATTGCGGTGGCGGCCCAGGTCACCGTGGCCATTGGCCCAGTTCCCTTCACCCTGCAGCTGCTTGTCGTGGTGCTCGCCTCGCTCATTTTCACCCCGCGCCAGGCTTTCATCGCCCTTGCCGGCTACATCCTCCTCGGCCTTGTGGGCCTGCCGGTGTTTTCCGGTGCCGCCGGCGGCTTTGCCAAGCTCTGCGGTGTCACGGGCGGCTACCTCTACGGCTTCGTCGTCTCGGCGTTTCTGGGCGCCTTGCTGCGCCGTCTGGTTCTGGGCGATCCCGCCTGCGCCGGCAAGCCGCGCCGCATCGCCTCTGACGTCGTTGCCTGCGTGGCCACCGTTGTCGTGTGCTACGCCATCGGTACCGCTCACTTCATCGCGGTGAGCGCCCTGGCTGGCACCTCGGTCGAGCTCGGCTATGTGCTGGGCGTCTGCGTCGTTCCCTTCATCCTGCCCGACGTGCTCAAGTGCGTTGCCGCCGTGCTGGTTGCCTGGGCCCTGCGCGCTGCCATCCCTTCCATTGCCGCGCGTTAGAAATTCGCAGCTCGTTGCCCATTTCTCGCAGCTGAGTAGCTCATCGTTTTAAAAGTTGCATTTTCACAACAAAGCCTTTCAAGCCTTTCCTTCCCATGACGGGCAGGTACCATGCTGTTTTGAATGCATGTATCTGCTCTACGTGGAGAGGAAGGGCTTTTTCATATGAACAAAGCAGCCAAAAAGCGCCTCATCGTTGTGGGACTCGTGATCGTCGTTGTCGCCCTCGCGCTGTTCGCTGTGCTGGGAGGCGGTGCGGCTGCCGCCACGCTCACGGTGGAGCAGGCTGTCTCGGGCGATTACGAGGGCAAGAAGATCCAGGTGTCCGGCCCTGTCGTCAAGGACTCATACACCACCGAGGGAACGAACTGCATCTTTAAGATCGCCGGCTCCGAGGAAGGCTCCAACGCCGAGCTCGAGGTCATCTACGGCAAGGGCATGCCCTCCTCGTTCGGCACGGGCGTGACTGCCATCTGCACGGGCACCCTGCAGGACGGCGCGCTGCTGTGCTCCGAGCTTGCCACCAAGTGTCCCTCCAAGTACGAAAGCGCCGAGGGCGCGGTCACGGCTGCCGTCATCGCCGCTGCTCCCGCAAGCTACGTCGGCGTCGATGTCAAGCTTGCCGGCTATGTCACCGAGGGTTCCATCGCCGACGCGTCCCAGGACGTGCGTTTCGTCGTGAACTCTCAGGGCTCAAGTCTCAATGTCAGCTATAAGGATGCTCTGCCCGAAGGCATGGAGGATGGCAGCGCGGTCGTGGTGAGCGGTGCTCTTGACGCCGACGGCGAGACGTTCGTCGCCACCGATGTCGCGCTCGACGCTTCCGTGCAGTCCGAGTAACTTATAAGGAGAGGTTTGAAGATGGTTTCGTATGCTATGGGCGCCATTGGCGCGGGGGCGCTGTGGGTTGCCTTCGCGGCCACCATCGGTGCTATCGTCTTGCTGATTGCAGGTCACCTCAAGGCCGGCAAGCCCATTGGTAAAGGCGTAGCCAAGGCCGGCGCGTCGAAGGACGCCGCCTCCCTGCGCGCGGGTCGCATCTGCGTTTTCGTCGCCATGTTCGCCCTGCTTCTGGCCTGCGGCATCATCGTCGAGGGCTTCTTCACGCATAACGTCGCCCTGTACTACGTTGCCACCCAGTACCCCACCGACACGGGCTCGCTCTTCTGGTTCTACCAGCTCGCCGGCCTGTGGGCGGGACGTGCCGGCTCGCTTCTCACCTGGGCGTTTCTCATCAGCGCCTTTGCCGGCTATGTCGCCTGGCGTCGTCACAAGCACCCCGAGCGCCTTTCCGATGTTGCGCTCGTCGTCATCATGTCCGTCCTTCTGCTCTTCATCGCCGTCATGCTGTTCAGCTCGGGCAACAACCCCTTCATTCTTACTGACCGTGCCTACATTGACGAGGCCACCGGCGCCCTTGTCGGCCAGGCAACTGCCTGGGGCATGAACCCGCTGCTGCAGCACTGGGCCATGGCCATCCATCCGCCGACGTTGTTCATCGGCTATGCAGGCATGACTGTGCCGTTCGCCTATGCCATCGCGGCCCTCGTGTGCAACGACCCCTCCAAGCACTGGGTTGAGCTTTGCCAGCGTATCGCCCTGTTCTCCTTCATCTTCCTCACCGCCGGCATCGGCCTGGGTGCCGTGTGGGCTTACGTCTGCCTGGGTTGGGGCGGCTATTGGGGCTGGGATCCGGTCGAGAACGCCTCGCTTCTCTCCTGGCTTGTCGCCGTCGCCATGATCCACACCTTCACCGTGTACCGTCGTCGCAACATGATGAAGGGCTGGGCCGTCTTCACCGCCACCCTCACGTTCGTCTTTGTCGTGCTCGGCACGTTCATCACCCGCTCGGGCCTCGTCGAGTCGGTCCATGCCTTCGACAACGACCCCGTGTCGCTCTACCTGTTCCTTGCCGTCATGCTCGGCGCCTTGATTGTGCTGCTCGTTGCCTGGATCGTGCGTCGTCAGAGCTTCCAGAGTTCCGACGACATCGAGAAGGTCGTCTCCAAGAACGGCTCGTACTACCTCACGAACCTCGTCATGGTGTTCGCCGGCATCCTGCTTGCCTACCTCACTATCTCCAGCGCACTTCCCAGCTGGCTGCCCGCCGGTGGCCTCACCATCGGCACGGGTGCCTACGAGACGGTTGCCCGTCCTCTGGGCGTCATCCTGTGCGCCCTGGCCGCCGTGTGCCCCTTCCTCATGTGGAAGAAGACCGACGGCAAGCAGTTCTGGTCCAACATGCGCCTGCCGCTCATCATCGCGGCCGTGCTCGCCGTGGCGCTCATCGGCCACTGGGCCTTCAACTTGCTGCCCGCCTATGAGGCCAACCTCTCCCAGGCCGACACCGTCGCCGCCGCCGACCTGCAGAACATGGGTCCTGCCTGGTATTACAACGGCCTTGCGGTCATCGCCATGCTTGTGGGCTCGCTTCTTGTCGCCGACTCCGCCTACCTGGTCGTGCGCGGCGTGCGTGCCCGCATGAACAACAAGGGCGAGAGCCTGCCCCGCGCGATTGCCGGCATCGTGACCAAGACCCCTGCTCAGACGGGTGGTTACCTCACGCACCTGGGCCTGGGCATCGTGCTCATCGGCCTGGTGGGCTCGGCCATGTACATCACCGACCGCACCTACATCTTCAACGAGGGCGACACGGCTCGCGTGGGTGCCTACACCCTCAAACTCACCGACGCCACCGAGGCTCATTACGACGACCAGAACAACCGCCTTTCCGACGTGACCGTCGAGGTCTCCAAGGGCGGG
>Ga0129308_1001586_pt1 | contig 23004 bp, 28 predicted proteins | sample L827metagenome_FD_94440 | JGI IMG/M metagenome (GOLD analysis project Ga0129308, IMG submission 94440) | Ring-tailed lemur group fecal microbial communities from Wisconsin, USA - L827 metagenome | ecosystem: Host-associated > Mammals > Digestive system > Large intestine > Fecal | place: USA... | reverse complement strand
TCTGGTGGATGGTTAATTGTTACTCGACATCTCAATTTTACCACAAACCAGTGAGGAGTTGTTTTATTTTGTGACAAAAAGAATCCCGTATTTATGCGGGTTCTGGCGTTTCGCAAACGCCTAGTATAGTTATGGCGGAAAGGAGATGGAAAGGTTGAAAGAGCAGACATTAGCAGTTCAGCGAATGCAGGATTATATCGAAGAAAATCTACAAAAAGAGATTACCTTGTTTGATCTCGCGCGGGCATCTTTATTCTCTCCCTGGTATTCTTATCGACTATTCCGGAATTATCTCGACTTGACGCCTACAGAGTATGTCCGGAAACTGCGTCTCTCCCACGCTGCTGTTCGGCTGCGGGACGAAAACTGCCGTATTATTGATATTGCTTTTGATATAGGTTTTGAAAATGTAGATACCTTTACAAGAGCATTTTTCCGGGAATATGGAGTAAATCCCAGTGAATATGCAAAAAGGCCAATCCCCATTTCACTTTTCATTCCTTATGGCGTCAAATACAGAGAATTAAGAAAGGATCAGATTAACATGACAAATACGCAAGCTATTTTTGTCCAGACCGTTCACAAGCCGGAGCGTTTGTGCATTATCAAGCGGGCTGTCCACGCAGATGAGTATTTCCCATATTGTGAAGAAATCGGCTGTGAAGTGTGGGGAATTCTTATGAGTATGAAATCTCTCTGCGGCGAACCGGTGTGTATGTGGCTCCCTGAAAGGTATAAGAAGCCCAACACTTCTACTTATGTTCAGGGGGTGGAAGTAGAATTGGATTATCTCGGAATTGTCCCGGAAGGTTTTGATACGATCAGACTGCCCGAAGCAGATTATCTGATGTTCCAGGGACAACCCTTTCGAGAAGAAGATTACTGTGAAGCAATCTTGAAAGTACAGCACGCAATGGATGCGTATGATCCTGGTGTGATCGGCTATCAGTGGGATGATGAGAATCCTCGTATTCAACTGGAACCCTGTGGAGAACGTGGTTACATCGAGCTGCGGGCAGTAAGGAGGATCACAAAATGAGCGATGCTATTAAAATAAGAGGACTTACGAAGTCCTATAACGGGAAGATTGTTCTGAACAGTCTGGATTTGACCGTAAAGACCGGAACCGTATTTGGACTTTTAGGGGCCAACGGCGCAGGTAAAAGCACGACCATTGAGTGCATACTGGGAACGAAAAGATTTGATAGCGGCAAAGTTTTTCTGTTGGGACAAGATTCCAAAAAACGGCGGCGAAACTTATTTCAGAAAATTGGTGTTCAGTTTCAAGAGGGGGATTATCAGCCGGAAATCAAAGTATCTGAGTTGTGTGAGGAAACTTCCTGTCTGTATCAGAACCCCTCCGACTGGAAAATCCTTTGCAGGCAATTCGGAATCGGAGACAAGATGAAGCAATCTGTAAAGAATCTTTCCGGCGGTGAACGTCAGCGGTTATTTATCGTGCTGGCACTAATTCCCAACCCGGAATTGGTTTTTCTGGACGAATTAACTACCGGATTGGACGCAAAAGCGCGGCGTGGTGTTTGGAAAGCTCTTGCTGCCTTAAAGCAACAGGGACTTACTATTTTTCTCACCTCTCACTTTATGGATGAGGTCGAAACTCTATGTGACGAGATCTGCATTTTGAATCAGGGCAATGCAGTGTTTTATGGAACGGTAGAGGGAGCAAAGCAAAAATGCGGATGTGATAAATTTGAGGACGCATACCTGATGTTGTCAGACGAGGAGGCGGATGCAGAATGAAAAGTTTCTTTACACTCTTAAAAAATGAGACAAAGCTGAATGTCCGGGATATGAACATGGTTCTTTTTGCAGTGATAATGCCCCTGGTCGTTTTAGTGATTCTTGGTTTTGTTTATGGGAGCAAGCCATCCTTTGACGGTGCATCCTATACTTTCATGGAACAGTCTTTCGGTGCGGTATGTGCTATTTCTATGTGCGCTGGAGGTCTTATGGGACTCCCGCTGCTCGTTTCTGATTACCGCGAGCGCAAGATTCTCAAACGCTTTCGCGTGACGCCCATCACTCCTGCTTTGCTGCTGGGTGTAGAACTGACCATTTATATCCTTTATTGTGCCCTGTCTCTCCTGACTTTGAGTGTTGTGGCCATGCTGTTTTGGAAAGTGAAGATTTACGGCTACTTTTGGGCATTTATTGGAAGCTGGCTGCTTACGATGTTATCGACGCTAAGCATTGGGATGATGGTCGGTGGGCTTGCAAAAAATTCCAAGCAGGCAGGTGTAATCGCGTCTATTTTGTACTTTCCTATGCTGGTATTTTCGGGTACGACACTGCCTATCGAAGTGATGCCTAAAATTATGCAGAAAATTACGAGTTTATTTCCGCTTACACAAGGTATTACACTGATGAAAAATACGTTTCTCGGTCTTGGAACAGAAAACTATATTATCCCTATTATGGTGATGCTGGGCGTTACAGTCGTATGTACGGGAATTGCTGTTCGATGCTTCAAATGGGAATAGATGGATTATTGGTTTTAAATTTGATTGAGTTACAGCATGTTTAAGATTATACGATCAGCTATCAAAGAGCCGGACGCTTTGATTCTGTCTCCAATGCTCTCTGAAAAAGAATCACAGTTCTCAAAAAGAATAGATGACAATCGCTTTTCGATAGGGTTCTATCCACTGAACAGTTCGGAAACAGAAGCATTTGAATTACAGAAAGACGATGTGATCGATGTCTCTCTGGTGGTTATGAAAGGCAGCCTTGATATTGCCATCGGGCAAGAGGGAAAGAAACCGATTTATGAGGGCAAGGATGTGCAGCTTAATTCCTTTCAGGTAACGGTGCCGGAGGTTGGAGTTTATACTATCACCGTGTCCGGAAATAATGCGGAAGGCAGCATATCGTTTCAAATACAACCTGCCAGATGACGATTTGTAATATTGATTTGTTGCGTGCAGCATGTGCTTTTTGGCTGTCATACTGAATCACCAATTCGGCATTTTGATTTAATTGCCACAAACTACAATACCGTTTTATATATTGCAAGGCCAAAAGAAAGGAATTAAAAACATGAAAAATTTGATTACAATTCAAAAAACCTTTAAGGTGTTCAAAAAACTGTCTATGCTTGCCATGATTGTATCTTTCATTGTAGCAGGTACCGCTCTTTTGGGACTGCTGTGCGTGATCGAGTGGCAGTCGGAGGGGATGCTTGGGTTTGGTAGGTATGTTATGGACTTTACCGGCACGACCAGCCTGGAACCAGCAATCTGTGCGTTGCTGTCTGACGTTGTGCTCGCACTGACCGATGGCCTTCTGTTCTTGTTTGCCTGGCGTTATTTCAAGACCGAGCAGGCAGATGGCACACCCTTCACCCACAGCGGCGCGGATCAAATCAGGAGCCTGGGCATCAAAACGATCCTCATGCCCCTGGTCGCAGTCATCATTTCCGCAGTCATCTACGGTTGCTTTGGCGTGACGAATGCCCCCGATTGGAGCAATGCCGTTTCCGTGGTGCTGGGTATTGTGCTGATTTTGGCATCTCTGGTGTTCCACTATGGCGCGGAGCTGGAAACGGCTAAGCAGGAGAAACTGATATGAAGGAATTTATATTCGCTGCCCTGCCTTTGGTGTTGATAGGGATTGCATTGGCCGTATTGGCAGTAAACCACATAATGGAAAAGCAGAAAGATGAGAAGCGAGAAGCGCGCATCGCTATGGGAGCAGGACTTGGTTTGATACTGGGTGTGATATTGAATGGTTGCGGATTGTGGGAAAACCATTTGCTTGGGCTTGCACTCGGACCACTGTGTGGAATGGCTATCGCGTCCTTGATTTCAAGGAAGGAGAAAGAGAAATGAAGAAAACATTGATTAATTATATAGGACTTTTAGGGATCGTCAGTCTGCTGTCTTTTACGGCAATGGTAATATTTGCGCCTTGCGCTTATCCCGATTATGATTGGGTGGCCCAGGCTGTCAGCGATTTGAGCGCGGAAAGCTCCCCTGCCAGAACACTGTCGAATCAGATCGCCGCACTCTATGCGCCCTGTGGCATCGTCTGCTGTACAGTGAGTTGTATTGCGATACAGGGATGTTGTAACAGAATGCTTCGGGCAGGCGTTTATCTGTTTGCTGTAATGAACTGGGTCACGGCGGTGGGGTACAGTATGTTCCCCTTGACCGATGCCGGAAATCCCAGCGGCTTTCAAAATATGATGCACATTGTGGTGACAGTGGCAGTGGTGGTCTTGTCCAGCGTGTCGTTGGCAATGATTTTTTATGGCGGCTGGCATAAAAAAGCGTGCCGTTCCCTGGGTTTGTACGCGGCTGCAGCTCTTTTACTGATGCTTGTGGGGGGAATCGGGGTGAACGCAGCGCCGAAAGAATATTTAGGCCTCCTGGAGCGTTTCAGTTTGTTCGCTGTCACAGGTTTTAATGCGGTGCTGGGAATCTATTTATTCAAAGGATGGGGGAAAAGCAATGAGCAAATATAATCCCCTTTGGGAATACATACAAGAGCAAAGCAGTCAAACGCTGTTGCTGAGTTTTGCAGAGATCGAAACCATTTGTGGCCTGCCCATTGATCACTCTTTCCTGCAATATAAAAAAGAACTGTTGGCCTATGGCTGGCAGGTTGATAAAATTTCCATGAAACAGCAGACCGTTCGATTTCGGAAAGAAACAGAGAGGTAAGGCGTATGTTTGAAACACTTCTGCGTAAGCAATACAGACTGCATCTGAGGGAAACGCAAAAATCCCAAGGTGGCTGCCTATCTGTGTGATAATAGGCTGCTGGTAAAACCTGTACCGAGCGCAGTCCGTATGATGCCGGAGGCCCGCCATGAGCCGCCTTATGAGGGTGCCAAGGACATGCTGTTGGTGGAAAACGTGGATGACCGGGAGTTCCCGGCGGCGCTGTTCACGGCCATGCACCCAGAACTGCCGGAGCCTAAAGAAAAGAGAAAGAAAAATCGGAATTAGAAACGCACTGAAAATGGAGGGAAATTATGTTTAAAATTTATGTTTATGTGCTTGATACTTTAGCTGACTGGGAACTTGGATATGTGATCGCGGAATTGAATTCCGGGCGTTTTTTTAAAAAAGACGCACCTTGTGTATCGGTTAAGACAGTCAGCTTTTCAAAAGAGCCGGTCAAAACAATGGGCGGACTGACCATAGTTCCCGATTGTTTAATCGATGATATTGCCGTGAGTGAAACAAGCGTGCTGCTGTTACCGGGCGCAAATACATGGAATGACCCGAAACATGGCACAATCATCGAAAAAGCAGGGGAGCTTCTTTCCGTAGGAGCCACGGTATGCGCTATCTGCGGGGCTACCGTTGCACTTGCCAACCGTGGGTTGTTGGATCAGCGTCCGCATACCAGTAATGGAGCGGGATTTCTTGAAATGTTTTCTCCCGGTTATAAAGGGCAAAGTTTCTATGTTGACAAGCCCTCCGTTGCAGACAACAACCTGATTACCGCAGGTCCTACCGGAGCTTTGCTGTGGACGAGACAGATTATTGAGCATTTGGGCGTTTTCCACTCCAACACATTGGAATCCTGGTATGAATATTTTCGCACTGGTGAGAGTCAACATTTCTTTGAACTCATGCAGACGTTGCCGTCCAGCAATGAGGCCTGAGAATGCAGATTTTTGATGGTCATTATCAATGGCGGATTTCGTCAAAAGACCTGCCCTTCTCTGGCCGTGTGGGTAGTGATCGCGCTGGGGCTGATGCTGGTGCGATAGGCGTCAATGTCGTTCCATCAAGTTATTTCGGCATCCCGGAGCGTTTCAGCGTTATTTGCGGCTGCGGGAGCTGCGGGATTTCAGACCGTCTTGGGCATTTACCTGTTTTGTGGTAAAATGAAATCGGCAGATCAAACCAATTAAGAAAGGAACTTTTACTTTTTGAAGAACAATAATTTATCACTGGAGATTGTGCGCTGACCGGGAGGTCTGCGGGAATCAAATCTCCATTCCTCCCGAAAGGATGAATTTTAATCTTCAGGAGGAAAAACAAATGAACCGTGAAAATAAACGGAAGCAATACGAAAAAGGATACTATAAAACCCATGCCTGCAATGATAGTTTTACCTGTAAAGTCTGCGGCAGGCTGGTTGCTCCCGCCGGTATGGGAAGCAATCACAGAAATCATTGTCCCAACTGCCTTTCCAGCCTGCATGTGGATATCGAACCGGGCGACCGGGCGGCTGACTGTGGAGGGATCATGGAGCCGGTGGCGGTTTGGGTGCGAAAAGGCGGCGAATGGGCGATCATCCATCGCTGCCGCCGCTGCGGCACACTGTCATCCAACCGTGTGGCTGCGGATGACAATCCGATGAAGCTCATGAGCATTGCTATGAAGCCATTGTGCTGTCCACCCTTCCCTTTGGAACGCATTGAGGAAATGACCGCGCTGATGGGCGGGGATGGACAGATGAGCAAGAAATAAGGAACTGCAAGGATGTGGGGCTTTCCTGCCTCACATCCACAATCAGAATGGGGGAAAAGATGAAAAAAGAAATTGACCCAAAGCAGACAAAGCGTGCGACAGCTTTTGAATTGTGGATGAACGCGCCAAACCCAATGGTGACGTTTTTTAAGACGCTGGATGTGACGCCGCTTGTAAAAATCAGTAAGAAGAAAAATTTAAAATTCAACATGCTGCTTGACTACTGTATTGGAAAAGCTGCCGCAGACATAGAAGAGTTTTATCTTCTGCCGGTTGGCAAGCAGTTAATACAGTATGACACGCTTGCTGTCAACACGATTGTCAAGAACAAAGAGGGAGAAGTCAGCTCCTGTGATATTCTATATAATGCTGATCTCATGATGTTTAATCAGGAGTATTTGAAGTATACCGCGCAGGTGGCAAAAACTTGTGAAAACAGGGATTTAACAGACAGCATGGTGATCGGTACATCGGCGATTACAAATGTGGAAATCGATGGGGCCGTAGGGATGAACAGCGGTATTTTTAATAACCCATTTATGATTTGGGGCAGATATAGGAGAAAAATGTTCAAGTATACATTGACTGTATCGTTTCAATTTCATCATACACAGATGGACGGCGCTCATGCAGGCAGGTTTTTAGAGAATCTGCAAAAAGCAATTTATCATTTGAAGATATAGGCAACTTTCAGATTGCCGGGCAATATCAATCAATCTACAGAGGTGATACTGTGAAAAAAGCTATCTTGTATATACACGGAAAAAGCGGGAATGCCTCAGAGGCTGCGCAATATCAGAAAAACTGTCCCGGCTTTGATGTGATCGGAGTGGACTATAATGACGATTTTCCATGGATTGTGCAAAGCAAAATCAAAGCAGCGTATGATGAACTGTTCCCCAAATATGAACACATCTATATCCTTGCAAATAGCATCGGCACCTATTTTGCTATGCACACATTACAAACATGCAGAATCGAAAAAGCGCTGTTTATATCGCCCATATTGGATATGGAACGCTTGATACTCGATATGTTGCAATGGGCGAATGCAACGGAGCAGGAGCTTTATGAAAAAGGTGAAATACCAACGGAATTTGGCGAAACACTGTCATGGAAATACCTGAGCTTTGTCAGGGAACATCCCATTACTTGGATGGTTCCCACAGAAATTCTCTACGCTGAGAAGGATCATCTTACCTCACGGGAAACAGTGGACGCATTTGTCAGCAGCCATCATGCAAGCCTTACTGTCATGCAGAATGGGGAGCATTGGTTTCATACAAATGAACAGAGCGCTTTTTTGGACGAGTGGATGAAGAAGGCGCTCTTTTATAAAGGTAAGTTTGATACAGTGAATCTGCCGGATGTCAATTACATAGAGAGAATACTAAAAAAATAAGCGAGGGAGCAGCAATAAAGGAGAATTCAGAAGATGAGCAAAAAGATGACTTTATGGACTGTTTTGTTTGTGGTGGGACTGTTTACGATATTATTTCGGATGGAAATCAGCCGGTACATATCGGATTTGACATCGCTGTTGACGGCAGGATGTATTCTTGCGGCAGTTGCAGGCGCGGGGCTGTTAATAGAACTGTACCGGAAACGGAACTGAGGATATGAAAACACTGGTATTTGAGGTAGACTGATACGAAAGGAGCTTTGGATGAAAAAGAAAAGCAATTTTAGACGGTTCCTGCTTCTGTGGACAGGAGAATTGGTATCTTTCATCGGCGGAGGACTGACCAGCTTTGGCCTGGGTGTGTATATATTTCAGCAGACCGGCGGCTTGCTCAGTCGCGGCGCTGACTTCCGGAGAGGAGCTGCTGATTCATATCCGGAGTAAGACATACGAGCAGAATAGAAAGACTATATGGAGGAAATAGCGAACATGGAAATCAAAATCAGAAAATGGTGGCGGTCAGACGCGAAGGATTTGGCTGCTGTGTTGTCCAATCGAAATATTTTGAATAATTTGCGGGACGGCCTGCCCTATCCTTACACGGAAGATGATGCGGCAGATTACATAGAAGCTATGCTGTCAGCCGATGAAAACGATACCTTCGCCTATGCTATTACCAAAGACGGGAAGGTGATCGGCAGTATCGGCGCATTCCGCCAGAGCAATATCCACCGCCAAACAGCGGAGCTTGGATATTATCTGGCAGAGGATTGTTGGGGGCAAGGTATCATGACCGAAGCCATCCGTCAGGTATGCCGTGAGATTTTTGAAAACACAGATATCCTGCGGATATACGCCGAGCCGTTTTCCTATAATACCGGTTCACGGCGAGCATTGGAGAAAGCAGGCTTCCGGTATGAGGGATTGATGCGCCGCAATGCGGTGAAAAACGGCAAGGTTGTGGATATGGCCCTATACAGTCTGACCCGCAGCTTGCAGCCGTACTCTGTCCGCAGACTCAGTTTGGAGGAAATTCCAGCAGCTCTGGAGCTGTGCTGGCAGGTGTTTCTGGAATTTGAAGCACCGGAATATTCTCAGGAGGGCATAGACGCCTTCTGGGCCAGTCTGGATGACCGGGAGCGCACCTGCAAGCTGAAATTCTATGGCGCTTTTGACGAGGATAAGTTGGTTGGTATACTCTGTATGCGGGAACCGCAGCATATTGGCGGCTTTTTTGTGAGTGCCGCGTATCACCGCCGTGGGATCGGCAGGCAGTTGTTTGAGGCTATGCGGCAGGATTACGATGAGCAGACCTTTACCGTAAATTCCTCGCCTTATGCCGTAGAAGTTTACCGACGGCTTGGATTCGTCCCGACAGGCACGGAGCAGATCGAAAACGGAATCCGTTATACGCCGATGCGATTTGAAGAAACGAGAGGTGCTATTATGATTGAATCAAGATGCGGGCTGTTATGCAGCGAGTGCGAATTTCGGGAACAGATGAATTGTAGTGGATGTGTACAGATACATAAGCCTTTCTGGGGTGAAGCTTGCCCTGTGAAATCATGCTGTGAAGCTAAAGAACATGAGCATTGCGGCCAATGCGAGGCATTTCCCTGCGAGCAGTTAAAACAGTTCTCTTACGATAAGGAACAGGGCGATGACGGGAAACGGATCGAGCAGTGCAGAAGGTGGGGCAAATAACTATGGCGACGACAAAAGAATATGTTGAATTTGTCTGTGAACAGATCAGGGGTGTCGGTGAGATCCGATATAAGAAAATGTTTGGTGAGTATATGGTCTATGTGAATGAAAAGCCTATACTTCTCGTCTGCGATAATACGGTGCTTGTCAAGATGCTTCCGCAAATCGCTGATAAAATGAAGCAGGCGGATGTAGGATACCCATACAGCGGAGCAAAGGAACATTATATTCTGGATATTGATAATGATGAGTTTTCCAAAGAGATCGTTTCTATATTAGAGTCTGTCATGCCTTTTCCCACACCGAAAAAGAAATGCGCGAAAAACTAAGTATAGGAGATTGCCGTGTAACTGACGTGGCCTTGGATTCTGGTTTTGACAGCGTGGACGGTTACACACGGGCGTTCTTCCGGGAATTCGGTCAGAAACCCGATAAATACACCAGAAAACCTGTTCCTATCCCACTTTTCATCCCTTGTGGCGCAAAATTCAGAGAATTTAGAAAGTGGGACGATGATAATCCCCGCATTCAACTTATCATATTTTCAGAAGAACAGTATCATAAGATGTATAAGGATGCATATAACTGGTCGAATTTGAAACAAGTAGATATGCTTCGTGAAAAAACAGGTTTATTTATTGGGTGTTCGCTGTCAGATTCAAATATGCGCAGGTTGTTGGATATTGTTGCGTACAAGGAAAATGAAACAAAGAGGGGGTGACTTTATATGAGGCAGCCTGATTCTCTGGATGTAGGAACGAAAATGGATGTGGCAAGACACCGGTTGAATATTGCGAAAGAAGATTTGGATACGGCTCATCTCACCTTTGAGGCAGGTCAATATCGTGGGTCAACAATAGAGCGTATTATAGTATCTTTCATACAATTTGTGCAGTGATTGCGAAGGAGGGTGTTGCTTTTAAACGTCACCAATCTGGTTGGCAAAAAAAGCACCAGAGAAGTACCCGAAAGTAGAGGAATAGTTTTTGATAAGGGTCAAATAAGAACGTGTAGAGACACGCCATGATAGACATCAGTGACGCGTTCTCTGCATGAAAATCTCTAACATGGAGCAGAAACACAGTTGTTCCATTTTTCTCCAAGGATGAGCTGGCGGAAATTTGCCAGCACTTCTATTTGTCCGTGCTGACTCAATTCCCAATCCAGATAAGGAGTCAGTGTCTGTTCAAGCTTTAGCCGCAAAGCTTCCCCTTGTTCAGAATACAGCCATTGATACAAGATCTCGCAGGACGTGTGAATGTTCTTTCGGTAGGCAGCAAACATCGGGCTCATTTCTGCGGCGATATTGCTTACTTCCGAATCATAAATATGAATCTGCGGATAAAGGAAACATTCATAATATTGCTTCCATACTTTGATATTGGAGTCCTGATCCAGAAACAGAGGCAGTCTTTCTTTTAGCTCTTCGGCATAGTTGATACAGCCTGCATCATCCAGACTTGCAATATAGGTAAGATGGCTCTGCTGCTTGCGGAATAGATTGCGCAGCTCTTCTTGGCCTAACGAATGAAAAAAAGTATTGAGCTTCCGGCAGTCTGCATTTTCGGGCAAGCTTGTCATGCGATTGATTTTGTTCCAGAGGAATTCTTGATATTCCGACAAATGCATTTCCGGAAGAAATGCTGCCCAAAGATAACGGTTGATCTCTATGTTATCGTACAGATCATAAGAATCTGATTTACATTTTCCGGCTGGTTCCGGGATATTTGCTGAAACTTCGAGGTGGTATAATTCTGTGATATCCGGCTCGATGGAAAGATTCTCCAACACAGAGTTCAGGCCCGCCAAAATTGCATTTAAGCGGGACAAGTCCTGTTTGATTTCTTTAATGTGCTGGTTCAGGTAATAGCCGGCAGCCTCAGGTGTGCTGAAAATCGCACGGATCACAGGGATGGACAGATTTGCATTTCTGAGAATCCGAATGAGAAGAAGGCGCTGGCAGTCTTCTTCCGTAAATTCATAATGTCCGTTCGGGCTGCTTAAGACGGGCGAGAGAAGTCCCTCCTGAATATAAAAATGAATATTTCTCCGGGTGTAACCTGTCATTTTACAGACTTCCTGTATTTTCATAGCTTTTCCTTTAAAAACTAGATAGTCAGTGGCGTTAAAAGCACATTCCTTTTCACTGGAATGCCGGCAAAAAGTAAGGAGAGTTCATCTCCAAATGTGAGGAAACATTTTCGTTCTTTCTATTATGTATATCATAATATTCTGAAAATGTACAGTTAACTGTACAGAAAAAATTCGTTTATTTTTAAAATATAAAAATTTGTAGAAAAAATGTACAAAAATTGGGACAGATATAGATAGAAAAAAGCGAAAAATTTGGATAGTTTTATTGTTTGACATCCGCTTTTGTGTACGTTGTATCCTAAAGATAATAGGGAACGAAAAATATTTTTGAACAGGGAAGGAGGAGAAACTATGTTTGATAAATTATTTTCCCCGATTACGATTAAGGACATGGAACTGAAAAACCGTATTATTCTTCCTGCTATGGGAACAAAATTTTCAGGAAAGGGCAGTTTTGTGACGGAGCAGTTGATTGACTACCATGTAGCGAGAGCAAAAGGCGGCTGTGCGCTGAACATTGTCGAGTGCTGTGGAGTACATACGCCGAGTTCACCGAGAAGATTTTTATCTATCAGTGAGGATGAATACATTCCGGGAATGAAAAAACTGACAGATGCCATCCATGCGGCAGGCGGAAAAGCCGGATTGCAGTTATGGCAGGGAGGATTGGCTGTTTCATCGGATAAAGCCGCGCAGATTCTGCTTCCAAGTCCGATGCCGATCAGTGCCGAAGTGACACTGCCGGGAATCACACTGGAAACGATGCAGGAGGTGATCGAGTGCTTTGGAAAGGCTGCGGCGCGCGCAGTTCAGGCAGGCTATGACTGTGTGGAATTTCACTGCGCACACAATTATCTGCCTCATTCTTTCCTGTCAGGCGGAATCAACAGGAGAACCGATGAGTATGGCGGAAGTTTTGAGAACCGCGCAAAGTTCCCATTGGCATGTATTCGTTCTATCCGCGAGAATCTTCCGGATGGAATGCCGCTGCTGATGCGGATTGATGCGCACGATGATTATCTGGAAAATGGACTGACCATTGAAGAAGTTATTGCATTCTGTAAATTGGCTGGCGAGGCTGGTGTGGATGTACTGGATATTTCCCGTGGAAATATTTTGACGGCTGGTTTAAAATACGAAGTGCCGCCGATTGATATCCCGAGAGGATTCAATGTGGACAATGCGGCAAGAATCCGGAAAGAAACAGGAATGCTGACAATCGGTGTAGGACGCATCAACCGGGCGGAACAGGCAGAAGAGATTCTGGAAGCCGACAAAGTAGATATGGTAGTTATGGGGCGTGCCCAGTTGGTTGATCCGGAATTTTGTAATAAAGCAAAGGCTGGCAAGACCGATGAAATTGATTACTGCGTAGGCTGTAACCAGGGCTGTTATGATGGCTTTGAAAATATGGATATTGAGCACATCACCTGTCTTCGGAATCCGGCGCTTGGAAGAGAAAAGGAATGCGAGATCAAACCGGTAGAAAAGACTGAGACTGTATTGATCGCAGGTGGCGGTATCGGCGGGCTGGAAGCTGCACTTATTTTAAAACAGCGCGGACACAATCCGATTCTCTGCGAAGCTTCTGATAAATTGGGCGGGCAGTTTATCACAGCAGGCGAAGCACCGAGAAAAGCCGAAATGAAACAGGCAGTGATCGCAATGGGAGAAAAGGCAGCTCGTCTGGGCGTTGAGATCCGGATGAACACTCCTGTTACGCCGGAATTGATTGCAGAGATCAAGCCCCATACGGTAATGAATGCAATCGGCGCAGTTCCAATCATCCCAAATATTCCGGGGATAGATAAAGCACATGTGCTGGATTCTCATGATGTGCTGGACGGCAAAGTTGCAGCCGCAGGAAATGTCGTTGTCATCGGCGGTGGTATGGTCGGCATGGAAACCGCAGAATACCTGGCTGAAAAGGGTGCGAAAGTGACTGTACTTGAAATGTTGGAAGCAACCTGTGCAGATATGGGCAGTACCCGTAAAATCTGTGTGGGAGAGAGCATTTATGCAGCAGGCATTGTTCCGGTAACATCTGTTACTGTAACAGAGATCAAAGATGGTGCAGTTGTCGGGATCAAGGACGGCGAAACCAAAGAATTTCTATGTGATTACGCCGTGATTGCTGTCGGTGCAAAACGCAGGGACGGAAGCGCGCTGGAAGAGGCTGCATATAAGAACGGTGCGGCATATTTCGAAATCGGTGACGCTGCGATGGCGAGACGTGCGCTGAATGCGACCAGAGAAGCATTGGATGCTGCGATGACATTTGACAGAGAAGATGTGCATAAGGATCGCTTGAAACCGAGAAAGGTTGTATTCTTAACCGGAGCAACCGGAATGATGGGCGGACAGACCTTAAAGCAGCTTTTGGCAAGACCGAACCGCTTCAAAGTACGTGCCCTAGTAAGACCATCTGAAAAGAATAAAGCATTGATGAAGAAATATGCATGTCCGACTTTGGAAGTTATCTGGGGCGATATGGCAGATTACGATACAATCAAGAAATGTGTAGACGGTAGCGATTATGTGCTTCATATCGGCGCGATGGCATCGCCGGCAGCAGATAAATATCCGGAGGAAACACTGCGGACGAATATCGGTTCCACATTGAATATCATCAAGGCGATCAAAGAACAGCCGGATCCTGATAAAGTACATTTTGCGTATGTAGGCACAGTGGCGATGACCGGAAGCCGTTTGGAACCGGTACATTTTGGACGAATCGGCGACCCGATGAATCCGTCAATCCACGATTACTATGCGATGTCAAAGGTATTTTCCGAGGCGGCACTGTTTGACAGCGGACTGAAACATTGGGTATCAATCCGTCAGACCGGACAGCATCCAAGTGCGGAGAGCGCGTCAAATGAACCAATCATGTTCCACCAGCCGCCGAACAATGTACTGGAGTGGAGTACCCAGATTGAGTCCGGAATCTGTATGGCAAATCTCTGTGAGGACTGGGTACCGGAAGAGTTCTGGAGACGGGCATATAACTTAAGCAGCGGCAAAGCATACAGAAAGACGACATGGGAATTTATGAACATCAATCTGGAACCGTTGGGATTCAAATTTGAAGAGGTTTATCCGCCCGAGATGATGGCGCGCTTCAATTTCCATGGCCAGTATTACACAGATGCGGATGTATTGGAGAATTATCTGCACTTCCGCTGCATCCCGGGTGAACAGTACTGGGCAGATGTAATGGGTGAAATGGAACGAATGATGAAGAACCCGATGATTGCGGCAATGATGCCGACGTTGGAAGTGATGAAGGCAAATAATAACGAGCTTGCAAGCCGGGAAATGGGACCAATCTGGGCAGAAGAAACGAATAATCAGGACTGGATCCAGGCATTCTATGGTTCTCTCGAAGAGAAACATAAACTGATCGGAACAGAATATGAGCTGCACCGCCCAAGTGAGGAAGAGACATTCCTGGATCATGGATATGACGAGGAAAAGGGACTGGAGAATCTGGACAAAGATGATCTTCAGAAGGCAGCAGAATTTCGCGGCGGTGAGTATCTGGAGGAAGAAGTCAAGGATATTTATACACCTGTAAAATGGAAATGCGCATTTGGACATGAGTTCAAACTGTCGGTAAATGGCGTACTTCACGGCGGACACTGGTGTCCTGAGTGTATGAAGAAGAGTTGGGCGTATCCGAAGATTGCAAGAAAGAATCCATTCTATGCACAGGTATGGGATCCGCAGCACAGCCTGGAAGAAACCTATGAGATTCCAATGAAGTTCAGCGCGTATGAGATTCGGGAGGAACTCAAGGAGAAATTAGGATTGTAAAGAAAGAAGATTGGAAAAAGTAAATTTTAAAACGTAGCAGGCTAACCGCCTTCTGGAACCGGATATTCGCTGCCGGCTCCCGGGAGGCGGTTAGTCTGTTGTTCCGTCGTGCAGGGCGACGATCTCCCATGACAGGAACGGCCAAAGAGGCGGAGAACAGTTCATGTGACACAGAGCATGAATAAAGCAAGCTATCCATATGACAATGCTCCAAGGAATGAGCGTGTTAGGGCAATTATATGTGCGTTAATTTTAAGAAATCATAGCACGTCTTCGGGCAGCAAGGCTTGTAGTGCACTGCTTTTGGATTCTATTTGAGCTTTTAACTCGAAAATCAGGCGGCATTGCTGACGGATATCCGCAGAGCGTTCCTCACATTGTTGTTTCATGCGGTTGAGGCGTTCAGCGTACAGAGACACGCTATGGTTTTCTTTATCTTTATTTTGCAGCATTTTTTCTTCCAGAAGTGCTTTTTCGTACATTTTTTCAACATTTTCCAGTTGTTTTAGTAACTCCGGGATTTTCCGCAGATATTCATTATAAATTTCGATGTAATGGCGTTCTTCCAAAGTATTTAGTATCCGTTCCATAATATCCTCCGGGCTGTTTGATTGTTAATTACAGTATAGTGGAAAAAGGAAGAGAAGTCTAGGAATTTGAGCCTTTTTCCAGTTTTGAGAATATCAAATCTATGCTATACTAATCCATATATCAGAAAAATAAAGGAGACCGCATATGACTCGAGAAGAGCTTTACCAGTCGATCTATACCCACGACACCATCTACATTCCGCCTCATGAGCAGGGGAGTGCTGCGCTCGAGGTTGCCCTAGGCTGCAGCTGGCACAAATGTACTTTCTGCGATTTCGCGAAGGATACATTCTGCATTCATCCGATTGAGAAAATCGAACATGACATTCAGATTCTGGCCCAGCTTCAGCCGAAAAATGACCGCTTGTTTCTGCTCGGTGAAAATGTATTTTGCCTGTCAGCAGAACAGCTCCTGCAGATATTTGATCTTGCAGCAAAATACATGCCAAATGTCTCTTCTTTTGCCATGTACTCCCGTGTAGATGACGTACTCCGCAAAACAGATGAAGAGCTTGTCTATCTAAAGGCCCGCGGGCTGCGCGCATTGCATATAGGCCTGGAGAGCGGGTCCGATTCCATTCTTCAGATGGTAAATAAAGGGATTACCGTCATGCAGATTGTGGAAGCGATGCATCGCCTTGACAGAGCCGGTATTCAGTATTACGTCACCATTATTCCGGGACTGGGCGGACGTTCTTACTCTCAGATGCATGCTATAGAGACGGCTCGCATGTTAAACCGCATACATCCGCAGAGTATCTGGTGCCTGAAGCTAAAGTTATGGGAGGATACTCTTTTATATAAAGAAGCACAGAGGGGATATTTTGAAGAAATGACACCTCTGGAAATTCTGCAGGAAGAATATTTGATGCTCCAGAATCTGAACGTAGAGAATTGTCTGTTCGAGGACACGACTGTCCTTAACCAGTTCACATTAGTGGGAGTTCTGCCGCAGCAGAAAGCAGAGCTTCTGAACGCTGCGGCTTATCTGATCGAGAAGGAGAAGGAACATACATTTGACTTATAGACTGAAATTACAAAGGGAGAGATGTTTTGCATTATGAAAAGTCAGACAAAAAGGAAAATTACCGTATGGAAAATAATTCTTTTGATAGTGGTTATATTCCTGGTTATTGTCGGAGCGGTGATCGGGGGCACATGGTCACAATATCTGCCGCCGCTTATCAACGGATCGACGGTTTCCGTCAAGGATGTGGATCAGGCCACGGAGGAAAGTGTCACGAAGAAGTGGTTTGCCGGCTGGCTTGGGGAACATCAGGGATGGAAGGTTCCGCCGGCCTGGCGGCTTAAGGATGCAGAGATTACTTCGATCGAGGAGCTGGACGGAGGATATGTCGAGATCCATTACCGGGCGGAGATATCCGGGTGGAGCCGGAAGGCGGCAGACAATCTGGAATTAATCAGTACAAGCGAAAAAAATAAATATGAGGGGCAGTGGGTATTCTATTGGAACAAGGGTACAGAAGCATGGCAGATACAAAAAGTCATGTCTCCGGTACAGTACCAGATACAGTCTTCTGAATTTGCGGAAGAACAAAACGAGCCGCAGACGACCCATTTTGCGCTTAATAATGAGAAAGAGCAGACCTATTATGTTCAGGATGAAACATTATATGTGACGTATGACCACGGAGAAACATTGATCGAAGTGCCGGACGGATACGAGGCAGTATGCGGGACGGTTAACGGCACATATGATGAGTATTTGCCGGATAACAGTTATCTGGTCAGTGATGGGCTGACGGCCTTTGTGGGGTATACGAACCAGAGGGCAACCTTGATTTATAGCCTTGACCGGGGACAGAGTTGGAGATATGCTCTGATTTATCTCGGTGGATTTCGGGCTAATACCTTTTTGTCAAAGACGGAGAATTACTGTTATGTGAGTTTTGCGGTGGACCGCACCGGCGGCAGTGACTATTATGGCAGCTTCCGGTCTTCAGATTTTGAAAACTGGGAGGCGGTTGCTTTGCCGCAGGATTTGTATTCTAATGCATCTTGCATATTTTGGAAGGACGACAATACGGGATATTATGGAGACGGCGATACTTATTATCTGACCCGGGATGGCGGCGCAAGCTATGAGCAGCAGGCCTTGCCGCAGAACGACGAGATTACCGCAAGGCTCGGCTATAATCCGTATGATTCTCTTGAGAGTATGTACCAGGAAAATGGAGTGGTATATATGCTGATCGGCCAGGGAGATGACGGGGATTATGCGGAAAACGGGAAACTCTGGAGGGCACTTTACAAGTCTGAGGACGGTATGCATTTTACATTTGTGGAAGAAAATGTGGATGCGACGGAAGAGGCCGGTTAGCCAAAGCATTTAAGGAGGCGGAGACAACCGGATGGTGGAAGAATTTCTGGATATGCTCATCGAAGGGAAAGAACCCGATAACAGGATCACTTCGGTGGAATGTTCGGTGGAAAGCCACTATTGTGCGCTTGCGGCAGAGGAATCCCGGCTGAAAGGCGGGGCTGTGATTGAGATTGAGCCGATGAGACGGTAGCTGGCAGGGAACATCTTATGCTAATATAAAAATAAACCTTGAGATAGAAGCAGTTTCTTGCTGATATCCCAAGGTTTTTTAGGATAAAGCGGTTATTTTGGAAAATGTTTTTAGCTTTTCTTATCTGTGAGCTGGAAAAAGAATAGGAAATGAGAATAAATAGAAAAAAGGATAGAAGTTTCCTATTGGACAACCCGTCCTCAATAGTAGATAATAGAACTATAGGGATTGGAGTGTATGAATCATGTTCGATACGGATACATGCTATAAGATTATATTTGATGCTTTGTACGAAAACGATGGCCTTGCGGACATCGCACTTAAGGTGCGCGATCATACGTGTGCCTCTGTTTATTTTGTTCGGATTTCGGGAGAGATTTTGGCATATGCCACAAGGAAAGAGCGGACCGGGATAGAGTCCCTTGAGAAAAATCATGTCACCCTTGCGGATTACGACCGGTTTAAGAAGGAAAAGAAGGAGCTGATATCCTGTTTATACCAGTCCGCTGACGGAAGTTATATGGTGATCGATGAGATAAAGTCAGAAGAGAAGTTGGTTGGTTTTAGTATGCTTGAGTTTGAGGGGCTGGAGCAGCAAGAGGCATTTTTGCAGGTGAACGCTATCTTGTGCCAGGCGTTAGGCAGTTACTTTGAGTCTGGGGAGAGGACGATGCCTGAACCCGGGAGTATGCGGAGCCGGATCAGTATGTGGACTTTATTTGAAGATGGGCCGGATGGACTGGAGATACTGAAGAAGGATATGCCGGGCGGTTATCTTATGGTAGCGTTCCCGGAGAAAGAACCAGCAGCGGACAGGCGCAGCCTTTCACAGGAGGTGCAGAGGCTGTGGCGGAACTGCAGCTTCTTTGGGGAAGAGGAATATCTATATGCGATATGCTATGGGCTCCATGGACAAGATGAGCATATGATCTGCCATAAGTTGACCCAGTTGGGACAGAATTGTTGTGTGAGCAGGAAATTTGATGAGATCAGCCTTTTCCGACGGAAGAAGGATGTGCTAAGGAGGATGGACGCGCTGAACGAGTACGGGACGGCGGGCGGTGTGATGCGGGAAAAAGACTGGTATCTGGAGGCCGTCTACAGTTATGCCAGCCCGATCATTAATAAAGCCGGGCTGAGTGATTATTCTTTGCAGGCGCTGATTGAAAAGGATCGGGAAAAGAATACGGAACTTTACGAGACACTTAAGATGTATTTCCTTTGCGGCAATAATGTGGCGGATACGGCGGCAAGGCTGCATGTCCACAGGAACACTTTGGTTTACCGATTAAAGCAGATACGTGACTGTATCGGGAAAGACATTAATGATAACCAGGTATCGCGGGAGCTTTTGGCGTTTATGATTATGTATGATATTGCAGGACGGATAGAGGAGTAGAAGGATGAAGCTGGTAAAAGATTTGCCGGAAATATTTGAGGAGTTCGGCGAGCAGAGGCGGAAGGCATTTTTGGAGATTAAGGAATATAAGGAAAGAGGAGTCCCGGTAGTCGGAATGTACTGTGCGTATTTCCCTTCGGAGCTGGCAATGGCGGTGGGAGCGATTCCTGTAGGACTCTGTTCTTTTGCAAATGAGACGGTCCCGGCGGCGGAGAGGGAGATGCCGAAGAGCATGTGCCCGCTGGTGAAATCCAGCTATGGATTTGCGCTTGAGGATAAATGCCCGTTCTTTCACTTTTCAGATCTGGTGATCGGGGAGACAACCTGCGACGGTAAGAAAAAGATGTATGAGCTGATGGCAGAGTTTAAGCCGGTATTCGTGATGGAGCTTCCCAATTCCCAGTCCAGGCAGGGGCTGAAATTCTGGACAAGTGAGATTGTGCGGACCAAGGAGTATTTTGAGGAATTTTTCAATATAGTGATCACGGATGAGATGCTGCGGGATGCGATCAGGCTGGGTAATCGGATCCGGGCATCGCTTAAGAAGCTGTGTGAAGTGATGAAATTGAATCCGGCGCCGGTGCTTGGAGCGGATATCCAGAAGATGGTCACGGGTTCCAAGTATCGTTTTGATTTTAAGAATACACCGGAAGTGGTGGAGGCTGTGGCTGAGCGTATTCTGGAGGAATACCGGAACGGAAAGAAGCTGGAGATGCGCCCCCGTATTCTTGTCACGGGCTGTCCCATCGGCGGGGATTCCCTGAAGGTGATCCAGGCGATTGAAGATAACGGCGGCGTGGTAGTGGCCGTGGAGAACTGCAGCGGTGTAAAATCCTTAGACAGGATGATCAATGAGGAGAATCCGAATCTATGTGAGGCGATCGCGGAGAAATATCTGGCGACAGGGTGCTCGATCATGACGCCGAATGATAACCGGATTGAGCTTTTGGGCCGGATTATCGATGAATTTCAGGTGGACGGCGTGGTGGAGATGGTTCTTTCGGGGTGCCATTCTACCGGTGCGGAGTCGATCTATATCCGCAAATTCGTGAATGAGGAGAAGAAAATTCCGTATCTTGCCATCGACACCGATTATTCATCTGCGGATTACGGGCAGATTTCAACCAGAGTAGCTGCGCTTTTGGAGATGATTGCCTTTGACAAGGGAGGAGAGAGCAGGCTGGATCTTAATCACTGTTATAAGATTATGCTTGCCGGATTTACACGCCATAAACCGATCGGGGAGATATTAGAAGAGCTGTGGACTTACACCAGGATTCCGATGCTTGTGTTAAATGCGGAAGATGAGGTGGAGGCTTATGCCGGGATAACGGAATCGGATGACTGGCAGCAAGAAAAACACAGAGTGGAGTTCGGACTGCCAGGCGGTGAGGGAAAGCTGGTCGCACTGAGCACTTCTCCCGGAATGAAGGTAAAAGCGAGAGAGCTGCTTGAGAGCCTTGGGAAAGGGTATCTCAGACAGAAGGCGAACTACCGGGACGGAAACGGAAAGCATCTAGGGCAGGGGACGCCGGATTATTTGTGGCTTTTAGCAGAAAAAAATGAAAACGCAGAGGAACTGGTGCAGTTTCTGAAAGAGGAGTTCCGTATCTTGGCGCAGACAGAGTCCGGAGACAAGATGGGGCTGTTCTTTTCCAGTATCCAGGGAAAGGAAGAACGGGAACGGCTGATTGCGCGCTGTGCGGATCATACGAAGCGGGCAGAGCTACATATCGCGGTAGGGAACGGATTTTCAGAATGGGAAAAACGGAAAGCAAACCGGGAGATGCTGGAGCATTTGTACGAGATCGGTTTTCGGATGAGCCCCTATAAGAAGCTGTATGTGATTGAGGATTATTATCAGGAGCTTGCAGTGGAGTATGTGGCTGATCGGATCGGCAAAGAGGGCAGGGAGAGCTATGCTCATGATGAGCTTGAGAAGATCCGGAAAGAGGATCAGGAAAAAGGAAGCAGCCTATATGAGACATTGTACTGGTATCTGTTTATGAAACGCAGCGCCATGCAGACCGCGGCAAAGCTTGGAATTCACAGGAATACATTGATTTACCGGATTGCACGCATTAATGAATTGATTAATCTGGACGAAAAAGACGGCAGCGAGTGCGAACGGCTTCTCATGGCAATGCAGATTGAAAAAGAGCTTTATAAAAAATAGTACATGATAAAAGAATTTGGAAGGGAAAAAGATGCGAATTGTAAATGACAATATTTGTATACGAAATGCAGAAAACGCTGACTGTATGCAACTTGCTGCATGGTGGAATGATGGCAGTGTTATGGCACATGCCGGTTTTCCGATGGGATTAAATACAACGGCTGAGGATATAGAAAAACAGATTTCCAATGACAATGACGACACGAAACGTAGACTTATCATTGAATACCAGAGTTGCTCCATCGGCGAGATGAGTTATTATAATAAAGGTAATCAGACAGTGGAAATCGGGATAAAGATATGTAATCCCAATTATCAAGAGAAGGGATTAGGAAGAGTAATACTGAGTATGCTCATAAAACGTCTTTTTTCTTTGGGGTACCAAAAAATTATTCTTGACACAAATACAAAGAACAGTAGAGCACAGCATGTTTATGAACTATTAGGGTTTCAGAAAATCAGAGTGAATGAAAACTCATGGACAAATCAGGTGGGTGAAATACAATCATCAATTGACTATGAATTAGTGCCGGAGAATTTTAAAGATTACTCGGAACAGAAATACTCTTATAGCGTATAACTTTAAATTTGTTTAAGTGTTTGGGACATTCCCAACAGGCAGAAATAGCCTGCACTGAAAAACAAAAAGGCAATAAAAAATCCACTGTACTTTATATCGGGTACAGTGGATTTTTAAAACATTCCATCCATCGGATTATCCTCCCTAATAAATCAAGTCTTTTTTCCTTTAAAATAAAGGTTTTTTAAAGTTTCTATCTCAGATGAATGAACAAGAATCATGGATATTTCTCTGTATCTGGTACGAAAATAGCTGGTTTA
>Ga0129308_1001585_pt1 | contig 23006 bp, 16 predicted proteins | sample L827metagenome_FD_94440 | JGI IMG/M metagenome (GOLD analysis project Ga0129308, IMG submission 94440) | Ring-tailed lemur group fecal microbial communities from Wisconsin, USA - L827 metagenome | ecosystem: Host-associated > Mammals > Digestive system > Large intestine > Fecal | place: USA... | reverse complement strand
GCATGCGGTTGTGCGTTCGGTCAACGTATTTCTTGCGTCGTATGTGATGCTCTTTGCGCTGTCCGTGCTGCTGATCTCGCTCGATAACTTTGACTTCACGACGAACTTTACGGCGGTTGCTGCGACGATCAACAATATCGGGCCAGGCCTTGCGCTTGTGGGACCGACGCAGAATTTCGGCATGTATTCGGATTTTTCGAAGCTGGTACTGACCTTTGACATGCTGGCAGGAAGACTCGAGCTGTTCCCGCTGCTGATCCTGTTTGCGAAGAATACATGGAGAAAATAGCCGGAGTTCACAGTTTGGACACAGTATTTTCATTTTTTAGAGAGAATGTATGCGAGGAGAAACTTTACAAGCCTGCTTTGGTGTGTTAAAATAAATGAATTGAGGAATTTATACTAAGCAATACCTGATCTGGATGTAATTTATATAACCGGGAAATCCGTGTGGCTTCAGACGCGCGGCCCGCGAAGCTGTTATCAGAATGAGCGGGAGGAAAACAAGGAGTATAAAGATGCGCAGAAAGAGACTGATGACTGCCGCATTGTGTGCGGTGCTGGTTATGGCATCGCCTGCATTCGACAGTGCTTTTGGCAATACGTCAATTATAATAGCAGCAGATACACAACAGGACGAAGCAGCGCAGGCAGAAGGGGAACGTGCACTGAAAGAGGAAGGTTCGCCAAAGGATGAGAGCCAGGAAGGCAGTTCGTCGGATGCGGATGCGTCGCTGGCTGCGGAGAACGGACAGGGTGAAGCGCCTCCAGAGCAGACGAATCCGCCTGCGACGGAGCCGCCGCAGACAAGTGCGCCTGCGACAGAGCCCCCGCAGACGAACCCGCCCGCGACAGAGCCGCCGCAGACAAGCCCGCCTGCCACGGACCCGCCGCAGACGAATCCGCCCGCGACCGAGCCGCCGCAGACGAACCCGCCCGCGACAGAACCACCGCAGACGAGCGCACCTGCGACGGAGCCGCCGCAGACAAGTGCACCTGCGACAGAGCCGCCGCAGACGGGCACACCTGCGACAGAGCTGCCAGGCGAGCCTGTGACAGAGCCGTCCCAGAGTGAGCTGCCGGGGGAGACGCAGACGACAGAACCTTCGAGTGAACATATGACGGAGCCTTCGACGACGCCCTCTACGGAGATGCCGGGGACGGAGACACCGCCGTCTGATCCGGGGCAGAGTGAGACGATTCTGACGGAGACGACTGCGACAGAGTCAGAGACGATGAGTGAGACGGAATCGGAGTCCGAGTCGGAGAGTGAGGAGGAGTCCGAGTCAGAGACCTCCGAATTTGGCTCGAATGAGGAGCTGATTGCACACCAGAATATCGTGATCCCGCCTGATATCAAGCTGGAGTTCCGCTTTACGAAGGTGGACGGGCGCGTCGCGATTATCCGGAACGATGAGGGAGCCTCTGTCTACGAGGAGAAGGCCGAGACCTCGCGTGCGGTCGGAGAGCTTGCTTATTACGGGCTGTGCTATATTCTCGAGGATAACGGCGACGGCTGGTATTACGTGGAATCGCACAATGTCCGCGGTTTTGTAAAGGCCGGTGATGTTGTGACGGATGACGTGGCGCAGCGTATTGTCACGGTGAAGGGCGAGGAGGAGCTTCCGACGGCGAGGCTGCTCGTTGCGAGAAATGAAAATAAGGCATTTTGCCATACATACACGACGGTTCAGGAGGTCATTGCCGAGAAGGAATACGCGCTGGCTGCGGAGGATACCGTGGAGATCCACGAACAGAAGAAGGAGGATTCCCGCGTGACCGGGACGCTTGAAAAAGGCGCTCTGTGTTACATTCTTGCGGATGAGAAGCAGGACTGGGTATTCGTCGAGTCCGGGGATGCGCGCGGCTTCGTCGAGAAGGACAAGCTCACGACAGGCAGGAAGGCTTCCAGACAGGTGGAGAAGACCGGCGAGAACAATATGACGCTTGCCTCGGTGCAGGTTGAGCCGGAGGACAATAAGTCCTGCTACTACACGCTGACCTCTGTCAGGGAGGCGTCACAGGCAGCGCGCACGCGCGAGGAGATCGTGAACTTCGCAGTACAATTCCTCGGCAATCCTTACGTGTGGGGCGGCACGAGCCTTACGAACGGGGCGGACTGCTCAGGCTTTGTTCAGAGCGTCTATGCGCATTTCGGATATTCGCTTCCGCGTGTGGCGTGCGATCAGGCAGGCTACGGGATGCAGATCCCGGTCGACCATGCAGAGCCGGGCGATCTGATTTTCTATGCGCGCAACGGCTACGTCTACCATGTCAGCATGTACATCGGCAACGGCCAGGTGGTGCACGCAGCAGGAAGAAGGGTCGGTATTATCACGTCGGGAATCGCCGGGAATGCGGTGTGGGCGACGAGGATTATTACGGACTAGGCAGTGTGAATCAGAATATGAGATGATAAACGGGGCGGGAAGAAATTCCCGCCCCGAAATATTTTGTGAGAAGCATTTAATCGTCTGTCTCATCAGCCGGCTCGTCTGCAGCATGCTCCGGCAGGATCAGACGTACCGTCTCGATCCGGTTGCCCGCCATTTTGGCGGCGGTCAGTGTGATGCCGTCGTCCGTGGTGACGGTCTCGCCTGCCATCGGCAGGTGATCCAGCTTTTCAATAATCAGGCCGCCGACAGAGTCATATTCTTCGGAAGAAAGAGCAAGGCCGAGCGCGTCATTGATATCGTCGAGCTTCACGGAACCCTCAATCGCATATTCCCGCTCGCCCGTTTTCTGGATCAGATCCTTTTCGTCCTCATCGTACTCGTCGCGGATCTCACCGACAATCTCCTCGAGCAGATCCTCGAGAGAAACCATGCCGACGGACGCACCGTACTCGTCAAGCACGATCGAGACACTGACAGAATTCTTCTGCATCTCCATCAGCAGCTCAGAGGTCTTTTTGAATTCATATGTGAAATATGGTTCATACATGACGTCAGTCACGCGGAATGTATCGGATTCATTGCAGAAAAAGAAATCCTTAATATTCAAAATGCCCGTGATATTCGCGCGGTCATCCCGATAGACAGGGAGACGCGTGTACTTCTGTTCCCGGAATACCTCTCTGATCTCTGCATAGGTGGCGTCCTCGCTGATCATAACCATGTCGGCGCGCGGCACCATGACGTCCTTTGCCTGGGAATCGCCGAAATCCACAACATTGTAGATCATCTGACGCTCTTCCTTCTCTATAACGCCCTCTTTGTGGCTGACATCCACGATCGTACGCAGCTCCATCTCTGTCATCGTGTTCAGCGAGCTGTCCGTGTCGACGTGAAGCAGCTTCAGCAGAAAACGGCAGATCGCGTTGATGACGAAGATAACCGGCGTCATCAGCTTCATCAGAAACAGGATGATGGAAGCGTAGGCCAGAGCCATCCGCTCAGAATTCACAGTCGCATACGTCTTGGGCGTGATCTCACCGAAAACGAGGATGATAATCGTCAGGGCCGAGGTCGCGATACCGACTGCCCCGTTCCCCAAAAAGCGGATCGCAAGAGCGGTAGCGAGCGCTGCGGAAAAATTGTTGACGATATTGTTGCCGATCAGGATCGTACTGAGCATCTTGGAGGAATGCTCGGTGGCTTTCAGTACGACCTTCGCGCGCTTGTTCCCTTCGTCCGCAAGCGCCTGCATGCGGATTTTGTTGACTGTGGTGAGCGACGTCTCCGCCGAGGAAAAGAAGGCAGAGAGCACGACAAGAATTAACAGTATCAGTAGTTGTATGGCGTCATCCGAGGCCAAAAGATCATCTCCTTTAAAATGGTTTCGTTGAATAGTTACTGAGAATCATACAATAAAACAGTATGAAATGCAATGTTAAGTTGCAGATTTTACAGTTTTTTAAGGGTTTGCAGGCTGCGGTGCATATTTTGCGGCGCGCCGCATATGTATGGAAGAAAGGGGGGATGTTTATGGAGCGGCTGATGGAAAAGAAGGGCGCGGCCGGAAATCTTATGAAAGGGCTTGTCCTGACGTTTCTGGTGACGGTCGTGCTGCTGTTCGGATTGGCTTTTCTGCTGTTAAAGCTGCGGCTTGACGTCGGCAAGACGGAGATCGGGATACTCGCTACATATGTGCTGTCCTGCTTCGCGGGAGGCTGGTACTGCGGACACAAGGCAGGCCGGAAGCGCTTCCTGTGGGGCGCGGCCGTGGGAACGCTCTATTTTCTGATTCTGTTTCTGATCTCCGGTATGAGCGACCGCCCGTTTCAGTCGGGGCTGACGGAAAGTCTCACGGCGTTCGCGCTCTGTGCCGGGGCGGGGATGCTGGGCGGGATGGTGTCGTGAGCGGCTGCCAGTATCCGCCTTGCCAAAGGTGCATCGGGGAAGAAAGAATCTGTCAGACCGAACGAAATCCGCGGCCATTTTAAGAGGAGTACGCAGGTTCAGCGTTACTGTTTACGTATCCACTGTCCCGCGAAGCGTGTTGCTGCGAGCGGCCAGCATGGCCGTGAACAGTAACGTTCAGCGTACTTCTCATCCCGTTGCCGGGTGGGAATTGTTCATGCATCGCGAAGCGTGTTACTGCGCGCGGCGACGTGAACAGCAACTGGGATTTCCGGCGTGTGCAAAATTAGGGCTTTTCATCAGTGAATTTGTGTGATATAGTGAAATGGAATCACATATATGAATAATAGAACTACGGTACCGTACGATTCGGACGGGCTGTAGATTTTCTGTCGGTTCAGACAAATTTCCCGGTAAATTATTTGCCAGAGTCAGATTTGTGAAATGAAGAGGTGTATATGAAAGAAAAATATGAATCCCTGTCCCTTGCAGTCCTTAAGGAACTCGCGAAAGCAAGAGGCATGCGGGGAATTTCAACGATGAAAAAAAGCAGATTAATTGAAGCGATGCTTGAGCAGGATGAAAAGGACCGGCAGTCAGAGAATGCCGGGGAAGCACAGCAGCAGGCAGATGGCGGTGCGGAACACGAGTCCGGGAGCGCAGTACGGCATCAGGAAGAGGAAAGTGCAGGGCGCGAGGCGGAAGGTACGGAACGGCATCAGGAAGATGACAGTGCGGAGCGCGAGCCGGAGAGTGGGAGCATGGCGCAGCAGTCCGAGCGTGACGGCGTGGTGCGGTATTATCAGGAAAATGACAGTTCGCAGCGCCAGTCACAGAAGAGTGAACCAGCGCAGCAGCCGGACGGCAGCGATGGAGCGGTGAGGACGGAGAGCGCACAGGCTGAGCAGAATCCCAGACGCCGGGGCGTTGGTATGAGACAGCCGCAGGGCAGCAGGCGGACAGGCGGAAGAGAATTATCAAATAATAGTGCGCAGCAGGCGCAGGGGACATTTTCAGAGCCTGTCGCGGAATACAGAAGTGCGCCGTCGCGTCAGCGTCAGGTGCGGCCCGGCAATGATGAGACGCGTGTGCGCAGGACGCGCCCCGAATACCGTCAGCGGCAGGAGGGAGACAGCGGTTATACCCGCCAGAGCCGCGGCGATTACCAGCAGAGAAATGAGAGTCAGAGCCGGAGCGACTATCAGCAGAAAAATGAGAGTCAGGGCAGAAGTGATTATCAGCAGAGAAGTGAGAGCCAGGGCAGAAGTGATTATCAACAGAGAAGTGAGAGTCAGGGCCGGAGCGATTACCAGCAGAGAGGCGAGAGTCAGAGCCGGAGCGATTACCAGCAGAGGAGCGAGAGCCAGAGCCGAGGCGATTACCAGTCAAGGAACGACGGGCAGCAGCGCGCGGACGGCGATGATACCCGTCAGCGTACCGACTACCAGCAGCGTGCGGACGGCAGCGATACGAGGCAGCGTGCGGACTGCGGCGATACCCGTCAGCGTACCGATTACCAGCAGCGTCCGGACAATGAGGATACGCGGCAGCGCCCTGAGAATATAGACAGGCCGCCCGCGGAGCTTTCGCAGCTTGACAGCGGACAAACTGTCTCCGGTATCCTCGAGGTGATGTCGGACGGCTACGGCTTTATCCGAAGCGCGAATTATCTGCCGGGCGACAATGACGTCTATGTCTCGCCGTCGCAGATCCGCCGTTTCAATCTGAAGACAGGCGACATCATCTGCGGCAACACGCGGATCAAGTCGCAGCAGGAGAAGTTCAGCGCGCTCTTATATCTGAAGACGATCAACGACAAGACTCCGTCTGAGGCGATGAAGCGCTGGAATTTCGAGGACATGACGCCGATCTTCCCGAACGAGCGGATGCGTATGGAGCGCGGTTCGCGGGCGATCGCGATGCGGATTGTCGACCTGTTTTCCCCGATTGGGAAAGGCCAGCGCGGTATGATTGTATCGCCGCCGAAGGCAGGCAAGACGACACTTTTGAAGGATATCGCCCGCTCGATTCTGGAGAATGATCCGGATATGAAGCTGCTGATCCTTCTGATTGATGAGCGGCCCGAGGAGGTCACGGATATCAAGGAGGCGATCTGCGGCGAGAATGTCGAGGTCATCTACTCGACGTTCGATGAGCTGCCGGAGCACCATAAGCGCGTATCGGAGATGGTCATCGAGCGCGCGAAGCGTCTCGTGGAGCAGAATGAAAATGTGACGATCCTGCTTGACAGCATTACGCGTCTCGCGCGGGCATACAACCTGACGGTTCCGCCCAGCGGCCGCACGCTTTCCGGCGGACTGGATCCGGCTGCGCTGCATATGCCGAAGCGTTTCTTCGGCGCGGCCCGCAAGATGCGCGAGGGCGGCAGCCTCACGATCCTTGCGACGGCGCTTGTCGATACAGGCAGCAAAATGGACGATGTTGTCTACGAGGAATTCAAGGGAACCGGCAACATGGAGCTCGTGCTTGACCGCAAGCTCTCCGAGAAGCGCGTCTTTCCGGCAATCGATATCCCGAAGTCAGGAACGAGGCGGGAGGACCTGCTTCTTGACCGCGACGAGCAGGAGGCGATGTACATCATGCGCCGCGCACTGAACGGCATGAAGTCGGACGAGGCCGTCGAGAATATCCTGAATACATTCGTCCATACGAGGGACAACCACGAGCTCGTACAGCGGGTTCGCAGACAGAAATACGTGTAAATTCTGATTCCTGCGGTGAAATATGGTTCTTTTTGCAGAACAGTATTTCGCCGCAGGGTTTTTGATTGTGGTCGTCGTCACAGAAGTGAAGAATCAGTGGATGTGGCAGCGGGTGTTTCAAAACTGCGGAATTTTCTATCCAAAAGTTTTGAAAATTCTATGTTCAACGCCCTCCCTTTTTTGTATAATCTGTACATAAATAAAAAAGAAATACGTATTTCATGTGCACAACAACAAGAAGGGAGAACGAAAAATGAAGAATGCATGTACAAAAAGAACAGCTATTGCCGCTTTGATGGCAGCAACGATGGCCGTAGGGGCAGTACCGGGAAGCGCAATGGCCGAAGAGTCATCCAAGCCGTATGAGGGCGTTACGCTGACTATGTGGATTGGCTCTGAAAAGTACAAAGGAGGAACCGAGGCGATCATGGAAAAAGCAACAGAAGAGCTTGGCATGGAGTTTTCGGTAGAGATCAATCCGGGCGGAACCGAGGGGGACAATATCCTCAAGACAAAATGCGCCTCCGGCGATCTTCCGGATATCGCGAATTACAGTTCTGGCTCCCTGTTTACCGCATTGAACCCGAAGGAGCATTTCCTGGACATTACAGATGAGGAGATGACCGCAAAATTCGACGAGACCTTTACCAGCACGGTAAGTCAGGATGGTCGTATCTATGGCGCTCCGTTTACGACCACGCAGGGTGGCGGTGTTATTTACTGGAAGCCGGATTATGAAGAACTGGGCCTTGAGATCCCGAAGACGTGGGATGAATTTCTGACCAACTGTGAGGCATTAAAAGAAGCTGACAAGACGCCTGTTTATCTGTCCTGTGGCGATACGTGGACCACGCAGGTTCTGTTCCTTGGGGACAACTACAATGTTCTGGCAAAGAATTCTTCCTTTGCGGATGATTTTACCGCAGGTACGGCAAAATTTGCTGAGGATGAGGGCGCTCTCGCAAGCTGGGCAAAATACGAAGATCTTGTGGATATGTATAATGCAGATTGTACGGCGGCAACGTATGATGAGGGCATTGAGGCGATGGCGACAGGCCAGGCAACTCACTGGTTCATGTTGACGCAGGCGATTCCGATTATGGTGGCAAACCATCCGGAAGCAGCGGAGAATATTGGCTTCTTTGCTATCCCAGGCGATGATTCGGAGAATATAGGGCTGACCGTATGGGAGCCGAACGCATGGTACATCAACAAGGACAGCGCAAACACAGAAGCTGCCCTGGCATTCTTGGATTTCTGGTATCAGGAAGAGAATATGAACGAGTATATCAGCTTAATAGGTGCGAACGGCCCGTCCTGCATAAAGGGCTTCGTTCTTCCAGACAGCGTACCGGAAGCAATCCGTGTGGATATGCAGCAGTACTTTGATGAGGGCAAGACATCTCCCGCACTTGAGTTCATGACTCCAGTCAAGGGCTCAACCTGTGAGCAGATTACGACTTCTGTGGCTCTCGGCCAGATCGATGGTGTGACAGCAGCCCAGATGTACGATGACGATTGCAAGAAATCTGCTGTCCAACAGGGGCTTGGATGGGAATAAATAACAGATAAGAATGAATAAATCTGGCCGCCTGCCTATGCGGGTGGCCGTTTCTTTAGGAGGCTGACATGAATTTCCCCAAAAGAGATAATACTTTATACTCGTTCTGGTTTGTAGTTCCGTCTCTTGTCATTTTCGGAGTCTTCTTCCTGTATCCGATTGTAACATCACTGTATTATAGCATGACCGTATGGAATTTTGAATCCGCCGTCTTCTGCGGGCTGGACAATTATGTAATGTTTTTTTCAGAGAATTCCCTGAGTTCGTCCATTGTACATACCCTGATTTATGCATTCCTGACAAGCGGACTGAAGGTGGTTCTGGCCCTGTTTATTGCGATCTTTTTGTGCAGCAATATCTGCTCAAAGGGATTTATCCGTTCGGCGGTTTTTTTTCCAAACCTTGTTTCGACCATGGCAGTCGGCCTTACCTTTGCATACCTGATGCATCCGACGAAAGGGCTGATCAGCATTGTGCTGCAGGCGATCGGTTTTTCGGCCATCAATTTCCTTGGAGATGTTAATCTGGCGCTGTACAGTGTTATTGCTGTAGACGTATGGAAGGGGTTATCCATTTCGGTGGTGATCTACATTGCCGGAATTCAGTCGATAGACAGCACCTACTATGAGGCTGCCTCGATCGACGGGGCGAACGGCTGGCAGAAATTCCAGAATATCACGCTCCCACTGGTCGCGCCTTCCCAGAATTCGATTATTATCCTGTCCCTGATCGGTGGGCTGCGTACTTTTGACCTGATCTGGGCGATGACAGGCGGCGGCCCTGGCTTTGCCACGGATGTTATGGCATCTGTTATTTATAAGGAATATGCCTATGGCTTCTATGGATTGTCCACCGCAGGCAATGTGATCATGCTGATTTTGATATCCTGTATCGCGTTTCCGCTTCAGCATTTTCTTATGAAGAGAGAGGAGGCAATCCGATAATGAAAAAACAGAAACGGTTACGGTTCATTGCCGATATTGTCGGGGTATTGGCTGCGGTCATCATCTTCATCATCCCATTTTATTTTATGTTTGTGAATTCCCTGAAATCGAAGCAGGAGGCGGCCTTGCTGAATATTAATTGGCCGTCAGAGCTGCACTGGGAAAACTATAAGGAAGTATTTTCCTATTCTAATTTCCAATTAGTGACCGCATTCAAGAACAGCCTTCTGCTGACGCTGTTCACGGTGATCGGGTTACTCATAACCGGAGCGATGGCAGGTTATGTGATCCAGAGACGGAATGATCGTGTTATGAGGGCGGTGCAGCGGGTCATTATGCTCGGTCTGATGATCCCGGCTGCTATCCTTCCGACCATTAACCTGCTCCAGAAGCTCCATATTTACAAGACGATGTTCGGGATGGTCATGGTCGAAATCGCTCTCCAGACGCCGTTTACAATTATGCTTTTCCGGGGTTATATGGCATCTATACCAAGAGAACTGGAAGAAGCTGCGAGGATTGACGGATGCAATCCTCTTCAGGTATTTACGAAGATCATTCAGCCTTTGCTAAGGCCGATCAGTTCTACGGTCATTATCCTGACTGGTGTCACTACGTTTAATGATTTTACGAATCCGCTGTACTTCCTGCCGGGTGCGAAAAATATCACAGTCCAGTTGACTCTGTATAATTATAAGGGGCAGTTTTCCAGCAGCTACAATCTGCTTTTTGCGGATATTATCCTGATTACTGTTCCGATGCTGATTTTATTTATTATCTTTAATAAGAAAATTGTAGCCGGAATGGTAGCCGGATCTATGAAAGGCTGATAAGAAATGAAATATCAGACGAGATTAGTTTTTGCATTTACGACGATAGCGTTTGTACTGAGTCTTACTTTGGGGATTGTCGTGTATAAAATGAGCGTGGATTATGAGGACGAGCGCAGGGAGAATAGCCTTGCGGTTACTTCCGAACAGCTTGTTTCCCAAATGGAGGACCGTCTGAGAAGAATGGATGCGATTATCAGCTATATTCTGTCGGATCCGGGGATGTTAGACAGTATCGAAACTCTGGGGAGGGTTTCAGAAGGAACAGTGCCTGATTCTTATGTATTGGATGCAAAGTCGGAGCTACAGATAGGTTTTACAACAGAATACATCATCCAGAACTCATACAGAACTGTATTTTATAACCAACTTGGAGATTTGGTCAGCAGCTTCAATCTGAAAGAAGGCATTAAAACGTTGGGTAATACGGATGTCAGCAAAATCTCGTATCTTGGACAGGCGACACAGGCAAAAGGGAAATCAGTGCTAGTTGGGGTGCATAAGGAAGAGTGGGGGGAAACAGACGGGCCGGAGGTGTATTCTGTCATGAAAGCATTGCAGGGCTTCCAGATGGGATATATCGAGGTGGAAAATACAGTTGACAGCCTGGCAGAGCTGAAAGTATCGGATCCTGATGCAGATTTTATCATCCTGACAGGCGAGGATATCATGCTGTATTCCAGCAGTGAAAAGGCTTCGGAGGGCAGGGGATTATCTGAATATTATACAGTAGAGGACGGAAGGACAGAAAGGGTAAAGGGCGCATTTGTCTGCAGCAGGAGGTCGGAAGAATTTGAGTTCCGCGTCATTGGCTATATGCCGGAGCTGACAGATGGGAATGGCCAGGCTGTTATTTTCATCACGTCTGCCGCAGCGGCCTTTGTCACATTCAGCATCTGCCTACTGCTGATTGTCCTCTGGTCTCATGCCCTGTCCAAACCGATCGTAGAGCTGCGAAGGTTGATTGAGAATACCAATCTGGAAAATCTGGAGGTTCATACTGTTCAGATGGGTTCCGGCTTTGATGAAATAAAGATGCTTGCACAATCTTACCAGGCTATGACGGAAAGGGTAAGCTTAGCCGTAGAGAACGAGAAGAGATCCCTGATGCTGTGGATGCAGGCGCAGTTTGACACGCTACAGGCACAGATTAACCCGCATTTCCTGTACAATGTCCTGAATATTATTTCCAGCAGGGGGATTGAGGATGACGACGACATGATCTGCGATATGTGCGGGGCGCTTGCCGGCATGCTGCGGTATTCAACAAACAATAAGGAACGATATGCGCACATAGCCCAGGAAATCCAGTATCTGGAGCACTATCTGTATTTGTTAAAAGCCCGCTATGGGGATAAAATATCCTTTGACATACAGCTTGATGACAGGATTTGCGACAGATGGCTTCCCAGGATGACGCTGCATCAGTTTGTGGAGAATACGCTTGCTCATGGCTATTCGCATTCCGATAAAAGGATGGAGATCTGCATATCCGGCATCCTTTATCCGGACAGATGGGAGATCTGTGTACGGGATAACGGAGAGGGCATTGCAGAAGAGCGGCTGAAAGAAATTTGCAGTAAAATTAACAGTACCCGGGAAATGCTTATGGAGCACAGCGAAAATATGGAGTTGGAAATAGGGGGGATGGGCCTGGTAAATACGTATGCCAGATGTTATCTTTTATATAAGGAACAGCTTATTTTCTCCGTTCGAAATCTATCCACCGGTATCGAGGTGAAAATAGGGGAAATGTTTGCAGGCAGGAGGGAAAAAGATGATGTATCGGGTACTGGTAGCAGATGATGAGCCGCCCGCCCTGAAGTCGATCTGTTCAATTATTGAACGCAGAAGCAAGGAATACAAGGTCGTGGCAACTGCAGAAAACGGGCAGGAGGCCATGCGTGAAATTCGCCGGATCATGCCGGAGCTGGTCATCTGTGATATCAAGATGCCACTCTTATCCGGCGTGGAACTAGCCGCTGTTGTACGGGAAGAATTTCCGGAAATCACTTTTATCATTGTCAGCGGTTATCAGGATTTTGAATATGCTCAGAGTGCGATACGTTCAGGAGTGGTAGATTATATTCTGAAGCCGGTTGTACCGAGTGTATTGCTGAAATCCCTGGAAAGTGCGGGAGCACGGATCCGGGAAATCCAGTACGCTGAACGGAACCGGATCCTACGTGCGCTTGGGAGCGGCGAAGCTGTCGATATGGAGGTCGTGAAGCGCTATCTGCCTTACAGAAGCTTCTATGGGGCAATCCTCAGGGTGAATGGCTTGCCCAGACGTTTTTCCGTGGATAAATCGAGGCAGATCTATTCGGATATTCAGGAACAATATGTGGTTTTCGGGCGCGATGAGATGGAATCGTTGTTCCTGATCCCGCAGGATCTGCTTTCGGAAAATATATTTATAAAATATCTGGAACAGGTAGAAGGGCGACAGAAGAAAGAAAATTATTATACGCTGATTTATGACAGCAAACCGTTTCCGGCGGAGAAGCTGCAGGAAAAAATCCGGCAGATGTACCAGAGGCTGGATCAGTGCAGTAGCGTAGGGATGACACAGAGACTGAACCTGGAAGACTTGACCAGGGTTCAACGGGAGAAGGCTTCTGCATCTCTGCTTCGGAAGACAGAGGAACAAACCCTGTCCTCCATAGAGGCGATTGTCCGGACGGGGAAACTGGAGCAGATTGAGGCAGAAATCAGGAAAAAGTACGAAATACTTGAGCAATACCACCCGCCGCAGCTGTGGCTTGAGAATTTTACGAGAGAGGTGTTTGCAGTTATGCGCCGACATGGCCTATGCCGACTGTCCATGGCGGAAGGCGAGTACTTTTTAAACGATGCATTTTTTGGTGCAACGTCGGTGCGAATGCTGACAGACAGCCTGATGGATGCTTTTTTGAGCTGTGAGAAGGACAGGACCAGAAGCAATAAGGTGGATTCCCAGGAATATTTTGATTCCATTGACGGCTTCCTGAGGATGAACCTGGGGAAACCTGTCAGCTTGATGGATCTGTGCCATCAGTTTGGGATTTCCCAGACTTATATGAGCAGGCTGTTTCGGAAATATTCGGGAAATTCCTTCAGCCAGTACCTGACAGAGCTCCGCATGAACCGGGCGAAAGAATTGTTCTGTGAAAAACCGGACAGCTTTATCAAGGATATCGCGGTGATGGTGGGCTATGAAGACCAGTTTTATTTCAGCCGGATTTTCCGTTCCTATACGGGGAAGAGTCCGTCCGAATACCTGAAAGAGGTTGCGGACAGCAGACAGCCTGTGGCTCCCGTGAATATCAGCTGAAACCGATGGAATTTTGGAAAGCACCGTTTCTTGCGGGGAAAATGCTTCTGTTGGAAATAGAACAGATTTTTCATACACATATTTCAGTAGAAAGGGGATAAAGCAGACTGTAATGAAAATCAATCATGTAAAAATCAACCATCTGGTCAATCCGTTGGGATATCAGATTGACCGTCCGAGTGTTTCCTATGTTGCGGAGGATACAGATGCCGTGATCCAGACAGGGGCGCAGGTATGGGTTGCTCTCGATGAAAACTTTGAACATCTTGTATATGACAGTGGGAGAAGGGAGGACATCGCAAGCACTGGCTTCGTTCTTCCTATAGAAATAGAGCCCAGGACACGATATTATTGCCGTGTTCAGGTGTGGGCCGACAACGGGGAAACTGCACTTAGCGATACCGTTTGGTTCGAGACGCCCAAAGGAGACAAATGGGTAGCGGACTGGATCGCTCCAAAAGCGCCGAAGGCGCTTCAGGTATCCTTGTTTAAAAAGTTTACTGTCAGCGGACCTGTGAAAAGAGCCAGAATGTATCTGACAGGCCTCGGAGTGTATGAACTTTACCTGAATGGGGAAAAGCAGGGAGATGAATGTCTTCTTCCTGGATTTTGTGCCTATGATTCCTGGATTCCGTTCCAGACCTTTGAACTGCAGCTTTCCCAGGGGGAGAATGAAGCAGAAGTTCTTCTGGGAGATGGTTGGTACAAGGGATGTTTCGGCCTTCGCAAACGTGAGGAGAATTACGGCGATAGACTAGTCTGTATCGCGGAAATCCACATCGAGTATGAGGATGGCTCAAAAGAAGTGATCCCAACGGGTACAGACTGGAAGGCAAGGAAAAGCAGGGTCGTGTACAGTGGGATTTATCCGGGAGAAGTTTACGACGCGACGCTGGATACATCTGAGGTGCTTGCGGTAGAAACAGTTCGTCTGGACAAAGAAAAGCTTATGCCGAGATTGAATCCCCCGATCACAATCCATGAAAGACTCAGGCCGGTAGGAGTGATTCATACTCCGATGGGAGAAACTGTCCTCGATATGGGTCAGAATATGGTAGGTTGGCTTGGATTCATATGCCGTCAGAAAAGGGGAACCAGGTTGCATTTCCAGTTTGGAGAAATCCTTCAGGATGGCAATTTCTATAATGAGAATCTGAGAACCGCAAAAGCGGAGTTTACCTATATTGCGGATGGAACGGAATGCGAGGTAAGGCAGCATTTTACCTTTTACGGGTTCCGCTTCGTGAAGATAAGCGGTTGGGAAGGGGAAGTTGCTCCAGAAGATTTTACTGGCCTTGTCATTCATTCAGACATGGAAGAAATCGGCCATATAGAAACATCGGATTCGCTTGTGAACCAGTTGTTCCATAATGCAAAATGGGGGCAGAAAGGCAATTTTCTGGATGTTCCGACAGACTGCCCACAGCGTGATGAGAGATACGGCTGGACGGGAGATGCCCAGATTTTCAGCGGGACAGCCTGCTTTAATATGGATACTTACGCATTCTATACGAAATACGGTTTTGATGTATACGCAGAGCAGAAAAAAATGAACGGGAGTGTGCCGGATGTGGTGCCTGTATGCAATTTTCAGGGGGATGCGTCGACAGCCTGGGGCGATGCTGCCACGATCATTCCGTGGAATGTGTATCTCCATTACGGCGATCCGGAAATCCTGGTACGTCAGTATGACAGCATGAAGGCATGGGTTGATTATATGAAGGGCGAGGACGACAAATACGGGGCAAAACGTCTCTGGCAGAGCGGCTTCCACTATGGCGACTGGCTGGCTTTAGACGGCAATGTGGACGGAGGCGTTTACGGTGCAACCGATCCGTTCCTGATCTCTTCCGGTTACTATTATTATTCGACCAGAATTGTGGCAAAGGCTGCCGAAATCATCGGGAGGGATGAGGACGCCCACTTTTACAAAGAACTTGCGGATCAGATATATGAGGCTTTTGTGCATGAATACTATACTCCTTCTGGGCGGCTGTGCGTGGATACAATGACTGCGTATGTCGTGGTGCTCTATATGGGGCTGACACCGGATTTTGCATATGAGAATAACTGTAGGGGGCTTCTGAATAGGCTGAAAAAGAACCGTTACCACCTGAATACCGGATTTGTGGGGACTCCATATCTCTGCCGCGTCCTCTCGGAAAATGGCATGAACGATATGGCTTATCATCTGCTTATGGAAAAAGGTTACCCGGGCTGGCTTTATGAGGTCCTAATGGGGGCGACAACGATCTGGGAACGTTGGAATTCGGTATTGCCTGACGGTAGGATTAGCGGTACGGAGATGAATTCCCTGAATCATTATTCTTACGGTTCTATCGTAGAGTGGATGTATCGGAATATGCTTGGAATTAACCCCACTGAGGAGGGAGCCGGATTTAAAAAATTCCGCCTTGCACCCACCCCGAATTACCGGATCACCTGGGCGAAGGCAGACCTGCGTTCTGCGGAAGGCATGATCCACAGTGAATGGAAAATCGAAAGCAGAAAAATTTCTATGAGATTTACTGTGCCTTTTGATTCGCAGGCGGTAATCGTACTTCCGAATGCGGATAAGAGAAATTTGGAAGAAGCGTTGTCCCAGAAGGGAATCATGAGTGTGACTCAAAATGGTAAAAATCTGGAGCTTGAGGTTTTGGCGGGAACTTATAGTTTCATATATGAGCCGACAATTCCATGCCGTAAGATTTACAGTATCGATTCATCATTGAGGGAACTAAAGGAGAATCCGAAGACACGGAAAATTCTGGATGAATTCTTCTTTAAACAGATGCCGGACCTTCCGATTGAGAAGGAGCTGTTTACGCTTGAGGAACAGATGAACGTGAATGGCCCATTTGCCAATGTTCCGTATCAGCGGCAAAAGGAGCTGGATAAGTTGCTGCGGGCGGTGGAATAGACTGGTCAAACCCTGGCAAGTAGATATTATCCAGAACGGAATTGTTGGATATTAATGAAAAAGGAATCTAAGAAGCCGAATAAAACAAGGCATAGAGATTCCGAGGCTTTATTGAATAGCAAAGGAGAAGATGAGATGAGAGATATTTCCAAATATAAGGGGATCATTCCTGCGTTTTACGCATGCTATGACGAGAAGGGTGCAATCAGCCCCGCCAGAGTAGAAGCGCTGACGGAGCATCTGATTGGCAAGGGTGTGAAGGGCGTATACGTCGGGGGGTCATCAGGAGAGTGCATTTACCATAGCGTTGCTGAGCGCAAGCTGGTGCTCGAGCATGTGATGAGAGTTGCGTCCGGCAGGATTACGGTGATTGCACATGTTGCTTGCAACAATACGGCTGACAGCTGTGAGCTTGCTGCACATGCAGAACAGCTCGGCGTGGACGCGATTGCGTCGATTCCGCCGATTTACTTCCATCTGCCAGAATACGCGATTGCGCAGTACTGGAATGATATCTCGGCGGCAGCTCCGAATACGGATTTTATGATTTACAATATCCCGCAGTTTGCGGGGGTTGCGCTGACAATGCCGCTGTTCCGCGAGATGCGCAAGAATCCGCGTGTCATTGCAGTTAAGAACAGTTCAATGCCAACGCAGGATATTCAGATGTTCAAGATGGAGGGTGGGAAGGATTTCGTTGTATTTAACGGTTCGGACGAGCAGCTTGTCTCCGGTATTGCGATCGGGGCAGATGGCGGGATCGGCGGTACATACTGCGTAATGCCGGAGTTGTATATCAGGATTCTGGAGCTTGTCCGCGCGGGAAAGAACGCCCAGGCGTGTGAGATTCAGAATGCCGCGGATGAGATTATATATGCGATGTATGCGTGCCGCGGCAATCTTTATGCAGTGATGAAGGAGATTATGAAGCAGCGTGACGGCCTGGATCTCGGAGGTGTCAGGAAGCCCTTGCCGAACCTGTTTCCTGAGGATATGGAGCAGGTCAGGTACTGTGTGAAGCTGATCGACGCAGCAATCGGAAACTATTATAAATAAAGGAATCTTAGACGCTGTATACAACAGGGCTTAGAGATTACGAGAGTCTGTTGAATTTACAAAGGAGGACTGCTTTTTTATGAAATATGATTTCACTTCTCTGATTGACCGTCATGGACGCGATGCGGTCGCCGTAGACGCACTCGGAACCAGCCGGGCTCCCAGTTCTCCCAAAGACGGGTTTGATGCTATCCCGATGTGGGTAGCCGATATGAACTTCGCGACCGCGCCGACGATTGTCGCTTCGCTTATCGAGCGCGCAAAGCACCCGCTGTTCGGCTATTTTGACCCGTCGGAGGAATACTACGATTCGATCATCCGCTGGCAGGGAGCACGCAACGGTGTGGCCGGACTCACAAAGGAATGCATCGGCTACGAAAATGGAGGGCTCGGTTGCGTGATCTCATCGTTGAACGCATTCGCCGCGCCGGGTGACGCGGTGCTGCTGCACAGCCCGACCTACATAGGCTTCACGAAATGCATCACTGCAAGCGGTTTCCGGATTGTACACAGCCCACTTGTGAAGGACGCAGACGGTATCTGGCGCATTGACTTTGAGGATATGGACCGCAAAATCAAAGAAAACGAGATCCACGTCGCTATCTTCTGCAGCCCGCACAATCCGTGCGGCAGAGTTTGGGAACGCTGGGAAATTGAAAAGGCGATGGAGGTCTACAAAGCAAATGACTGTGTCGTGATCGCAGATGAGATCTGGTCGGACATCATTCTGAACGGCAACAGGCACATTCCGACGCAGTCCGTCAATGAGGATGCGAAGAACCGCACGATCGCCGTCTACGCGCCGAGCAAGACGTTCAACCTCGCCGGGCTGATCGGCAGCTACCACATTATTTATAACAGCTATCTGCGCGACCGCGTCCGTGCACAGAGCAGCAAATGCCACTACAATTCTATGAATGTGCTGTCCATGCACGCGCTGATTGGCGCTTACAAGCCCGAGGGGCAGGAATGGGTTGACGAGCTGTGCACCGTGTTGAGCGCCAACATCAACTATGCCTGCAGCTTTATCGCACAGCATTTTGACGGCGTCTCCGTCAGCAAGCCGCAGGGCACCTATATGCTGTTCGCCGACTGCACGGACTGGTGCAGGGCGCACGGCAAATCACTCGACGAGCTGCTGCGTGCCGGATGGGACGTCGGCGTCGCATGGCAGGATGGCAGGCCGTTCCACGGGGAATGCTCGATCCGCATGAATCTTGCGTCCCCGACTAGCCGAGTGGAGGAGGCGTTTGCGAGACTGCGGAAATATGTTTTCATATAGGCCGCAAGAGGAAGAATTTTACGATTGCTAAAAAACAGATGATACTTACAATCGGATGCTTCCTGCTATACATATCAGTATTCTTTCCGTGTCTCCGTTTCAGGATAACGATTGTATGCTGAGCGAAAAAAAGAGCTATCTGAATGCTGCGGCCACAAATCTGTATGAGCTCTCTGAGGAAGAAAAGATTCAACTGCAGTGTGAGGCCAGAGAACGGTATTACCTGGATATGAACAGCGCACATGAGGACGGTGTGAATGAGGGGATAGAATTGATGATTCAGCTAAACAGCCGTTTAATGGAGGATGACCGTGCGGAGGATTGGAGACGGGCAACGATTGATTTAGAATATTGCGCGAAGCTACTGCGGGAATATGGACTGTAGTTATCGCGGTTTATCACTGTCTGTTTTATGATCAGAAATTACGCATCGCAACTTTTTAAGGAAATCTGTGCAAATCGGTTGCTTTTTATCCGGGTTTGTGGTATGATACCTACGCTGTCTTTTTGGAGACATAACTGCAGGGACTTGCAGGGATAGTCCGGGATACCTGCTGTGGTAACAATGAGCAGCATTGACCGGAAACCGATTCTGGCGGAAGCGTTTATTTACGCGGGCAACGGGACGGACAGCCGTATTTATATGAAGATCTGGCTGCAGGGCGTTTTGGGGCGCGGTGATAAACCGCCGGGATAAGCAGTTCACAATCAAAGAAGAAGAGGTGAAAATCATGAAGGAAGGAATCCATCCGAAGTACTATCAGGCAACCGTAACATGCAACTGTGGCAACACATTCGTGACAGGCTCCACGAAGAAGGACATTCACGTTGAAATCTGCTCCAAGTGCCATTCATTCTACACAGGTCAGCAGAAGGCTGCAGCAGCTCGCGGACGTATTGAGAGATTCAACAAGAAGTACGGTATTGAATCTAAATAAGGCTGGAAAAGATAAGGATGAGATTGCAAAATCTCATCCTGTTTTTAAATGAAAGGATAACATATGAAACCATCCGGTATTGGAGGACAGGCGGTAATTGAGGGCGTCATGATGCGAAATGGCGGCAAATATGCCGTGGCTGTCCGGACGGCTGAGGGCGAGATTGTGGTAGATGTCCAGAATTGCAGCAGCAGCCGGATTCAAAGTAAAAAGATCACAAAGCTGCCGATTATCCGCGGCGTCGTCAACTTTTTTGACTCGCTGATTCTCGGTATGAAGTCTCTGATGTACTCCGCCTCCCTGTTTGCGGAGGAGACGGATGCGGAGCGCGCCGAGCGTGAGGGCAAGGAGCGCAGGAAAGCGTCCGCTAAGGCGGAGAAGCTCAGAAAGCAGGGGAAGGAGCAGGAGGCGGAACGTGTTCTGCAGAAATGTGAGGAGAAGCTCGCGAAGGAGGCGGGCGGCCAGGCCGCATCCGGCAAGGATGACAAAAAGGATGACGACTGGCTGATGACGCTGACCGTGATTTTTTCTCTCGTGTTTTCTATTGTGCTGTTTATGATGCTGCCGTACTTTATTTCGCGGTGGCTGCGTAAGCTTGTGGCGTCTGAAATGCTGATTCTGATCGTAGAGGGTATTGTCAAGCTCGTGATTTTCTTCGGCTACCTCGCGCTGATTTCCCGCATGAAGGACATCCAGCGTACCTTTATGTACCACGGTGCGGAGCACAAGTGCATCAACTGTATCGAGCATGGCTTGGAACTGAACGTTGCGAATGTGCGCGTGAGCTCGCGTGAGCATAAGCGCTGCGGAACAAGCTTTCTGTTTATCGTAATGTTTATTAGTATCGTATTTATTATGGTGTTCAGTATTCCGCTGTTTGCGGTGATGAATGTCAACACGTCGTTCTGGCGTATCGTTCTGCGTCTCGCGCTGCTGCCGCTGATCGCGGGTGTGTCGTACGAGTTTATCCGTCTTGCGGGCAGCTCTGACAGCAAGCTTGTCAATGCGCTGAGCCGTCCGGGCATGATGCTCCAGCATATGACGACGAAGGAGCCGGATGATTCGATGATTGAGGTCGCGATCGCGTCGGTTGAGGCGGTGTTTGACTGGAGAAAATTCGAGAACGAGCAGTTCGGAACGAAGTATGAGCTGAAGACGGAGGGTGAAGATGCGGCCGTCTGATCTGGAACGGCTTTGCGACGCCCGTATCACCTGCGGCGAGGCGTTGCGCATCGGGGAAGCGTATCTGCAGGGATGCGCGATCTGTGATGCGGCGGCAGATGCCTGGCTCTTATTTGAATTTGTGACAGGGATGAGCCGGGCGCATTTTCTCGCGGAGCGGGGGGCGTTAGCTCCTGAGGCCGCTGCGGCGCATTACCGGGATCTTCTGCTGCGGCGCGGCGCACATATTCCGCTGCAGCATCTTACCGGAGAGCAGGAGTTCATGGGCTTTCCGTTCTATGTGAATGAGCATGTGCTGATCCCGCGGCAGGATACCGAGATTCTTGTAGAGGAAGCGCTGAAGCGCCTGCCCATCGCGAAGCGATTCGAAATGGCGGCTGCGCCCTGCCGCCGAACGCAGGTGAGGGGGTGCTACTTTCAGGTGCTCGATCTGTGCACCGGATCCGGCTGTATTGCGGTGAGTCTCGCGAAGCTCGGGCCGGATGGTGCAGAGAGTCAACTCCCGGAAGAGGCCGGGCATGTCGGCCTACAGATTGACGCGACCGACATTTCGGAGGCTGCGCTTGCGGTGGCACGCAGGAACGCGAAGCGGAACTATGCCGCAGTACGATTGATCCAGGGCGATCTGTTTGAAAATGTTTCCGGCCCGTATGACATGATTGTGTCGAATCCGCCGTACATCCGTACCGGGGTGATTGCGGAGCTGGACGAGGAGGTCCGGCTGCATGAGCCGCAGCTTGCGCTTGACGGACATGAGGACGGATTGTATTTCTATCGCAGGATCGCAGGGGAGAGCGGCGCGTATCTGAAGGACGGGGGTTTTCTGCTGCTGGAGATCGGATATGACCAGTCGGAGGCGGTCGAAGCGCTGCTTCGGGAAGCTGGTTTTGAGGAGATCCGAACGGTGAAGGACCTCGCCGGACTTGACCGCGTCGTGTGTGCGCGGAAGCCCAGTGTATGAGTGCCATATAGAGAGATTGATAGATATGTGCGGCGCAGTTGGCCGCAGGAGGTAAGCATGTTTGACAAACTTGAAGATTTGCTGATACGTTTTGAGGAGCTGCTGAATATGCTCAACGATCCGTCCGTGATCGCGGACCAGTCGCGCTTCCAGAAGCTGATGAAGGAGCAGGGCAGCCTGCAGCCGATTGTCGATACGTACAGGGAATACAAAAAATGCAAAGAAACGATTGCGGACAGTCTCGCGATGCTGGATGAGGAATCCGATGAGGAAATGCGCGAGATGCTCAAGGAGGAGCTTTCCGAGGCGCGCAGTCAGACGGAGGAGCTGGAACGGAAGCTCAAAATCCTGCTGCTTCCGAAGGATCCGAACGATGATAAGAATGTTATCATCGAGATCCGTGCCGGAGCAGGCGGGGATGAGGCGGCATTGTTTGCGGCGGAAATTTACCGTATGTATGTGCACTATGCGGAGAGTCAGCGCTGGAGAGTTGAGACGATGGATGTCGAGGAAATCGGGATCGGCGGCATGAAGTATGTAAGCTTCATGGTGACAGGTCAGGGCGCCTACTCGAAGCTCAAGTACGAGTCGGGCGTACACCGCGTTCAGCGTGTGCCGGAGACCGAGTCGGGCGGAAGGATTCACACGTCGACGATCACGGTTGCGATCATGCCGGAGGCGGAGGAGGTTGACGTCCAGATTGACCTGAACGACTGCAAGTTCGATGTGTTCCGCGCATCCGGCAACGGAGGACAGTGCGTCAACACAACGGATTCGGCTGTCCGTCTGACACATATTCCGACCGGAATCGTGATTTCGTGCCAGGATGAGAAGTCCCAGCTCAAGAATAAGGATAAGGCGCTCAAGGTTCTGCGTGCAAAGCTGTATGATCTCGAGCAGCAGAAGGCGCATGACGCCGAGGCCGAGGCGAGAAGAAGCCAGGTCGGGACCGGAGACCGCTCCGAGAAGATCCGCACCTACAATTTCCCGCAGGG
>Ga0129308_1001584_pt1 | contig 23009 bp, 30 predicted proteins | sample L827metagenome_FD_94440 | JGI IMG/M metagenome (GOLD analysis project Ga0129308, IMG submission 94440) | Ring-tailed lemur group fecal microbial communities from Wisconsin, USA - L827 metagenome | ecosystem: Host-associated > Mammals > Digestive system > Large intestine > Fecal | place: USA... | reverse complement strand
TGATAAATTGAGTAAGGCTTTTAATGGAGATCTGAAAGGTAAAACTATTGCTATGTGGGGATTGTCTTTTAAACCTGAAACAGACGATATGCGCGAAGCTCCTGCGTTGGTTGTGATTGATAAACTCCTGAAAGCAGGTGCTGTGGTCAATGTATTCGATCCTATAGCTATGGATGAAACAAAGCGTAGGATAGGGGATGTAGTCACTTATTGTAAGGATATGTATGAAGCAGTGATCGATGCAGATGCTATTGCTTTGATGACGGAGTGGAAACAATTCCGTATGCCTAGTTGGGCTATCATCCGTAAAGCCATGAAGAATTACGTGGTTGCGGATGGACGGAATATCTATGATGGTGAAGAATTGAAAGAGTTAGGTTTTATTTATTCGAGAATCGGACAGAAATGAAACGTATATTAGTAACGGGGGGAGCCGGTTTTCTTGGTTCCCATTTATGTGAACGCTTGGTGAAAGAAGGCAATGACGTGATTTGCCTGGATAATTATTTTACCGGAAGTAAGGATAATATTCGTCACCTGTTGCAGTATGACAACTTTGAGTTGGTTCGTCACGATGTAACTTCTCCTTATTATGCCGAAGTTGATGAGATCTATAACCTGGCTTGTCCTGCATCGCCTCCCCATTATCAGTATAATGCCATCAAGACAATGAAAACCTCCATTTACGGAGCCATGAATATGTTGGGGTTGGCTAAACGAACCAAAGCAAAGATTCTCCAGGCATCGACCAGCGAAGTGTATGGAGATCCGGCTATTCATCCGCAGGTAGAATCTTATTGGGGAAATGTGAACCCAATTGGAATTCGTAGTTGTTACGATGAAGGTAAACGCGCAGCCGAAACTTTGTTTATGGACTATCATCGTCAGAACGGTGTACGAATTAAAATCATCCGCATCTTCAATACGTATGGTCCACGAATGAATCCGAATGACGGACGTGTCGTTTCTAATTTTATTGTACAAGCGTTAAAAGGGGAAGATATTACAATTTATGGAGATGGAACCCAAACTCGAAGTTTCCAATACGTAGATGATTTGATTGAAGCCATGATCCGTATGATGGCTACCGGTGATGACTTTATCGGTCCTGTCAATACAGGGAACCCGGGAGAGTTTACGATGTTGGATTTGGTAGAGAAAGTGATAGAGTTGACAAATTCGAAATCAAAGATTGTGTATTATCCGTTACCTGGTGATGATCCGAAACAACGGAAGCCAGATATTACATTGGCGAAAGATAAATTGGATTGGGAACCTATTATCCGATTGGATGAAGGATTGATAAAGACAATTAGATATTTCGAGAATAAAATAAAAGAGTCCCACTTGAAATAATAAATTTATTCCCATTTAAGCTATATGAGTGATTCATTAGAACATCAAGCTGTAAAAGGTGTGATGTGGAGTGCTGTTGAACGGTTTTCCGTACAGGGGATACAGTTTGTACTGACTATCATTATAGCCCGTTTGGTGTTGCCTTCTGATTATGGATTGATAGCAATGCTGAATATCTTTTTGGCTATTGCACAAGTCTTTGTGGACAGTGGTTTCTCCAATGCTTTGATACAGAAGAAGGATCGTACGGAAACTGATTTTTCAACAGTTTTTTATTTTAATAGTCTTATTTCGATAGTCTTTTATTTACTTCTGTATATCGGCGCACCTTACATAGCATCCTTTTATAAGGAACCTGATTTGTCTCCTGTAACACGTTGGATAGGATTGAATATTATTATATCAGGTTTTTCTATTGTCCAACGGGCTAAATTGACAATCAATGTAGACTTTAAAAAACAAGCTAAAGCTTCTTTGACTGCTGTACTGATCAGTGGGATAATAGGAATTTTGCTGGCATATAAGGGCTGGGGTGTGTGGGCATTAGTATTTCAGACTTTATCAAATAGCCTGTTGAATACATTATTATTATGGATATTTGCTAAGTGGGTTCCAAAATGGACATTTTCAAGAGAATCTTTTAGCGTATTATTCTCTTTTGGTTCTAAATTATTGTTGTCAGGATTATTGCATACAATTTATATAAATTTGTACAGCTTAGTAATAGGAAAGCGATATTCTTCTATGGATGTAGGTTTTTATAATAGGGCGTACCAGTTTGCCAGTTTTCCTTCTATAAATATAGTGGGGATTATTAATAGAGTAATTTATCCAATACAGTGCGAAATGCAAGATGATGATAAACGCCTTAAAACCTCTTTTATCAAGTATTTAAGAATGTCTTGTTTTATTGTATTTCCGTTGATGATTATTGTGGCTACTTTGTCAAAACCATTAATATTATTGTTACTGACAGAGAAATGGCTTCCGGTTGCTGAATTGCTTTCCATATTATGTTTTGCTTATATGTGGTATCCGGTGATGGTTGTCAATAATCAGATATTAAATGTAAAAGGACGTTCTGATTATTTTCTTTATGCAGAGATTCTTAAGAAAGTGATAGCTATTACTATACTGTTTATTACTTTACCTTTTGGAGTTTGGACACTATGTTGGGGAATAGTTGTATATAATTTCTTTGATATGGTAATTATTTTCTATTATTCAAAGAAAGTAATATCTGTAAAATATTTGGAACAAATTCGTAATATAATGCCTTTCTTTTTTATCTCATTGCTAACAGGAGGTGTAGTTTATTTAAGCATACAATTTTTTAAAGGATACTTATTAGAACAATTGACGATAGGCTGCCTTATAGGTTTATTGGTTTACATATTATTTTGTCTTATTTTTAGAATAAGTGAAGTAGATCAGATAGTGTTGAAAATAAAAAATATATATATAGAATGTACAAAGTAACCCTGTCTATGCCGATATATAATGTGGCTCCGTATGTGGAACGTGCTTTACTATCTGCATTGAATCAAACATTTGAAAGTATCGAGTTTTTGTTAGTGGACGATCGAGGGACAGATAATAGTATGGAGATCGTTCGTCGGATCATCAAAGACCATCCGAGAGGGAAAGATGTCCGTATTATAGAGCATCCATATAATGTTGGACTTGGTGCTACTAGAAATACAGCTATAGATAATGCCCAAGGAGAATATTTGTTTTTTATGGATAGCGATGATGAGATCACTCCTGATTGCATACAGGTGTTGTATGATAAGATGATGGAAGAAAAGGTCGATATGGTGGTAGGATCAAGCCAATCCATAAATATGAATGGAATGGTGTCTGAGCATCTACGGTTGGATAATGTAAATAGAAGAGGGGTAGGGATATTAATAAACTATCATTATGTTGAAAATCATATATTTCCTGTGTATACATGGAATAAGTTGTATAGTCTATCTTTTTTAAAGGAGAACTGTATACGTTGTATAGCTGGACATAATTGTGAAGATCTATATTTTTCTTTTAATGTAGAAAGATGTGTTCAATCTTTTTCGTACATTAATAATGTTACATATTCATATTATATAAGATCTAACTCTTTTATGGATAGGATACAAAGTCATTTATCAATAAGAGAGGTTGGTATGTTGATGGATTTTCTTCTGTATAAAAAATCTTATATAAGAGAGATTAATGATATAACTCTTCAGGATATTTTATTACATAGTATTTACAGATCTGTTCGAGTTTGGGGTGAATATATTTTATCTTCAGATAAAATGAATATGAATGAAAAGTATAGGGGGATTGTTGGGTTTTATAGCGATATGAAATTCAATAAATATACAACAAATAATAGAATTGAAAAAATTTCCATAGGCTTATATTTTATACATAGATTGTCTGATGTATTGTTGTTTACTGTTTTGGTTATGATGGTTTACATAAAAAAAGCTATAAGATAGGTTTTATGATCTACGTAATAGTTAATGCTTTACTTTATATATTCTTACTATTATTCTATATGTTTAGTCGTGAGAAAAATATTTTAGGTGTTATATTAATTGCGTTATATACTATTGTTGCAATATTTGCGATACCTAGATATTATCTTTCAATAGAATTGTTACATGATGTAGATGATATAACATTAGAACCTTTTATCTATTTATTTATTGTATTTATAATGTTTGTTAGATATTTTGTAAAGGTAGATATACGAACTCTTACAAATATTTACGCGAAAGGACGATGGAAAAAGATGTATTTTTTAATATATGTGTATATCTTATCAACTGTTGTTGTTTTTTATTTGTCTATAAACGATGTTATATCAAATATTTATTCTGGAGAATGGGGGGATATTAAAAAAGCTTCTAGTGAATTAGATGTAGCTTTTAATTATCATTTTTTTCTTGAACAAATTCTTGTTGTTTTTAATTCTCAATCAACTGTTTTTATGTCTGTTATATGTTTTTTCATGTTGACAAATAATAGAAGTAAATCTCTATTGTACATATTGTTATTTTGTATGTTTTTTTCGATATCATTGTTATCTTTAAAAGGAGGAGGTAGAGGGGTTTTTGTTATTTTTTTTATATCTATAATCACTCCTTATTTATTGTTTAAAAAAAACTTACCATATAAGACTATTAAATTGATAAATAAAATTCTATTTTCTTCCATTTTTATTGCCACTGTTTATTTTTTTACTGTCACTGTTTCTAGATTTGGAGATTTTGATACTTCTTATAATATTTATGAAACATATAATGGACTGACTTCATTGTTGAGTTATATGGGACAGTCTTTTTTATTTTGGAATGTAGGTGTATATCCTATTTCTGAATATGGATATGGAATTTATGGATGTGAATTTTTATATGGAAATGATGCATTTATGAACTTTACATTAGGTACAAGATGGATTACGAAATTTTATACATTTGTTGGTAGTATTTATGTAGATGTAGGTCCTTATATAACTTTTTTTATAGCTCTTATTGTATTTATTTATTCTTTTATTTTATTGAATATTAAACGTTATAATATTGAGGATGTCTGTTTTTTTACATATGTTTATGTTAAGTTGTTTATAGGGGTTTTTTCTTGGACAGATAATTATGTGATTGATTATATTATTTGCTTTATTATTTATTTATTCCTAAAAATAAAGATATCTATTTGTGTTAAAAAATGAGTATTAAAGTGTTGATGAATAATGAAAATAATGTGGTGTTTTATTTTGTTTTTTTCTATGATTGGAAAATGTTGTTTGAGATTTGGTATGACCGTTTCCTATTGACAAAAAATATGATAGGATACAGAGATAAGAAATAACTATATCGTTAATTCATAAATATATGTTGAAATGATAGCTATATTGATGTCCACCTATAATGGAGAGTGCTATTTGAAGGACCAAATAGAATCGATATTAAGCCAAACTTATAAGGATTGGATATTATATATTCGAGATGATGGCTCAACGGATAGGACTATCCGTATAATTAAAACTTATGTTGGTAATTATCCTGATAAAATCATTTATGAATATGATAGATTAGGGAATTTAGGATCAGGACGTTCGTTTATGAAACTGTTATCATCAATTGATTCTGATTATTATATGTTTTGTGACCAAGATGATGTATGGCTTCCTTCTAAGATAGAAAAGACCTATTTGAAAATGAAATCATTAGAGATGAATCATGCTCATAATGCTATTGCAGTATTCACGAATTTGTATATAGTAGATAAGTCTTTAAATATAATATCTGATTCTTTGTGGAAAAGATGTCATAGGAACCCTGAAAATGTATTTGATTTGTATAAATTGATTGTATATGGATCTCCTTCTTATGGTTGTACTATGATGTTTAATAGGATTACAAAGTCACTTCTTTTTCCATATAAAAATTGGAAGTTTCATGATCATTGGACAATATTGATAGTATCTCATTTTGGTTATGCAGGATTTGTGGATGAACCACTTATTTATTATAGACAACATGGAGAGAATGTTGCTGGATTTCAAGATTCTGGATATTCTGTAAAACAAATGTTAAAATGTTTGTTATTTGCTCCTATTCGATATGTTAAAGAGTCTTATCTTTATATGAATCATTTCAAAGATTTACCGTTTCCTATTTCTATGTGGACTTTGATGAAATATAAAATAGTCAAATGGGGTAGAATTATATTTGGAATGGGATAAATATTTTATAAATCTAAAACACAACTTATGGATATAAAAAGAAGGGGTAATATAGCTGTTATTTTTGCTGGCGGTTCTGGTAAACGAATGAATACGGTGTCAAAGCCCAAGCAGTTTTTGGAATTGAGAGGGAAACCTATCATTATCTATACTCTTGAAATTTTTGACAATCATCCTGCTATTGATGGTATTATAGTATCGTGTATAACAGATTGGATACCTTATCTGGAGAAATTGATTCATAAATTCGAGATAACTAAAGTTTGTTCTATCGTTCCTGGAGGAGATACTGGACAGGATTCTATTTATAAAGGGTTGATGGCTGCGGAAAAACTATTTGCAGGAAATAGTTGCGTATTAATTCATGATGGGGTTAGACCGTTGATTACAGGGCAGACTATTTCTGATAATATAAAAGCCGTGCGTCAATATGGATCGTGTATTACTTGTATTCCTGCGGTCGAAACATTTGTGGTTTCTAAGTCCGAAGGAGAGCTAGAAATACCCTCCAGAAAAGATTCTTTGGTGGCGCGTGCTCCTCAAAGTTTTGTATTGTCTGATGTTTTATTGGCTCATCGTAGAGCATTGCAAGAGGAAAAACATGATTTTGTTGATAGCTGTTCCATGATGAGCGCCTATGGATACAGGCTACATACGATTATAGGTCCGATGGAAAATATAAAAATCACAACACCAACAGATTATTTTATTTTCAAGGCGATGGTGGATGTACATGAGAATCAACAAATCTTTGGCTTTTGATAGATTATGTTTAGTTATAAGAATACGATTATACAAAACGATATGAAGGAGATGATTAATATTCCTATCTCTTGGGATCGTTTGGATGGAAAATATTGTTTGGTGACTGGGGCGAATGGAATGATCGCTACATATTTAATTTATCTATTAATTTATCTTGTCCGCGAGAAAGGTTTGGATATTCATATTATAGCATTGTCACGAAATCGGAAGAAATCGGAGGAACTATTTGTTGATTTTCTTGATGATTCTCATTTTGAATTATTGATTCAAGATGTATGTGAGCCGATTCGTATTATAAGCCGATTGGATTATATTTTTCATTTTGCAGGAAATGCCAGTCCTTTTTATATAAAAAATGATCCTGTAGGAATCATGAAAAGTAACCTATTGGGGACTATAAATGTATTGGAGTTGGCGCGAGAAAAGGGGGTGGACAGAGTAATATTTGCCTCCACTCGTGAAGTCTATGGTGAGAATAGAAGTGAAACTTCTTTGACGGAAACTTCTTTCGGACATATGGATTGTATGGAGAGTCGTTCATGTTACCCGGAAAGTAAGCGAGCTGCAGAAACTCTATGTAAAAGTTATTTCTTGCAATATGGAATAGGTTTCAATTCTGTACGTATAGCTCATACGTACGGACCAGGTATGAGACTGGATAATGATGGTCGTGTGATGGCGGATTTATTAAGTTTCGTTGTGAAAGGTAATGATGTCGTATTGAAAAGTAAAGGGAAAGCATTGAGAGCATTTTGTTATATTACGGATACTTTATTAGGATTGATGTATGTACTTTTTTACGGGGAAAACTCTAGTGCATATAATCTGGCAAATGAGACAGAAGAGGTAAGTATCTATTCATTAGCAGAAATGCTTCTTGATCTCAATCCTGGGAAGAGATTACAGATACAGTATGATATCCCAGAAAATAATTCAAATGTTTATTGTGATTATGTTAGAGTTGGATTGGATACTTCAAAATTGGAGAGGTTAGGTTGGAAGCCTTCTATTCCTTTATGTATAGGTATTGAACGAGTAGTAAAATGTTGTAATAATGATCCGGAATGAAAAGAACTTCTGATTATTTAAATGAAATAGCGAGGCAGTCAGATCTTTTTTATGAGTTGACTGATGAAGAAAGAGATGCCTTGAAAAAGTGTCTATTATCCATTTATATCGATGTTAAATCGGTATGTGATAAATATGGTCTGACATTGATGTTAGGTGGAGGATCTGTATTGGGAGCCGTTAGACATAAGGGGTTTATTCCTTGGGACGATGACTTTGATATGATGATGCCAAGGGAGGATTTTGATAAGTTGAAGGAGGTGTTTGAAAAAGAATTATCTGATAAGTATATATTATCGGTTCCTAGATATAGAGGACTTTGTACATCTCTTTATATGCAAATATTGAAATCGAATACTGTATTGAAAACCCCTTTTAATAAGACTGGATACGATAATGTTTTAGTCGATATTTATGCTATTGAAAAAATGCCTGATATTCTATTGTTAAGAAAATTGAAATGTTTTTTTTTAGATCTATTAAGAATAATATCATTGTCTATATCGGAGTATAAAAATAGAAAGATACGTAGTAAATATTTTAAAAAAGATAGAGTTGCTAGTATTTACTATAAAACAAGATGTATAATAGGTTTTATTTTTTCAGCTTTGGGTCGAGAAAGAATGTATGGTTTTTTTGATAAATTAGCATCATCTAGTACAGGAATGGATTATTGTACGATTCCAACAGGGAGGAGAATGAGTTATGGAGAATGTTTAAAGCGTGAGGTCTTTTTTCCTGTTTCAAAAGGATCCTTTGAGGGGATGGAGGTAAATCTACCTCACAATCCAGATGTTTACTTAAAAAATTTGTATGGTGATTATATGCAAATACCACCAGTAGAGAGGCGGGAACGACATTTTTATACAGGGATTGATTTGAGTTCGGAATTTTTTATTGAGAGAAAAGATGTGTAAAAATGAAACTGAATAGACTAAGAGTTCTCTTATGGGAATTATTTGTTCGCTTCTATCCTTGGCATCTTCGTAAGATATATAAGGTAGATATAGGATATAATGTTCGTATTTCTTGGCGGGCAAGTTTAGATCTTTCAATAAATCCTAGTGGAATTCATATAGGTGATAATACGTTAAGGTGGTGTACGTATTCTTTCTCATGACGTGGCAAGAAATATTAAAAAAGATGTTTTTATAGGTGCCAATTGTTTTATAGGAGTAGCTTCTATTATTTTACCTGGTGTACATATTGGTGATAATTGTATAGTCGGTGCGGGTTCTGTTGTGACGAAAGATTTTTCGGAAAATAGTATTATTGCAGGTAATTCAGCAAGAAGGATTAAAGAAAATGCAAAGATGAATGAGTGATAGTTTTTATAGATTAATTTATTGATATTTTATTTCTTTGTAATTATGAATATTTTAATTATTGATGGTGGGCTTCAAGCTCTTTCCGTTGCTCGTTCTTTGAAAAAGGCTGGATATTATGTTTGTGCCATGTTACAAAAGAATGATGTGGCTGTAAGATCAAATTTTATAGATGATATATATATAACGTTTGGAACTTTAGATAAAGCAGAGGATTGTATTCGTTTTTTGTACAGGATTTTGGATAATAAGGAATTTGCTGTTATTATTCCTTTAAGTGATAGGACATCCGATTGGTTAAGCTTATATAAAAAATATATAGAAAAAACTTATCATTTGAAGTGCGCGATACCAGATTATTGTGTTTTTCAAAAAGCAAATGATAAATGGTTGCTTATGGAATTATGTGAAAATAATAATATACCACATCCAAAAACGAGAATATTGACTTATGATACTTTATTTGAAACTGCCTCTTTTGTTGGTTTTCCGGCCTTAATTAAACCTAATTTATCTGTAGGCGCTAGAGGTATTACATTGGTTAATGATTTTAATGATTTGTGTAATAAATATGGTTTAATATATAATCAATATGGAGAATGTACATTGCAGGAATATATCCAAAATGATGGTTCTCCATATTATAATGTAATGCTTTATAGGAATAAACAAGGCGAAATTATTAATTCTGTAATTATTGAGATAATTCGATATTTTCCTGTAAAAGGAGGAAGTAGTTCATTTTGTAAGACCATAGAATCAAAAAAGTTAGTAGATATTTGTGCTAGAACACTGTCTATATTGAATTGGATAGGATTCGCAGATTTTGATATATTGAAAACGGTTGATGGCGACTATAAGATAATAGAGATAAATCCTCGTGTGCCAGCTTCTATTCGAGCCGCAGAAATATCGGGTGTAAATTTTCCTGATATAATCGTGAAAGATATTTTAAATAAAGTATCTGACAAATACCTTTATATTCCCAATAAACAACTCCGTTATTTGGGACTGGATTTTATGTGGTTTTTGTCTTCTTCTAAACGTTTTTCGTGTAATCCATCTTGGTTTAGATTTTTCGGTGAGGATTTATATTATCAAGAAAAAGGTGCGATGTTGCTTTCTTTGTTATCTGGATTTTGTAAGATCTGTTCTCCTTCGTTCTTAAAATCAAAATTAGGTATTTAATATAAAAGGAGTTGTAATATGAATATTTTGACATTTGATATAGAGGATTGGTGGGGGTACGATTATTATAAACTGGGAAATAGGCAAGACTGGAAACCACGATTGGATAAATACCTTCAGGATATTTTGGATTTATTGGATGAAAGAAATATCGAAGCAACTTTCTTTATTTTAGGAGAAGTTGCAGTCTCAAATCCAAGTGTCGTTAGATGCATTGCGGATAGAGGACATCATATAGGATGTCATTCATTTTCCCATACTTTTTGGAAACAACCTACGGAAAAAGAGATTCGGGAAGATACATATAAAGCTTTGAATGCGATAGAGGATTGTACCGGTCAAAAAGTGACGGCTTACCGTGCGCCCGCGTTTTCTATCACGAGAGAGAATTGTTGGATTTTGTCTGTTCTTGCAGAGGCTGGTATTTTATATGATTGTTCGATCTTTCCTACCAGTCGCAGTTTTGGTGGTTTCCCGGAGTATAAAAGTAAGTTCCCTGGTAAAATAGAGATAGATGGAGTATCTATCAAAGAGTTTCCGATAGCTCCATCTACAATATGGGGACGTGAAATCGTATATTCAGGGGGAGGTTACTTTCGTCTGTTCCCGTATTTTAAGATAAAGGCTTTGACAGTTGATTCGAATTATGTTATGAGCTATTTTCATATCAAGGATTTTGATAAAGAGCAGAAACGTTTGTTTACGACTTTAGATGGGGAGTCTGCTCCTGCTCGGTATTTTAAGAATTATGTAGGTCTAAATACTTGTTTTAAGAAGTTTACGAAATATATTTATGATTTTGACTTTTGTAGCGTAAAAGAAGCTGATGCTAAAATTAACTGGGATGAATTACCAGTGATTCATATGTAACTCAATAGGTGATGAGCTTAGTGGGTTGATGTAATATTCATTTACCATGTATAAAAACTTTTTTAAGAGACTGTTTGATTTCATCCTCGTATTCTGTATATTAACTATTATTTGGCCAGTATTGCTTCTGATTACCTTTTGGCTGCATTTTGCAAACAAGGGGACTGGTGCATTCTTCTTGCAAGACCGTCCAGGTAAAAATGGCAAAATATTCAAAGTAATCAAATTCAAAACCATGACGGACGAGTGTGATACTGATGGAAATCTTTTACCGGACGAGAAACGTTTGACGAAGGTCGGGAAATTTGTTCGTTCTACTTCGATCGACGAATTACCGCAATTGATAAATGTTCTTAAAGGTGATATGGCATTAATTGGTCCACGTCCATTGTTGGTGCAATATCTCCCTCTATATTCAAAAGAACAGACACGTCGACATGAAGTTCGTCCTGGGATTACAGGTTGGGCGCAGGTTAATGGACGTAATGCAATTTCGTGGATAAAGAAGTTTGAACTGGATGTTTGGTATGTGGATCATTGCTCTTTTTTACTTGATTTGAAAATTATATTTTTAACGATAAAGAAAGTTTTTGTTCGTGAGGGAATCTCTCAAGAGGGACAGGCTACGATGGAATATTTTACTGGTAACAACTAAACCTATGGAGATGAATATACTTATTACTTCCGCAGGAAAACGTGTGGCTCTAACAAAAAAAATTCAAGAAACATTAAAACGGTTTTATTCTGATTCGAAAGTTTTCACTACAGATATGAATCCAGATATGGCCCCCGCTGGGATTATTTCAGATAGATGTTTTATGGTTCCAAGAGTTACGGCAACGGATTATATAGATAAATTAATGCAAATATGTAAAGAACAAAAGGTTGGCATAATCATACCTACAATTGATACCGAACTTTTGGTCTTGGCAGAGAATAAGGAATTGTTTCAGAAAAACGGGATAGAGCCAATTGTTTCGGACTTAGCTTTCATACAAGTTTGCCGTGATAAACGGAATACAGGTACTTTTTTGAATGAACATGATATACGTGTACCTGCTCCGGTTGATAAGTACCATCCTATATTTCCTCTTTTTGCTAAGCCTTATGATGGTTCTTTAAGTAAGGATTTGTATGTAGTAAGAAATAGAGAAGAACTGACACCGGAAATTTTGAACCATCCCAAATTGATCTTTATGGAGTACATAGACAAACATGAGTATAAGGAGTTTACGGTGGATATGTATTATGGTAAAGATTATCGAGTGAAAGCTATTATCCCTCGTGAACGAGTAGAGATCCGGGCCGGTGAGATAAACAAAGGCTTTACTAGAAAAAATTTTCTAGTTCAGTTTCTAAAAAAGCGGTTGGATTATTTACCAGGAGTAGTTGGTTGTATTTGTATCCAATTGTTCTACAGGGAATCGGACCAAGATGTGGTGGGTATCGAAATAAATCCGCGTTTTGGAGGAGGATATCCGCTTTCTTATTATGCAGGGGCAAACTTTCCGGAATATATTGTTAGGGAATATATACAAGGAGAGACCTTAGAATACATGGATACATGGCGTGATAATACGTTGATGTTACGCTACGATAGCGAGGTGATCGTCTATGAAAAATAAAATATTCGTGTTTGATCTGGACGATACGCTATATAAAGAGATCGACTTTTTGCATTCGGCTTATCGGGAGATTGCTCAATGGGTCGAGTTGAAGTTTTCTTTAAACGACATCTATCCATTTATGTTGAGGGCTTATGAAAATAAATCGGATGTTTTTTCATTATTGATTAGAACTTATGATTTGCCTCTGACGAAGGATGATCTATTGGATATGTACCGGTTACATTTTCCCGTTATTTGTTTGGATAGTGATACGGAAGATGTATTAAACGTTTTGAATTTGGATTATAGGTTGGGTATGATAACGGATGGGCGTTCTATTACACAACGAAATAAATATCGAGCCTTAGAACTTGATCGGTTTATAGATGATAATGATTTGGTTATATCAGAAGAATTTGGTTCTGAAAAACCTTCGGAGAAGAATTTTCTATTTTTCCAAGATAAATATATTAATACCGATTTTTTTTATATAGGTGATAATCTTCGGAAGGATTTTATAACTCCTAATCGTTTAGGTTGGACAACGATTTGTCTAATAGATGATGGGCGGAATATCCACAGGCAGGATTTCTCTTGTCCGGAAGTTTATTTACCTCAATTGACAATAAATACCTTGAAAGATTTATTGTCTTTGCCTGGAAAAATGAAGATATTTTAATCACAAAAAATAATCATGAACAAACGAATTTACCTTTCTCTCGCTCACATGTCCGGCCATGAGCAAGACTTCATAAAAGAAGCATTCGACACTAATTGGGTAGTTCCCCTAGGTCCTAATGTGAATGCATTTGAAAAAGAGTTAGCGGAATATATTAAAGAAAATCGGCATGTAGTAGCATTATCTTCCGGTACAGCTGCCCTTCACCTGGGTCTTATCGAATTAGGAGTGCAAGCAGGCGACGAAGTCATCTGCCAGTCCTTTACTTTTGCCGCTTCCGCTAATCCGATAGCGTATCAGTCAGCGACTCCGGTCTATGTAGATAGTGAACAGGATACCTGGAACATAAGTCCCTTATTCCTGGAGGAAGCAATCAAAGATCGTTTGCGTAAAACAGGAAAACTTCCGAAAGCAATTATCCCGGTCCATTTATACGGCATGCCTGCAAAAATGGATGAAATTATGGCTGTTGCTTCTCATTACGGAATACCTGTTTTGGAAGATGCCGCTGAAGCGTTGGGTTCTGAATATAAAGGACGGAAATGCGGTACTTTCGGAGAATTTGCTGCATTATCGTTCAATGGGAATAAAATGATTACGACTTCCGGCGGTGGCGCTTTAGTTTGTTCAACGGAAGAACAAGCCAAACGAACGATGTTTTATGCCACCCAAGCCAGAGAGAATGCTCCGCATTACCAGCATGAATGTATCGGATATAACTATCGTATGAGTAATATTTGTGCAGGGATCGGTAGAGGACAGATGTTTGTACTGGATGAACATATAGCACGGCGTAGGGCAATACATCAGTTGTATACGGATTTATTGAAAGATGTTCCGGGAATTGCGGTTCAGCAAAATCCGTCGGAGGATTTCAATTCGAACTTCTGGCTGACCTGTATTCTGGTAGATTCGGAAAAGGCAGGCTTTAGTCGTGAAGATATCCGGTTACATCTGGCAGAAGAGAATATAGAAACACGTCCTTTGTGGAAACCGATGCATCTGCAACCGGTGTTTAAGCAATCGCCTTTTTATGGTGATGGGGCATCGGAGAGATTGTTTGATAAAGGACTTTGTCTGCCTTCCGGACCTACACTGACGGATGATGATATTTGCAGGGTAGTGGAAACATTGTTAAGTCTGTCATCTCCACGATAGAGTAGAAATAACAGACTTTAGATGTTGCTTCATCAGGGAACATTAGAGATGAAAAAAATGTCCAGGGAGTTGTTCGGTAGAAGTACTGAATATGATTTTGGATAAAGCAGAAGCAGCTTTCGAACGAGGAGAATATGTGACGAATGAAGAAGCAGAGAAGATTATAATATCTTGGTTGCTTTGTTATGGGGGATCATGCGCTGTCACAACATGATTATTTTGAGGATAAAGATAGTCTATATTTGTTTTTTGTGTAAGTTTGTAAAAAAAGTATGCACAACATCCCAGCCATAGAAGATCAGAATACAGAATTTAAAGCCTCATTCAATACAGGAGTCATTGAGTCTTTGGTTGCATTTGCAAATGCAGGTGGAGGGACTGTATACGTGGGCGTCTTTTCAGATTCAGGAATATCCGATTAAACCTGTGTCAGTTCAAGGCCGGTATTATAAACGGGTTAATAATTCCAATCATCAATTGACAGTCGGTGAAGTAGTAAATTTAGATTTGCATACAATCAATTCCAGCTGGGATACCTATGTCGATACGTTACATACAATTGATGATATATCGTTAGAGAAAGTTCAGAAGGCTATTGATCTTTTAGAAGACAAAGGCCGTAGTATTACTGAAGATCCTTTGTCCTTTTTGTTGAAATATAATATGCTAAGAGAGGACAAAATAACAAATGCAGCTTTTTTACTCTTTCATAAAGATGATAATATTATCTCAACAGTAGAATTGGGGCGTTTTCAAACGGATATTATTATTAAAGATTCTGCCCGTTCGAAGTCGGATGTACTAACCCAATCCGGGTATGCTTCCTGATGATATTACGGTCGATGATTTAATGAATAATCGTTATAAATCGACACCACGTAATAAAATGGTTGCTGATTTCTGTAAAGATTTGGGTTTGATAGAGAAATATGGTTCGGGGATTCGTAGGGTTATCACCTTATTTAAAGAGGCCGGATTACCTTTACCGAAGTTAGAGCAGATTTCAGGAGGATTTAATGTAACAGTATATTCAAAGACTTTTGAAAGAGTGGATAGTGATAAGGTCGGTGATAAATTATCAGAAACACAGAAAAGAATATTGAGTTTAATGCAACAAAATCCGTCTGTATCTGCTCAACGTTTGTCAGAAGAAATAGGTATTTCAAAGAGGAAGATAGAAGAGAATATCCGGACTCTGAGGGAAAGAAATAAAATAGAACGAATTGGAAACGCTAAATCCGGTCATTGGGAGGTTTTGGAGTAACTAATACCGGAAAAGTCTGTTACCCCCTCCATTTTTTATTTTTTATTCGTATATTTGTCTAAATATATGCGACAATTATCATCTGCTTATGAAAACTAAGAAAGAATACGTACAATTGATTCGGGAGTATTTGGATAGTACTGCCTGGAAATATGGAGTAACCAGGATGGCTCTTTTTGGCTCTGTTGCGCGTGATGAACAGGGGGATGATAGTGATATTGATATTGCATACGAAGGGCAGGCAAATATTTTCATACGTATTCGAATGAAGGCAGAATTGGAAAAATTGCTAGGTTGTAAGGTCGATATTATTCGACTGCATGCAAATATGGCAAATACATTATTCGGTACCGAAGTGGAAAAAGATATAATTTATGTTTGATAAGTTACGCATCAAATCCCTGTTACAAAGAATAGAAGATGCAATTTCTTTAATTCTGGATAATACCTTGTCGATTAGTTCTCCAAATGATTTTTTGACTAGTTCCGAAGGTATGTTTGCATTAAGCGGAGCTTGTATGCAACTTATATTTACTAGGAGAAAGCGTCAAGGTTATTGATAACAAAACTAATCACTCTTATTTGAATAAATATCCAAATGTACCTTGGAGTGAAATTATGGGGTTGCGTGATATTATAGCGCATGAATATCATCATATTGATTCAGAGGAAATATTTAAAGTCATAAAGGATGATCTCCCTTCTCTTTTAGTGATAGTCCGTCAAATGAGAGAGGATTTAAATTAACTCTATACACAAAAAGTCTGTTACCCCTCCATTTTAGAGAAGATAACAGACTTTAAACAATCAAGCATCCGTCTCTTCATCTTTCCATTCCTCTTCCGGATAATACTGGTCGATGATAATGAAAAACAGATGATATTTACATAAGATATGGCGTATCCAGCGTTCGCTCACCAGTAGCATCTCACTAATCCGGGAGATGTCCCGGTCGGTAATCCCGGAGACATCCATGCTTTCGGCATGTTTTCGGTAAGTCTTCAACAGACAGTCATAAATAGCATATCCGGTCGCTTTGTTACGGCGAATCATGCATCGGTAGTTTTCTTTGTGGCTCATGCAGTAAATAATTTGTACAGACCACCGATTAGTCCCGCAGCCATCAGACTGTAACCGGCGATGTCTATGGGTTCGACACGTTGTTTGGTTCCCCAGTCACCCTGGTTGAGAGCGAGAGTATCGCTCCGATCGCAGTCAGCGTCACTTCCGTCTGTTCCATCAGAAGAGACAGCAGGGTGATCGCCATCAGGAAGAGGATGAGGGTAGGGATGGGGACAAGGGCAGTTACCGGCTGCCGACTTTTGCTTGCGGGGAAAGATGATCCGGGCAAGACTGGCGAGGAAGTTGAGAATGGTTTCAAGGTACTTCATGTTAATTGAAAATTATAAATTGAAGATTGAAAATTAAATGGGTATCTTTTCGATCGACCCGCAGATCGACACCAACATCCTCTGATAAGCCGTGCGGTTGTCGCCGTTCACCTCGCTGATGTATTTGCTGTAAGCGATCTCTTTGGCATAAGCCGAAGGACGGGCACTGAGTGAGGCGGCTACCGGATAAGCGGTATGGATCAGACGGGCAAAGTCCATGAAACTGTCTTCTGCCGATTCGTAGGTGCGGAACCATAAGGAAGTATAGCCGCTGTTTTCAGAAAGATCGGTCTTTGTGCCTTTCCAGAAAGCATTGGGATGCCCATAGGCAGTGATGCCGAAGAAATTGTTATGTTCCTTTGCCAGGGTACTTTCTCCCCAACCGGTTTCGATGGCCGATTGGGCAAGGATAACGACCGGATTGATTCCGAAACATTCCCCCGCCTTTCGGGCGGGGAAAAGGTACTGTTTGATGTATTCCTGTTTTATCATACTGAATAATTATTACTCGATTTCCGGACGGTCGCTGCCGCCACCTTCTTCCGGTTTGCTTTCCGTGCCGGGGATGATGTATTTTTCGAAACTGGCATTGCGGATCGTGTCCGTCAGCATCGTACCCGGATAGAAAACGATATGTGCCCGGTGGAACAGAGAAGTATTGAAATCCTTTTCCGTAGAAGAGCCTTTGCTACCGGCAACCATACGGAAACTACCGAAATCGCCCAGGTGCACCGATTCACCGTCACCCAGCGATTCATTCATGACGGACAAGAGGCCGTCGAGTACCAGCAGGATATCACCGCGGCTTGCCGTACTGTATTTGCTGATACGGTTGCAAATACGGTTCAGGTCGACCTTTTTGGTGATGCTTGTTTGTGCATAGTAAAGTTCGGCTCCTTCGGCCGCATCCTTACTCATGTCCCTTCTTTTGACAAGTCTGAATTTTAATGGCATGGGAAATAATTATTTAAAGTGGATAATATGCCGATGTGCCAATGAAAAAACTTTTCCGGCATCCTGGCGGTTAGTTGGTTATCGATAACATTACAAAGATAAATACTGCCGAAAAGTGCCTGCGGGATAGGAGCAGATAGCGATGGTTAACGGCGGATAAAGACAGTTGTTTTTGATGGGAAAAGGAATGAAAAACACTGTTGAAGCATAGGTGTTTTAACGGCAAAACATATATGGTTTGCGAACGAAACATATATGTTTTGAAGAATGAAAAATCAGCCTATTCCACAACTTAATTACCCCGATTTGCAACATTAATTTATAATGTGTATGGAACAATCTATGATAAATCGGAAAATAACAGAATTGATAGAGATTTTAAAAAAACACGAGAGCGATTACCGGAGAGCATCTGTCGCTTAAACCTTTGACAAGTTGGCTGAATCAGCAACAGGATAAGGAGAGGCATGTCATGTTGCTGCTTTGGTTATTGGATGAACCGTCTATAAAGGATCTGAAAACGTGGAAACTCTTGAGAGAGCGTTTCCTGGCGGATTATCGTATCGAGATATTACAGTACTGCGGTTTTGATACGGGACGTTTACCCTTGGAGCGTATCCGGTTGAAAAATCCGAAGTTGTTTTTAGGCTATATGTCGGCCATGCTTCGTTGCGGTATGTTGTTGTGTACTTACGAAGAGTTGTCTGACTATATAGATCTGATATTCGACACCGGACATGAAGTTAGTACGATTTGTAATCTTCTGAAATCGGCAGACGATGTTTATTTTGACGTTTGTAACGATGTGAGAGAGGCGAATAAGTCGACTAAGGAAGGAGAAAGTGATAAATAATATGTTTTACACGTTGTAATTCAAGGTATTTAAGTTGTGTGAATGGCTTTAAAATAGTTTTTTTTTTAATGAAAATACCCGCTTATTTTGCATCAGGACGTTAGGGTATTATTTCATTTGCAAAAAACGATAAAAATCACGATTTATAAATTCTAGATAAGAAAGATAGTTCTAACTATATTAAAAGAGAGGCATCCGGATACTCGTAGAGTCTGCATAGGGTGGTGCTTCAAAATTATGATAATCAGGTTTTAGTGCAAATAGTAATCTCATAACGGAGTAAATATTAATTTTCTTTAAATGTAATTATTATGAGCGTAAAACAAAAGAAAGAAAAGCCGGAGGCATTGTGGATGGGAAAGTCTTTTATGAAGATACCTCGAAAAGTGTTGGCGCTGTCGGTCAGTGCCAGTAAGAAAGAACGTCACCTGGCCCGCATCTACATGGCATTGGCGACGATGAGTTATTTCAAATCCGGATTTATGAAATTGGGACGTATCCAGTACGTTTGTCATGCCGGAGAATATTTTTGTACTTATCAATTCCTGGCAGATCGAACTGATATCAGTATCGGTTCGATCGGATATTATCTGAGAAAGTTGGCTCACGAACAGTTGATCGAATATGGTCCTGTAGGGGGAGGTACAAAAATCAAGATTTGTAATTACGATTATTTTACGGGACAGATACCGGAAAATACGGTAAACAACGGAAACGATATTTCAGCGGCGCAGGCTATGGCTGCCGCTGAACAGACTATGGGAGGACGCAGCAAGCAATTCACACCGAAAGGAAAAGGAGGCGAAGCATGAAAGAGGCTGTCGATGAACAGAAAGATTTGACTTTGGCGGAGGTGGAGAACACATTGGTGTGCTGCCTGCTGACCAGTGTGGAGGCACCGGGTCTGGTATCATCCTTATTGCGTAGGGAAATGTTTTCGGATGCCGCGGCAGGATTTGTTTTCCAGGCGATAATGAATTTATATGAGCGGGGTGTGCAACCGGATATGATATCGGTCGAAACGGAGATGCGGCGGATGGATGAGGCCCGTTGGAAGGAACTGGACGGAGTGTCGTTCCTGCTTACTACGATGCTGAATGTGCGCCACGGAGGTAATGTGTTGCATTATGCCGGGGAGATCAAGCGCCAATATACTTTGCGCTGCCTGGCACAGTTGTTTGCTATGCTGAATTTTAAGAGCAGTACTTTCGATGCCGATCCGGAAGCCATTATTTCGGAAGCGGAGGATTCGCTGCTGAAACTGCAGACGGAAGTGGCCGGAAGCGAGCCGATACGTCCGGTGGGTGTGTTGGCTGCCGAGGCGGTGGCATGGCACCGGGAGCGGCTGGACGGGGCGTACGACCGGAACCGTATACGGAGCGGGTTGGGTGAGTTCGATTACGTCACCGGTGGTTTTCATAAAGGCGAACTGTCGGTGTTGGCCGGTCATTCGAGCGATGGAAAGACGGCTGTAGCACTGCATATTGCCGTCCAGGCGGCACGTGCCGGAAAGTATGTCTGCCTTTTCAGTCTGGAGATGTCGAACCTGCAAATGCTGAACCGTATCCTGGCGGGTATGACGGATGTCGATCCGGATCATCTGCGTATCTCGGGACTGACGGCTCGTGATCTGGAAGAATTGGAAAAAGCGGGTAAAGACCTGGAACATCTGCCTTTGTATATCGATTATAAGGCTTGTAACACCTTGGCGGATATCCGTTCGAAAGTAATATTGAAAAGCAAGAAGGGAGAGTGTGATTTCATGATCCTCGATTATTTGCATCTTCTGGGAAGTATCCGCCAGAAAAATGAAACGCAGGAGCAGGTGGTAGGACGCAACATCACGGCATTGAAGCAGCTGGCTTTGGATGCCGATTGTCCGGTCCTTGTCGTTTCGCAGGTGAACCGTGCCAGCGATCAGCGTGCCGACAAGGCGCATATTCCGGTGATGAGCGACCTGCGTGATTCCGGCACTATCGAACAGGTGGCCGATTGTGTGTTTTTTGTCTACCGCCCGGAACGTTACGGGATTGTCAAGGATGAACGTACAGGGGAGGACCTCAAAGGAGTAGGCAAACTCTATATTGTGAAAAACAGGAACGGGGCAACCGGCATTGCCCGTTTCCGTTATAATGCTTCATATACGAAAATAACGGATTACTAATACCCGGAACGAAATGGCACAATATAATATCGATCAGATAAAACAGTCGGTCCGTCTGGAAGAGGTGGCCGGACGTTACATCAAACTGTCACGCCGGGGGAAGTTGTTTATCGGACTTTGTCCGTTCCACGCTGACCATCATCCGTCGTTGACCGTCGATCCGCAAAAGCAGACTTTCACCTGTTATGCCTGTGGCGAACATGGGGATGTGATTGCTTTTGTACAGAAAGCGGAGAAATGCAGTTTTACGGAAGCTGCGAGAAAGTTGACAATTGACAGTGGACAGATGACAGATACGGTTACAGGTGGAAGAAAGAAGAAAATAAATAGTGACGCGAAGCAACTGTCATCTGTCACTTGTCCACTGTCACCTGAAAAAAACGTGCAGTTTTTTTCCTCCCTTCTGCCTTATGCTTGTGGCAATTCGGAATTGACACCTGCTTATCTGGATTTTGAGGTGGGCATTTCGCCGGGGATGGTTCCGAAAGAATGGTATAAGATGCGGAACCGCATCGTTTTCCCGATCCGTGATGAGATGGGACGGTTGATTGCTTTTGCAGCCCGGAAACAATCCGGAGGGAAGCCCGGCGATCCGAAATACATTAATACCTCAGTGGAGGAAGGTTACCGGAAAAGTGAGAATTTGTATGCCCTGAACCTGGCGAAAGAGGCGATCGGGCAGGAGGGGTTTGTTTTTGTGGTGGAGGGATATAAAGATGCCATAGCCATGCATGCCGCAGGTTTCAGGAATACGGTTGCTTTGTGCGGGACGGCTGTGTGTGACGGGCATGTCGCATTGCTGAAGAAATATACTTCGCAGGTGACAGTCTTGCTGGACGGGGACGGACCGGGCGAGAAGGCTTCGGCTGAAGCCGTGGCAATTCTTCGCAGGGAAGGTCTTTGGGCTGTCAGAGGACATTTGCCTGACGGGGAAGATCCTGATTCGCTGTTCAGGAGCCGTGGCAAAGAGGCTTTCGTCTCTTTTATCCGCGAGGTACGGAGGCAATTGTTATCGTCGGAAGAGTTGGCTTTATTCAACCGGATAAGCGGGCAGGTCCAACGGTTGTTGCAGAAGCGTACTGCCGGAGAAAGGGAAGTGTTGCTCGATGGTTTGACGAAGATGCTTGCCTACCGGACAGGATTGTCGCTCAGGGATAATTGGCCTGCTACATCAGACTGGAGGTGGCTATGAAAGAGGATCGGGAAAAAAAACATCCGTTACCGGAGGATGAAGAGGAGGAAAAATGGAAAAACCGTAGTTTCAGTTGGCTGGAACTGGGGATTCTGTACAGTCCGACGCTCACACCTGCCGCAGCATCCCGCCGGTTGAAGGCATGGGTATTGGCTAACAAGGTACTGGTCTCTCTTCTGAATACCGCCGGATGGAACAGGCAGCAACGAATCATGACTCCGAAACAGGTAGAATGTATTGTCGAGATACTGGGGAGACCTTAACAGGTTCATTTGCCAATATGCAAATAGAGATGGCAATAGATTCAGTATTTGTCAGATGTGAACTACTTTATAGTGTCTGTTCATAGTGACAGATGGTAACTGATTCCCCTCTCGAGAGGGGATAAGGGGTGTGTTATCTTACTCTGAAACAAGCGAATTTCACACACCCCCTGC
>Ga0129308_1001583_pt1 | contig 23036 bp, 20 predicted proteins | sample L827metagenome_FD_94440 | JGI IMG/M metagenome (GOLD analysis project Ga0129308, IMG submission 94440) | Ring-tailed lemur group fecal microbial communities from Wisconsin, USA - L827 metagenome | ecosystem: Host-associated > Mammals > Digestive system > Large intestine > Fecal | place: USA... | reverse complement strand
TCTGCTTCTTCCTTTGGTTCGCTCTTTACTGTTTTAGGTTCTTTTCGCTTCAGACTTTTCGTCTGCTCTGAAATATTCTCTTTGAATTTTCAGGGTTGCATTGCTGTTTATTTGTCAAGGTTCATACTCATTATGTATGAGTTCTTTACATTGCCTGTAATCATTTATCACCCGCAACGACACTTACTATATCACCCTGCTGAAATAATGTCAACACTATTTTTAAAAAAATTGTAGAAATTTTTACACATTTAAAAAATTAATAGAAAAAGCCCATATACTGGGCTTTTTCGATAGCTTCAAATTCAATTTATCACTTTAATTTAATGAAATTGTAGCTGTATCATCTACATTTTTCATTATTAATTCCAGAGAAATAATTTGTGCCTCCTGCTCCTGTGGTATTTCACCTACTACAACCAATTCAACGCTTTCTCCTGCAGCAAGTGTTCCCTTATAATATGCCATATCATTTAAAAGAAGTGTGGTCAATGCATTTTTCTCCTCATTATTTACCACAATCTTATACCTGGTTTGACTTCCTGCCATATCAAGCTCCATATCCTGCGCAGATACATTCTTGACATCAAACTTCAATACCAAAAGCTTATTGCCCTCTGTTGCACTCATATAAAAATATATTTCATCCTGGGATTCGGGCGGATATGCGTCAGCAGTCTCATAACCGGTATAAGTAATTTCTACATTGTTCAACTTCAGAAATTCTTCCATTGATATATTTACGTTTTCCGTCTGGTCAATCACGGTCACATCATCCTTGGAAATTCCTTCTTCCACTTTGGCGCTTGACTCACTTTCCTCTTTCGGTATTTCATCCGTCAGTTCTGATGATGCCTCATCCGAAACGGCTCCTGCCGCTTCCTGATCCACATCAAGCACGACCAGCTTTGTTTCATGGTTTTTGTCATATTTCAGCAGCTCGCTGACTGCATATTCCACCACAAGTTCCTGCTGCTGCGTGGTCATTTCCGGAATAGCGTTTCCGCATCCTGTCAGACATAATCCCGTTACGCCTATTACCAATCCTCTAATCAATTCCTTCTTCATTATTAAAATCCCTTTCCTGTCCGGCTTCACTTTTGTCTTCCTGAACTACCGTCTGTTCTCCTGTTTCTGATTTACAGCACGCTTCCTTTTCCTCTGCATCATGAAGCTCTTTCTTTTTATCAATCTTTTTTTCGATTAATATATATAAGAAGGAAATCACCAGTGCCAAAATACCCACCACAAGGAAAACCAGCACGCGATATATTGTTTCCACCTCCCTGAAATCATACACTACAAGCTTCAAACATACGAAAATTGCCAACACAAGCCCGCAAATTCTGGCTGCTTTGTCCATCTGTCTAAATCCTATTCCCACACAGCCAAGTGCTACTACCATTAAAATGATACTCACAATAACAGGAGAAGAGAAATGTCCCAGTAAAGAGTATAATACCAGAAAGCTCATAAGCATCAAATATCTTCTCGGTATATACATACAATATCTCTTACTGAATACAAGAATAATCGTTACCGTTCCCAGCACCATCATTACTGCACTAAGAAGCATATCACGAGTAAACAACGCAATCAGATAATTCAAGGCCATAAACACTACACCGGTAATATTGTAGACCTTTTGCTTGTACCCCTTATGCCACGGTATATGATTAAATAAAAGCAACAGCAGCAATAATATTCCTGCGCTGACCGGATACAACCATTTTCCTTCCAATCCAAAATCATCAAAATAGAAATTGCACTGACTCCACCAAATAAGAAGAATGCTGACTGTTGTGACGATTTCATGATATACAGGAAGCTGCTTAATGCGAAGAGACGCTGCAAGAAGTGCTGCCGCAAACACCCAGCAATACCAGTAATCCGAAAGCCAGAGTCCGGTAAATCCAACCCAGACTGCTACAATACATTCCAGTACCGTGATCTCTTTATGTTTATTTAACAGCTTCACCACCAGCAAAACTGCCAATTCCGCTACTATAATCTCAAGGTGATATTCCGAAAACGAGCTTAACAGCAAAACTGCTCCTGCGCCAAAGTAAAGCTGTGCCCACCTTCTTCCATCCTCTTTGTCCCAAAAAAGAAAGGCTAAAACGCAAACCACGATCACAAGCGTCTCGGCAATCAGATGTGCGAACAACGCAAACGCCGGATCAGCCATCCCCTCTCCCATATTTCCTGCCAAAAAGAGCATAAACAAATATAAGCCGTTTCCGATACAGATAAAGGGAAACAGAATTGCTTCCTTTTCCTCCCGGCATTGCATATATACCATTAGATCAGCCACAATAAAGGATGTAACCAGAAAGACCACAAGGTACACTGCGCTAATCCCATCACCCCATGCCATTCCCAAAATTATTGCTGTAAATATCACATTTACCACCAAATGTACAATGTTGATGGCCAGGCGGTTCTTTTGATTTTGAACTAGCACACACACCACATTAATAACAAAAAGCATTCCGGCAAACACCATAAAATTCAATTCATTATCAAAGCCCTTGATGGGAAACAGGCAAATATAATATCCCAGAAGACTAATCAGTCTGATGGTAGTAGATTCTCTTTTTCTTCCATAAAAGATCGTTCCAAAAGCAATCACCAGTGTGATCACCATAGCCACAATCCCATTTATCGTATCCAGCACCAGATAATTTACGATATTGGCTATATAAAGGCCTCCCACTCCTATCCCTGTAATAACATGTGAAAAAACAGGCATTTTACGATACAGCAGTAATTCGGATACAATAATTAAAACAAGAGCCGCCGCATACAGGCAAATCCCCTGTCCCAATCCGCTCAAAAAATTAAAACCAAATATCACAAAAGCGGCCAGCACAAAAATAGCGCCAATCATGCTGAACACATGAATGCCTATTTTATACTCTACCGCACTTTTCTGACTTTCCTTTTTCGGTTTAATGTCTGCTGGGAAATCCGTCCTGCTCTGAACCTGATCTGCAAAGCAGTTTACATTCTGTGCCATTCCCATGCGCTGTTTATACTTCTCATAGCTTCGCCTCGCTTCCCGCTCTACCTGATCCGGGGTTGCCTTTCCGCTTTCCAAATCCTTCATCATCTGAGAAATATATTGATCATAATAAGGATCCTTGGATATCTCTAACAGCCTCCTGAGAACGGAACGCACCTGCTCCCGCTTCTCTAAAAGCTCTGCCTCGGCTCTAAGCGCTCTCGCTCTTTCCATATCATTGTCAATTCTATAATTGTTTGATTCACTCATATTTTCCCCTATCCAGTTCAAACCAGAACTCTACACCATTGTCATAGTTAATCACTCCATAATCCTGATTCAAGGAGTTCATAATTGCTCTCACGATGGAAAGCCCCACACCGCTTCCTCCATACTGTCTTGTTCTGGCCTTATCCACCTTATAGAACTTTTCCCAAACATGGGAAATACTTTCCTCTGGAATGGGTAATCCCGTGTTAAACACAGAAACCCTCACCTTATCATCCATTAATGTTAATTTTACATCAATTACCTTATCAAACGCAACATGATTTATCGCATTACTGAAATAATTGCCAAATACCTCTTCTACCATGAACTCATCGGCCCACACATAAACAGGCGGATACTCCTCCATCTGTAGCTTAACCTCCTTCTGCACGCACAAAAGCCTTGCAGACTGCAGATAATTTTTGATCAATGCGGTAACATCAAACCTTTCCATGGTCACCGTATCATTTCCAAACTCAAGCTGATTTAAGGTTAGAAGCTTCTTGACCATATCATTCATTTTCGAGGCCTCGTCCATGATCACCTCACAGTAAAAATCCCTGCTCTCCTGATCATCATTGATTCCTTCCTTTAACCCTTCCGCATATCCCTGTATCAAAGCAATAGGAGTTTTTAATTCATGAGACACGTTTGACAAAAACTCCAGCCTCATTTCATCTATCTTTTCCTTCTTTTCAATATCCCTCTTCAGCTCATTATTGGCACTTTTCAGCTCGGATATTGTTTTTTCAAGCGTTTCTGACAATTCATTAATGTTCTGCCCCAAAAGTGCAATCTCATTTTTGCTTTCGCCTGTATACTTTGCATCAAAATCAAGATGGATCATCCTTTCCGAAATACGCGCCAGCTCCATAATAGGCTCCGTAACCTTCCTTGAAACCAAAAGAATAATAAGCGCACTGAAAATCACCGATCCGATTCCCACATAAGCCAGGAATCTGTTAGCCAGCGCAACGCTTTCCCTAATTCCCTCAAGAGGCGTTCTGAAAAGAAAAAGGTTACCATTGTCCAATATTCCCCACATATCCACATATTCCTGCTGCAAGCGGTCATCCTGCATAATTCTCATTTCATAATTTTCTTCCTTCACAAGCATCTTATCTTCTGAAGCCAACTCTTTTTCAAACAGATAATTGAGAAGCTGTCTGCTTAAAACCTCATAATCATTCATGGATGTTTTAATTGTCCTCGTCTCCGCATCCAAAATAATAATGTTAATGTTATTTTTGCCGCAAATCATCTGAAATTCAATATCGAAGGCCTCCGTTCCAATAGTTCCTCCGTTAGACGCCTGATTGATTACCTTATAAGCATTCATCATGGCCTTTTGTTTGTTTTTCAGATAATAATTCTCTAAAAAAGTATTATTGATAAACCAGCACAACAATACCGTTCCCATCATCAAAAGGCTAAATACAATTGCAAATTGTTTTCGAATAGAATATCTCACGTGCGCATCTCCTCATTTCCTATGCGTAGTATATAACAATTCTTCGGAAAGAAACAATAAATTACACAAATATTTCACACTATTTCTTTCCCGTCAGATAATATACTGCCAAGGCTGTTCTGTGAGATAAATTTTCCTTTGCCAAAATGGAGGTAATATAATTTTTCACGGTTCCTTCACTAATAAACAGCTTTTCTGCGATTTCTTTGTTGGAAAGCCCCTCTGCCACCGCTTTAACAATATCCAGCTCTCTGGGCGTATAGCCCTCCGCCGAAAAACCGGACAGAGTTATTTCGTTATTCCTTGCAAGGTTTTCCAGCAAAGCCTCCTCCATGACTCCGGTTCCGTGATAAACCGACTTGATCATCTGTTTTAAATGCTCCGGTGTATGATTTTTAATCAGATACCCCTTTGCACCATTTTTAAGCGCCCTCTGAACCAATTCATCATCATCAAAGGTGGTAAGGATTAATACCTTTCCGAGACCTTTTTCAACAATATATGCTGTCGCTTCGATCCCGTCCATCTCCGGCATCTGAATATCCATCAGAAAAACATCGGGCGGCGTCCTTTCAGCAATGGCAATGGCCTCCCGCCCATTTGACGCACATCCGAGCACCTCAAATTCCTCGTCCACCTCCAAAATAATCCTCATGCCGTCACGCACGAAATCACTGTCATCTGCAATAATCACTTTAATCTTTTCCACAAGCCTCATCCTTCCCTATAACGGTAAAAGCATATTAATTGTAAATCCCAATTCCGTCTCAAAATTTAAGGTACCGTTTACCTCCCGTATTCTCTGGCGCATTCCTGCAATTCCCATGCCGTCAACCACCTCCTTGCAGCCAATACCGTTATCGGAAATGCTGCATCTGATCATCCGGTTCATGATATATATTTTGATTTCTATTTGGGTACATCCTGCATATTTCAGCGAATTGGATACCGCTTCAAAGGCATTGTCCAATATGATTTCCAAATATTTCTCCGGTGCCTTTGACAGTTCTCCTTCCGTAAGCAGCTGTGCCTTAACTCCCTTTTGATTGCATTCATCACAAAGCTGCTGAAGCTGCAAAAGCGCCAATTTGTATTTTTCGGGCCTTTCTTTACGAAGGATCATTCTGATTTCATCCATTCCCACCCGGAGCTGATCTATTACAGCCTGTATCATACTTCCGGCTGTTTCAGGATCTTTTTTCATCAAAAGCTTAATTGCCTCCATCTGATATATGGAACCGTTGATGCTGTGTCCTAATTTATCATGTAATGTCTGTGAAAGCCTTGAACGTTCCTCCAAAAGCTGATTTTCGGCCTTTAAGCGTCCCTTGCTGATTTCCTCACGCAGTTCATGTTCCCTCTCATGCAAATCCCGCTTCAATTTCTGCTCCGTAAGCGTATCCTCCCTTGTCTGTTCCTTATAAGAGACTACCACAAAATCATGCTGTACATAAAGCAGGCCAATCAATACGCTGACCACAAACTGTACTTCTATTCCCACCTTGCCAGGAACACAGGCCACAGCTATCGGAATGCAATAATAAAAAAAGCCGGGTCTAATCAGATAAAGTATTTCATATCCTATGAGTACGCCAAGCAGCACAAAATCCGTGCCAAGCACCGCAAGAATGACAAACCACAAGAATATGGCAGCTGCAAGAAGCATCCATCTTTTCTTCTTCTCCACCAGCTCCTTGCCTGCCATTGCTCCCACAAACAACGCCAAAAGCAGGAACACCCCGTAGGATGCCCCTGTCAATATGGACTGAGATAACACAATATAAATTTCTATAATCACCAGCAACAAAATCCGCACTGCCAGAAAAAAGTTTTCCCGGAGTCTCTCATTCATTCCTGTCTCCCCTTTTCACATGCTCATTATACCTTTATGCATCAGCCCGCTTCATCTTCAGCCCCACTCCGCCGATACTCATAATCACGATAAGGTACGCCGCTGTAATACATAATACCATAGAATAAACGTTTTTGTCTCCCGAAAGCATCATTTCCGCCGCCCTCATAAACCATTTTTGAGGCATCAGATAGGAAATTGCTTTCAGCGCCGGGGTAGTTTCATTTAGGGGAAAATACAGTCCGGCAAGAAGGGCGGAAATACTCCAAAGTGCAAAAACTACATAATTGGCAGCCATCACATTTCCCACCAGTATCCCTGTGCAAAAGCTGATCACACTAAAAATCAATCCCAAAAGGAATATTCCGGTCAAAAAAACAGATTTGTCAATTCCAAAATCCGTATCCCCCAGCACAAACATACATATTCCCAGCAGCAATGTCTGCATGCCGGAAATTAAAACAGCCATGGCAAGCTTTGCCGCCAGATATTTTCCCTGTCCTGTCCCGGAAAGCATAACTCTTGTATATACCTTGTTTTCCCGTTCTTCAATGACCGTATGAGCCACACAAACTCCGCAGAATAAAAAGCCTAACGTAATGATGGCAAGCGCATAGCCGATGCGGTCACGACATGCACTTTGTTCTTCATTTAATGAGATGTCATTTTGCCCGCTCAGGCTGATAATCTGCCTTTCGGGAAGTTCTTCTTCAACCCCGGTCAATATCTTAAGTGCTGTTTCCCGATCCATTCCAGTACCTTCCGTCAGCAGCAAAATTCTCCCCAGTATGGTTTTCAGGTCATTTTCAAAAAGCTCCTGCCGCTCATCCTCCGATACTTCATATAGCAGCATGGCCTTTTCATAATCCCCCTCCAATATACCTTGATCAAAATCCTTTTTTAAATAAAGCATTACTCCAACGCGGTCATCAAAGGCATCCTTCTTAGCCTGTTTCAAAACCTCCTTCTCCGTCATATTTTCCGCATCCGCACGACACACGGAAAACATTTCTGTCCCGGCCAGTTCCTCCAACACATATTCGGAGAGGTCAGTCCCGGAGGCATCATAAACCTTTATGATCAATGCCATGGTATCTCCACGATATACTGCCCTGTCACCGGGTTCATCCAGTTCAATAATCCGTCCGGCTCCCTCCTCCTCAAACAACGCAGGTTCATTTTTTAATCCCAGAATAATCGTTGAAAGGATCGGTGCAAACATCAGGAAAAACAAAAAGCCTTTATTCCGAAGGAGCAGCCTGATATTCATTTTTAACATTGTCCAAAAGCCTTTCATACCTTCCCTCTCTTTCTAAGCCCTTCTGCCAGTACTGCGACAAAGGTACATACGAAAATTATCGTCAGCAGATAAAGCACACTGCTTTTAGTGTAGGCGCTGTGCCCCATGCAGGAATACTCCACCAGAGCACGGTTCACATGGTAAATCGGAGAGGCATTTTTCATCACATCCGGCATGCTTGAAAACATATATGTCTCAAAGGAACCGCCAAAAAATCCCATAAACCATACGGAAATGAAAAGTGCCACTACCGTAACCGCAAGGTTTTTAAAAATATAATAAAGCATAAGCCCAAACGCTGCACTTGCCATAATCAGCAGCAATAACACCGCCGCAGACAGTAGAATATTTCCCCAATGAATACCAAAAAGCAGTGCCGTAACGATGATCGCTCCCCCTATTCCTGTTATCGTAGCAAGCACAATAGGTATCCATTTACTCATATACAATTTAAAATCTGATACGGCTGCCACCTGAAACCTGCACCCAATTCCGTTTTTCTTCTCCTCGGTAAGCACACCCGCTGCAAAGACAACACTCATCCAGATAAAATATACAATTTCAATAATTCCATAATAATCAACGGAATCTATGGCAGGCATATAGTCCAGTTTCTGATACGGAAGCTCTATATCCTTTTGGCCCGCATTTCCGGCCCAAGCCGACAACCCGGCAGTCTGTAGCGCCATGTCTATCCCTTCGCTCATACAGCGGTTTATGAAATATTCCAGCATCATTCCTTCCGTTACATAATCAGTGCTTTCATACACTGTATAAGCATCCTTTTCAAATTTCACAAAGCCTGCAAGCTCATTATTCTCCATAAGTTCCTCTGGCTCCCCATCAGGATATTCGGTAAGAATGATGCCTGCTTCCTTGCCGGCTTCCTTAACAGCCAAAATGCTGCTTTCCATAATGCTGCCTTCTTCTATACGATACCCTGCCTGAAATTCGTCCATCCCTTCATAGGATGCCATCAGCCCCTGAAAAGCGCTGGACAAAACCGTAATAACAATCACCGGTCCCACGATCATGGCAGCAATGATCCATTTATTCCGCAACATCAACTTAAAATTATTTTTTATTAAATATCGAATCATTTTCTTCCCCGCTTCTAAATTTCTTTTTAATCTCTCAGCTTTTTGCCTGTCAGTATCAGGAATACTTCCTCTAAGGTAATATTTTCATTTCCGCTTGCAACCATTTCCTTAAGCTCCTTGCTTGTGCCGCAGGCAATTACCTTTCCGTTATCCATAATGGCAATTCTGGTGCAGATTGCCTCCACCTCTTCCATATAATGACTGGTATAAATAACTGTTGCACCGTTTTGGTTGGACTCCTTAATCTTTTCCAACATAAAATTCCTTGACTGCGGATCAATGCCCACCATAGGCTCATCAAAAATCAGCAAATCGGGATGATGCCCAATGGCACAGGCAATATTTAATCTGCGCTTCATTCCGCCGGAAAAGTTCCTGGCAAGCTCATCCTTCTTCTCCCAAAGCCCTACATACCTAAGCGACTCCTCCACAACCGTCTTTAGCTCTGCCCCTTTAATTCCGTAAAGGGAAGTGAACAGCTCCACATTTTCCCATGCTTTCAAATTTCCATGTATGGCAAGATCCTGCGGAATATATCCTATTCTGTGTATCATTTCCTTTTTGGACTTCCACAGATTTTTCCCCATCAGCTCAATTGTTCCTGCAGTGGGCCTTACAATGGAGCAGACCATATTCATAGTTGTGCTTTTTCCGGCTCCGTTTGGCCCCAAAAGTCCAAATATCTCACCCTCTCTGATTTCCAAATTCAGGCTGTCCACCACAACCTTGTTTTGATATTTCTTGGTCAAATCCTTCGTTCTCAAAATAATATCCGACATTTGTTTTCCTCTCTTCTATCATCACATACGATTTATCTTTGTTATATCCAGAATAGCAAAGCTTACGGGGCGGCGGTAGTGAAAAAAGAAAGTTTTACAGGGTGACAAAAGTCATTTTTTACTTCGCTGCCATCACTCAGCTCGTAAGCCCATGGCTTTCTCACCGTCTGGCCATTTCCAGATATCAGCAAATAAAGACCTGCCTGGAATAAATTCCCAGCAGGTCTTTACTTACGTCTATTTTACTCATAGCTAACACTCAAATTTGTACCCCATACCCCAGATGGTTTTGATCAGGTCGCCTTTCTTGCCCATCTTACTTCGAAGCTTCTTTACATGGGTGTCAATGGTTCTGGCATCACCGAAATAATCATAGTTCCATACATTGTTCAAAATCTTTTCCCGGGAAAGGGCAATCCCCTTATTCTCAAGGAAGTAGGTCAAAAGCTCAAACTCCTTGTAGCTAAGGTCTACCGGCTCTTTGTCAATGGTAACGCTGTGAGCCGCCTTATTGATCACAATGCCGCCCGCCTCAAGGCTCTCCTCAGCATCAAGCTGATTGGTTCTTCGAAGAATTGCGCCCACTCTTGCCACCAGAATTTTGGGACTGAAGGGCTTGGAAATATATTCATCTACACCAAGCTCAAAGCCCTGCAGCTCGTCCCGCTCATCTCCTTTGGCAGTAAGCATAATTATGGGCACCTTGGAGTATTCCCTCACCTCTTTACAGACACTCCACCCATCTATATTGGGCATCATCACGTCAAGGATGATCAGGGAAATGTCCTTATGCGCATAAAAAAGATCGAGAGCCTGACTTCCGTCCTCCGCCTCCAGCACCTCATAGCCGCTCTTTACAAGGAAATCCCGCACCAGTTTACGCATTCTGGCTTCATCATCTACCACAAGAATTTTAAGACTTTCCATATCATAAACCTCCGACTGTTTATGAGTACAGCATATAACATATTTATGTTAAAATTGTGAATTATTCTATTCCCAGCTCTTTTTCTTTGGCCCGAACGGCATTTTCTCTCTCCGTAAGCTCCTGTTCCCATGAAGCATATTCATTTAAAATTGCCTTTTTATAATTCAAAATATTGGGATTACTGCCGTTTAAGGTTATATAAAACATGGCAAGCACCAGAATAAAGAGAAGTCCGTTTATCATGATCGACAGCCTCAGCTTATTCTTCTCGGTATTTCTCCTTTTCGCGGGTTTAATTCTGTCCCTGACAGGTGTATCTGCTTTGCCCTCTTCCCCGTGAAAAAATGTAACATACATAGGGATTGGTCTAATTCTCTCCTCCTCTATGCCAAGAAGCCGCAGCTCCTCCTGCAATTTTTTCAAAAAGTCCCATCCAACAGGTGTCACAAAAATCTTTTCATCCAAAATTTTGTCATATACCGCCAGCATATTCTGCTCGTTGTTCTTTGACAATCTGTCCTCGAAGTATGCTGCCTTTTTTTGTTCAAGCTGCGCCTGCTTTGCATCTTCAAGCGTTCCGAAACGATATCCCGCTACATAGTACTCTGCTTTGTTCTCCGCCAAATCATTTTCCCCCTGATTTTATACAAAAAATAAACCGATTTGTGATCGATTTATCTTTCAACACTGTATTTCAAAATGGAATAGTATCTGTGATGACCAGAATTACGCTAAATCTCCTACAATCTTTTATAAACATCTCCTCGATTATCTATATTTTCTACCGTGATAACTCTGATCGTGTCATTAACGCTATACAAAATTCTATAGTCACCCACTCGCAAACGATACAGATTATATCCTTTCATTTTCTTAATGTCTGTCCCATCGGGAAGTTTAAAAATTGCCTTGTATATTCTAAGTCGCTGCGCCTTATCCTGTTTATTAAGAAATTTTTGTGCCGCCTTCTCAAACTCAACCTTGTAAGTCTGCATATGTCAAACCGTCCTCTTTTAACATTTCCTCCAATGATATTCTTGTTCCGTCATTTTCTTTTTCGGCCTCTGCTATCATTTCTAAGTCCCATTCGTCCGGCTCGACTTCATCAATCAGCAATCCTTTAAGACTGTTCAACATATCAACAACAAAAATCAATTTACTTTCTGGTATATTGTCTATAATCTGTAATACTCTTTCCTTGTTGCTCATAGTTCAATACCCCGCATTCAGTCAATATTCTTTCGATTTTAATGGAATAGGCGGGAGTCGAACCCGCGTCCAAAGACCCATTCCCTGTCCTTCTACTATCATAGTCGATTATTTCGGGAAACCCTCATTCCCTCCTAAACCAAGAAACCGACACCCCGGTTTATTCAGTAGCTTCATAATACGCCCACAGGTGCAAAGCTTAGCCTGTGTCGTTTCCTACATAGTCGATGCCTGAATCCTGATGTGTAGGTGCATCAGGTCAGACAGCTGCCATTAGGCAGCGTATGCTAAATTATCTTCAGCGTTTATATTTATTTTTGCGATTTAACGCATCGCCTGCGGATAGCTTCTCCAGCTGCAAGGCCCCTGTCGAAACCTTTACTATCCCTCGATAACTATATTATATGAGCTTTTCTCTTAAAAAGCAACCCCGGCGCATTTCCAAGTTTTTGACATTTTTATGCTCTGAGTCTTACCTTAAGTTCCTTTTCAGCCTCACGCTTCTGATCTTTTTTGGCAATATCCTGCCTCTTATCATACAGCTTCTTACCTTTAGCCAGTCCAATCTCTATTTTAGCTCTTCCATCCTTAAAATACACCTGCAGCGGCACAATGGTATAGCCCTTTTCCGAGCTGTTTCCAATCAGCTTTCGTATCTGCTGCTTATGAAGAAGCAGCTTTCTGATTCTGAGAGGATCCTTATTAAATATATTCCCTTTTTCATAGGGGCTGATATGCATACCGTAAATATAAACCTCACCGTTTTCAATCCGGATAAAGGCTTCCTTAATGCTGCACTTTCCCATACGGAGGGATTTTACCTCCGTTCCGTGCAGCACAAGCCCTGCCTCATACTTCTCCTCAATAAAAAAATCATGGTATGCTTTCTTATTATTGGCTACCAGCTTCATTTCATCCTTCGCCATCCGACTCATCTCCTTCCGGTGCCAGCACAAAATCAATGCTCTTTTGCAGATAGTCTACGCCATCCACCATGATTCTGAGCTTTTGTCCCAGCTTAAATGCCCTGCCGGTATCTCTTCCCACCATTTCGAAATCCTCTTCCTTATAATAGTAGTAATCCCCGGCAAGCCTTGACACATGGATCATACCCTCCACCGTATCAGGCAGCTCCACATAAATGCCCCACGCAGTAATTCCCGACACAACGCCTTCAAATATCTGCCCAATCCTGCTTTCCATATATTGAACCTTTTTCAGCTTCTCCGTCTCACGCTCGGCTTCATCTGCCCGCCTTTCCGTATCAGAGGAATGCCTGGCTACCTTAGGCAGTATTCCCTGATAATGCTCTATGCGCTCCTCATTCAGCTTTCCCCGAAGCTGTTCCTTGATAATCCGGTGTATCTGCAAGTCAGGATAACGTCTGATGGGGGAGGTAAAGTGACAGTAATACTGACATGCCAATCCAAAATGTCCCGTACAGTCCACGGTATACTGCGCCTTTTGCATGCTTCGCAGCGTAAGTCTGCTGATCAGGGCTTCCTGCTCGGTTCCCTCAATCCTTCCGAGAAGCTTTTGAATTTCCTTGGGATGAATTTCATTGTCCCCGCTTCGCACCTTGATATGATAACCGAAATTATTGATAAAAGTAGCAAGCTTTAATATCTTTTCCGGATCGGGTTTATCATGGGTACGATACACAAAGGGCAGCTCCATCCAGTAAAAATGCTGCGCTACCGTTTCATTAGCCAGCAGCATAAAATCCTCTATAATCCTGGTTGCCGCATTTCTGTCATAGGGCTTAATTGAAACCGGAACACCATCCTTATCCAAAATAATCTTGCTCTCAGGAAAATCAAAATCAATGGAACCTCTCTTCCGGCGTTTCTCCCTTACAATATCCGCCAGCTCCTTCATCAGCCTGAACATGGGAACCAAAGGCTCATACTCCCGGATCGCCTCCTCGTCCCCTTCCAAAACCCGGTTCACGTCGGTATAGGTCATTCTCTGATCAACATTGATAACCGTCTCCGCAATTTCATAGCTTACCACAGTTCCCTTTTCATCCAGAGTCATCAGGCAGCTAAGCGCCAGCCTGTCCTGCCCCATATTCAAAGAACAAATACCATTGGAAAGCGTATGGGGAAGCATAGGGATTACCCGGTCTACCAAATATACACTTGTTCCACGTTCCAAAGCCTCCCGATCCAGTGCAGAATTTTCCTGTACATAGTTAGTTACATCCGCAATATGAACTCCCAACAGATACCTACCGTCCTCCTTAACAAGGCTTACCGCATCATCCAAGTCTTTGGCATCCTCACCGTCAATGGTCACCATCTGCACACCTCGCAGATCCTTGCGTCCGGCTCTGTCGCTGTCGCTGACATCCTTAGCCACACGCTGCGCCTGGTTCAAAACCTTTTCCGAAAACTCAAGGGGTAAATCAAAGCCTTTGATAACGGAAAGAATATCCACTCCCGGATCATTGCTATGCCCCAATATCTCCGTAATCCTGCCCTCGGGATTATGTTTATCGTCGCCGTAATCCGTCAGTTCCACTACTACCTTATGCCCGGTGACCGCTCCCTTAGACCTTTCTTTGGGCACAAAAATATCCGATGCAATTTTCTCCTGATCCGGAATCACAAAACCGAAATTGCCTGCATTATCATAGGTTCCTACCAAACTGGTAATGCCATGGGAAAGCACCTCACTCACCTCAGCCTCCTGACGCTTTCCGTGTTGAGCCTTAAGAAGCCTTACCGAAACCGTATCTTTATGAAAGGCTCCGTGGGTTTTGTCCTCAGGAATAAACAAGTCCTGCTCCCGGCCCTCAATCTCCACAAATCCAAAGCCCTTCTGATTGCTGATAAAGGTTCCTACCAGCTTATCCGGCACGCCGTCTCCCTTTATATATTTTCCTCGCTTGGTAATCTCCAATTTTCCTTCTGAAATAAGCTCTTCCAGAATACTTTTCAGCTCATCTCTTTCCTCTGCTTTTACCTGCATGAAAATAGCAAGCTCCTTTTCCTTCATAGGAATATAGCATTCATCCTCCACCAGCTCACATATTAATTTTTTTCTCTTTTCACGCATTTCCATTTCCTATCACACCAAACGTCGATCCGCTTTTCGGACCATCCTGTCAGACATTAAAAAAGGCATCCTTTTACAAGAATGCCTTAAGTCCTAAAACACATTAAGATTTAATATAACAGCTATCACCATAAATCCGATTGCCAAATACTTAGTGATCTTCACAAGCTTACCTTCCATAGAACGTCCCTTGTTCTTACCCCAGTATGTTTCGGCAGCACCGCTTATGGCTCCCAAACCTGCTGACTTGCCTTCCTGCATCAGTACCAGCGCAGTAAGCGCGATACATATCAATATGAAAATAACCTGAATTACAATTCTCAACGCTTCCATTCTTACACCTCCTAATGCCAAGCAAGAGTAAGTGTAACACATACGCCGGCAGATTTCAAGTATTTTATTTTATTCCGCAGTGCTTTCCTCGCCGCCAGCCATAGCTGCTTCCACCTGTACCAGAACTCCTTCCGGCGTAGTGGTATATGCAACGCCTTCAAGCTCAAGGCTTCCGTTACGTACAAGTGCTCCCGCAGCGTCAAAATAATAGGGTTGCTGATCAATTTCATATACTCCTGTTACAATATGCCCCTGAGGGTCAGCATAATAGGTTTGATTAGCTGCCGAAAACCATCCGGTAACCTTTGCTCCCGTAGCAGGATCGTAATAATAGCTTCCATCCTCCCTTGCCACCATGCCGCTCACCCTAATTCCATCAGCGTTAAACATATATTCCGCCCCGTCGATTACCTGTACGCCGGTAAGCATATGCCCGTCGTTTCTGTCAAAGAAGTAAAAATTCCCCTTCTCATCGCTAAGCCATTCCCGCTTCATAATCCCATTGTTAGCAGGATCATAAAAATATTTCTGGTCATTTAACACTACCCAGCCCGACATCTTGATTCCTTCGGCTGTAAAATAAAAATCTGCTCCGTCTATCTGACACTGGCCTCTTGCAATACTTCCATCCGCAGGGGAAAGATAATAGGTGCCTGATGCATCCGTAAACCAGCCCCGAACCAGATTTCCTGCTCCGTCCAGGAAATATCTGGTATCATTATAGGCCACCCAGCCCTTCTGCATGCGCCAGTTCTGATAAAATCTTACATTTCCGTTATGCTCAATAAAACCATCCGAAATAATAAGCTGACTGTAATCCTTGTATTGATAGTTCACATCTACCCTGCCGCCTACGCCGCCAACGCTTCCTTGGGAAGAATACTGCCAGAAGCATACGTTATTATTTGTTTCGCAGGAGGTATTATATTGCGCTACCCAACGGTCCCAGCCCGCATTATCCATTTTCTGCGTAAACATATTTTTGTTGGAATATACCATAGGATAATACCCTGCAGCATCAATGACCGTACAAAACGCATTGATAATATCAATAAGCTGCTGATTGGAGAGATTCTTATGGCATTTATCCTCTATATCAAACACAACAGGATAATTTACAGTGTAAGGTGCTATCCACTCTAATACAAGATTGGCCTCGTTAGCTGCCTGCTCCGGTGTGGTTGCATAGGAATATATATATACCCCTGTCTTAAGCCCTGCCGCCTGTGCACCTGTGATATTGGAAACAAACTGGGGATCCATTCCGCTTTTCGTACTTCCCACTTTAATAAAAGTAAATTTCATCCCCGAAGCTGCCACCTGTCCCCAGTTCACAGCGCCGTTATGCTTAGACACGTCAATTCCCTGCGCAATCGCTCCCTTGGATGTAACAGCCTGTACAGACTGCACCGGACATAACCCCAGCATTACCACCGCAAGCAGTCCCGCTAAACATCTTACTGCCCATACCCTTACACATTCTCTCATCCGTACCTTCCTCTCTTTTCTTACGTTTGTTGTCTTTTTCTTATCCCCTAAGTGTAATGTCCTATCTCATCAGCCCACTATACACTCTATTTCCGCACGCCTTTAGATTTTGTTGAAAGGCTCCTTGTACGCCGCTACGCTTCCAAGCTCCTCCTCAATCCTTAAAAGCTGATTATACTTTGCCACACGATCACTCCTGCAGGGCGCACCTGTCTTAATCTGTCCGGCATTTACCGCCACAGCTAGATCCGCGATAAAGGTATCCTCTGTTTCACCTGATCTGTGTGAAATCACTGCCTTATATCCGTTCTTCTGTGCCATTTCAATTGCTTCCATAGCCTCTGATACTGTACCGATTTGGTTGACCTTAACAAGAATTGCATTTGCAACATGAAGCTTAATGCCTGCATCCAATCTTTTGGTATTGGTCACAAACAAGTCATCTCCTACCAGCTGGATCTTATCACCCAGCCTCTGCGTCAGATGCTTCCACCCATCCCAGTCATCCTCTGCCAGTCCATCTTCAATGGAAAGGATAGGATATTTGGAAATCAAATCTTCATAATATGCAATCATTTCTGAAGTATCACGCACAATCTCTTTTCCCTTTAAAGAGCTTTCGCCGGGGAAGTGATACATACCTGTCTTTTCATTGTATAATTCACTGGAAGCCACGTCAAGGGCGATTTTAATATCCTGTCCTGGAAAATAATTACTTTTTTCAATTGCCGCAACGATCAGGTCAAGAACCGCTTCCGCATCCGCAAGATCCGGAGCGAAACCGCCTTCATCACCAACGCTGGTTGCCAGATGCTTTTCCTCCAAAAGCTTTTTTAAAAAATGATAAATTTCCGCACAGATACGCAGCCCGTCCGCAAAGCTTTCCGCCTGTACCGGCATAATCATAAATTCCTGAAAGTCCACCGTATTAGCCGCATGTCTTCCGCCGTTTAAAATATTCATCATGGGAACCGGCATCAATCTGGTGTAGGCACCGCCCAAATATTGATATAAAGGGATACTTAAGGACTTTGCGGCAGCTCTTGCAACAGCCATAGATACCGCTAATGTTGCATTGGCTCCAAGATTTCCCTTATTGTCGGTTCCGTCAGTCTCCATCAAAATACGGTCAATCTCAATCTGATTAAGGCCGTTTCTCCCGCAAATCGCTTCCTTGATTTTGGTGTTAACATTGGCTACCGCCTTAGTTACCCCCAAACCGAAATATCTTGTCTGAGCATCTCTAAGCTCTACCGCCTCAAATCTTCCGGTACTTGCTCCTGAAGGCACAGAAGCCTTTCCCGCATACCTTTTTCCCGTCATGGTATCTGTCAGCGTAATCTCCGCTTCTACAGTTGGATTCCCTCTGGAATCCAGAATCTCCCTTCCATGTATATTGGTAATCTGCATATATGTTTTCATGCTAAGCCCTCCTTGGACAAAAAAGTTTTATAACTATTGTATCCGCTTTCACAAATTGATATACTGATTTTATGAAGTATTTAAGGAGCAGCATGGAGGCCAGATATGCTTAAAATGAATAAAAAAGATTATATTTGTATGGGAATTGTGACTGCTGTATTTGCAGTACTTGCCTTTTTCAGACTCGGAAATACATATGCACCGGAATCCTATTATACAGCCACCTCGGAAAACCGGGATATTGTTCTTGATTTTGGAGAATACACCGACGTCGCCTCTATCTCCATCTTTCTGGGCAATCTGAACACCAGGCACTTATCTCTTTCCGCATTTAATGAAGTCACCGGCTCCTGGGAAATCATTAACAGTGAAGCTGCTGCGGAATCCGTTTTTGCATGGAACCAAATAGACATTAATTATAAGCTCAGATATCTGGGCATCGTATGTACCGATGATCAGGCAGTTTTAAACGAATTGGTGGTGCAGGCTCCTGACGGCAGCATCTTAACTCCTGTCAATTCAGGCGATTATCCTGAGCTTTTTGATGAGCAGGAAATGTTTCCTGAAGTAAAAACCTATATGAGCGGCACTATGTTTGATGAAGTATATCACGGACGCACCGCCTATGAATTTCTCCATGGACTTGTAACCTATGAGGTTACCCATCCTCACTTTGGCAAAATACTGCTTACCCTGGGCGTTCTGATCTTTGGCATGACTCCCTTCGGCTGGCGCTTTATGCCTGTGGTTTTTGGTATTTTGATAATTCCCTTAATGTATCTGTTTTCCAAAAGACTTTTTAAGGATACCTATATTGCCACCGCAGCCTCACTACTTTTGGCTTTTGACTGCATGCACTACACGCTTTCAAGAATTGCAACCATTGACATTTTTGCAGCATTTTTCATCCTGCTGATGTATTACTTTATGTATCAATATTTGCAAAGGGATCACGAATACCGAAAAACCAGAGCCTCTGCCAGAGATGCTTTCCTGCCTGCGGATATTTATCTTCCTCTTGCGCTGTCAGGCATCAGCATGGCATTCGGCATTGCTACCAAATGGACCGGTGTTTATGCCGGAATAGGGCTTGCCGTTCTTTTCATCTGGCATACCATTTTGCATTTTCCCAAGAAGCAGGTAAAAAGGCTTTTTATATTCTGCTGCATATTTTTCATTGCCATTCCGCTTATTCTCTACACCCTCTGCTTTATTCCTGTAGTGGGTTATACACCATACAAGAATCTGATTGATAAAACCATTCAGGGAACCATATACATGTTCAATTATCATTCTACTCTGGTTGCGGAGCATTATTATAGCTCGCCGTTTTATGAATGGCCGGTGATCTGGATGCCTCTCCTGTATGCCAACGATGCGGTGAACGCAACAGATGTAAGCGCCGTAAGCTGTATGGGCAACCCTGCCATTTGGTGGGTCGGCATTCCCTGCGTTCTCTACGTCTTCTACCGCTGGATCGGCAAGCGGGACAAAAAGGCGGGATTTTTGTGTATCGCATATCTTGCCCAGTACGTACCTTGGATGTCCGTTGGACGTATCACCTTTATTTATCATTATTTTCCTGCTATTATCTTTGTAATGCTCATGATGGCATACACCATGCAGCAGATCAAGGATCATTTCCCATGGGGCAAAAAAGCCACTACCACATATCTGGTAATGGCCATAATCTGCTTCTTTCTGTTTTTCCCTGTTATCTCCGGCCTGCCCATATATAAAGAATGGGGACTGCAACTTAGATGGTTAAAGGATTGGATACTGGTTCTATAATTGGTAACAGTTCGGCCTTCATGCGCCCCTTGGATGCGGAACTGTTTCCTTGATAGTGGCTTAGGACAGTCTTTCGTCGGATTTAAGAGAAACAGGCGGCACAATAATGCTGCTGCCCGATAGGCTTGTCTGAAAAGTCAATCATAGATAAAACTACTTGATCCTATAACAAATTTTGGAAAAATCTAAGAAATCCGTTTTAGATATGTTATTAACACCCCGGTTTCAAAACTTGCTTCGCTTCAAACATTGAAACCGGGGTGCACATTTTCTAAAACGGATTTCTTGATTTTTCACAAAATTTCTTCTAAGGCTCATCGTACTTTTATCTATGATTGACTTTGAGTTTGCCGACAGGGCAGCTAATAGGTATTTGTGCCTGCCTGTTTCCTTAAATCCCGAAAGCTGTCATAGCCATAATCAAGGAAGCAGTTCCGCTTCCAAGGGGCGCATGAAGGCTGAACTTGTTACACAAATTATCACGCCAGGCTATTGTCTCTGATCTGACGGTACAAGTCATATCCTACATAAATCAGCAATCCAAGCATTGCAAGCGCCAAATATTGTAGCGGCACTATGTGCACTGCTATCAAATAAGGCATAAATGTCAAAATTGATATCACAAAATATCCACACATAACAGGCAGCTTTTTCACATTCATACCCCCGTAAATCACCGCCAACAAATCTACAAGGAAACCATATCTGTCATGCATATGCGGTAAACAGTACACAATCAAAGCTACCGTAAATAATGCAAGCGTAACGATCATCTCATTGGTCATATTTACATCCTTGGTATAAATGTAATACGCAATTCCACCCAAAAGAATGATTGTCATAAACACACCCGCCGAGCTGACCTCTGCCGCATGACGCATATCTGGCATTGCTTCTCCCAAAAGTGCATAAATATTGGGATATTCCAACGTTCCCCAAGGATAGTAGCCGGACTGGTCAAAGTAAATAAGCAATAGCTCCTTAAAATCTCTTCCCATCATCCATGCCGGCAATGCACTGATTACATAAATAACCGGAAGCCAGATAAAGTGCACCAGCTTAATCGTTCTTTTCTTCATCCACATAATAATTAAAAAAGGAACAATAAATAGCGCCTGAAGCTTGAATGCAAAGGATATTCCCAGAAAAATCATGCACCACTTACTGTTATCCTTAAAGAAGCAATATAGTGCATAAAGAATAAATGTGGTATAAATAATATCACACTGGCACCAATATGCGCTGTCCAATATCACCGTAGGAGAAAGCAAAAGCGCTGCCATTCCCAATATAGATTTATGTATATCATGCTTAAGCTGGTATATAATCAAAAAAATTGCAATAGAAGCTGCATAATCAAACAAAATGGATACCATCTTAAGCGCATACAAATCGTTATCGCTGACATAAGACAGCAAACACATAATATACATGTACGGAGATGTATAATTTGATATCTGATGCCCCAGAGAACGATATCCACCACCTTCTCTTATTTGCTGCATCCAGTCCTTCAAAAATCCCCAGTAATCAGCTGACTCAATAGGCATCAGCTTCCATCTGATCATAAATCCAAAGATAAAAAGGCATAAGACAAACGCCAAATCTACTATCTGAAAGGTTAATTTCCCGATTTTAATTTTACTGGATAATATCTTGTCTATAACCCGTTCTTTCATGTTTAACTCCATTTATTATCCCGCTTACTCAGCAAATGCCATGGAAGCTATACTGCCTTCAAAACCATCAATCCATTTTCCGCCCTTTTCCTGCAAAAAATTAATGATATGAGACTCTTCCCCGTTAAAAATCATATACTCTATCTGCTCGTAATCGGTTCCCTTGAACTCATATTCCATATCAATACGCAGAGTATTCCGACCATTTAACGTTCCCTTCTCGTATTTGTTAATCTTAATATCTACCTGATCTCCGTAAGAATTAAAAAAGTCTTCTTCAATCATCTGCTCAAATTCATCCTGTGGAACGGTGGAAATATCAATATCACTTTCCCCTATCACATATGTGATGGTTGATGTATCCTTAGGATAAGATTTGGGCACATATACTCCTTCTTCTCCGTCAAGTGCTTTAAACCCTTTGGGAAGTGACCACAAAAGATCTGCATCAGAAAAACTGATTGAAGGTTCATCAATTTCATCTGTTTCCGCTTCCCCAGCATCAGAGGTTTCTGCATCGGAATAATCCGTCTCTTCCTCCGTCTCACTTACTGTATCTTGCTCCGGTATGCTCTCTTCATTTTGCTTTGCACAACTACTGGCCAAACATAAAGTTAATAGCAGCATCATTACTATTGCTAATTTTTTCTTACTCATCCTGTTAAACTCCCTTACTCCATTTATGATTTTAAGTCATTATCCAATTCTTAGTATACCTTGAAAAATGGGATAATTCAACCCATACTGCTCTTTGCAGCTATTATCTAAAATCAGCAGTGGAAAAATCCACTGCTGATTTAATTTACTGTAAATTATTTCTTTTTATTATTGTGCAACATAATCATTGATGATAATGCTCCACCAACCGCTGCCACAAGTGCCATGATCCAAATTAGCATTGCCATACTGTCACCGGTTGCAGGTTTCCTTCTCTTACCGAGTACCGCATAGTTGGAACCTCTTCTTGCTCCAAGAACTGCCGCTCCGGTACCGCCTCCCTCAATTCTTCTTGCTCCTAATACCTCTCTAGGTGCAGGAGTAGCTGTAGGTGCAGGAGTAGATGTAATAATTTCCGGTGTAGGTTCAGGTGTATTATCCGGTGTAGGTCCGGGTGTACTTTCAGGTGTGGGTGTAACCTCCGGTCCAGGCGTTACCTCCGGTGTAGGTGTAACCTCCGGTGTAGGCGTTACCTCCGGTGTAGGTGTAACCTCCGGTGTAGGCGTTACCTCCGGTGTAGGTGTAACCTCCGGTGTAGCTGTAGGTGTTGCCGTAGGTGTCGCTGTAGGCGTTGCCGTAGGTGTCGCTGTAGGCGTTGCCGTAGGTGTCGCTGTAGGCGTTGCCGTAGGTGTC
>Ga0129308_1001580_pt1 | contig 23060 bp, 17 predicted proteins | sample L827metagenome_FD_94440 | JGI IMG/M metagenome (GOLD analysis project Ga0129308, IMG submission 94440) | Ring-tailed lemur group fecal microbial communities from Wisconsin, USA - L827 metagenome | ecosystem: Host-associated > Mammals > Digestive system > Large intestine > Fecal | place: USA... | reverse complement strand
TTGATGTCATTTAATTCTTTTCTAACTGATGGGCGTTTTGGATCAATAGTATCAGTATCTTGTCCATTTTTTACTTTCTTTGAAATATGCTCGGACGGATTCCCGCCCATCTTCGTTCGAGCAAGAGTCGGGTTTTGTGAAAAGCTCTTTTCATCTTTTTTCATTGATTTCATTAATGACTGAACAAGTTTGTCATGTTCATCATCACTCAATGTTGGTACATCTTTAAATTGCTGATTCTGTTTAGAAGTTGCATATTCATTGATAGCTTTTGTATCAACTGTTGCAAGTTCAAACTTATCTACAATTCTGCTGATCTTCGATGCATCTTCTGCCCTTACCATAATGTCACAGATACCATCGGTATTGTTTTTTTCTTTAAGAACACAATATAAAACACCATAGCGTTTTGCTTCCTGAGTGAAAGTCTTTAAGTCATTGTGATGAATGGCAAACACTTTTAATTCCTTTCCTGATTTCAGCATAGAATTGAGTCGTGCCTTTCCCTTGACTTTCTTCTTGTCAGTTAGAATTGCATAAAGAGTAGCTGCTAAAGATTTAGAAGCCATACCACCAGCTTTGAGTGCAACATTAGCTGCGACCTCAATCCCCTGCAATGACATTCTCACGACCTGATCGGCTGTTTCGCCTCCTGCGTTCATCTTGTTCACGCTCCTTTCTTTCTTCATTGATTTTTGATAGTTTATCTTTCATAGATATTGAACGAACTTTTATATCTTCATATAGTTTCACCTCCTTTCGCAGTTCTTTGATTTCTTCAGAAAGAGTAGCTACATCTCTTTGAAGTTTTTCTTTTGTTACAGGATTTCGACAGCGTCTAATTTTGTTGTAGACACATCGGCGTTCCTTGACAAGTGAATCCAATTTATCCTTAACAGCTGATTCTTCTCTATCAAGGTCGTCTATTGTTTCAATCCTCTTTTTACATAGCAGAGTTGTTTCCTGTGTAATCTTATCCATATATCTCAAATCCTCTCTCAACAAAAAATGCACCCTTCTTCTGTTAGGTGCATTCTTAGGCAGTATTCCCATTTCAAACATATAACGAACATACAAAGCACGAAAGCCTGTTATCTTTTTTGCTTTTTTCATATCACCATGATAGTGATAAGTTTTTGGTTTTGTTTTTTGTACTGTATTTTGAAAACCAATATCATTATTTAAAATACGAAGTTTAATATTTTCTTCACTGTATGATTCATCTTTTGTCAGATTATGAAGCCTAAAGAATTTTTCTGATCCAGGCGGTCTGATAGCCATGTACTTGACATTCGTTTTGACTTCATATCCCATTGATTTTAAATTTCTGATAAACTGAGTAAAGGTCATTGAATTAGTGATGGCTCTATCAACATCATCTATCATAAGTGAACGTCTTGTTGGTATCTTCTGTTTTTCAGCCAGCCATTCACTATAATGTTTACCTTTCTTTGGATTTTCAATAACACTTAAACGATACTTCCTGCAAAGTTCATCGGATAGTCTTCTCATTCGATCATAGTCTTTATGTTTGTTGAGAAACCTTTTCTTTGTTACCCACGAAACTGAATTGACGACAAAATGATTATGAAAATGTGCCTTATCAAGATGTGTTGTGACAAGCACTTCAAATTCTTCACCCCACATCTTTTGAGCTAGTTCAACTCCAATAGCATGTGCCATTTCAGCAGTCACCTCTCCAGGTGCAAATGACTGATAACCATGAAAGCCTAACACACCATCTTCTTTATGTGCTGACCTTTTGGTCTGTATCATCTGCTCATAGACATTGGAAGGATGACAGTTGACACCACTGACATAAAACTGCTTTTCAGTTTTCAAATCATCTGCTACATACTCGATTACATTTTCAAGTCCCTGAAATTCATAATCATTGTAATCTTTATTTTCTGTTTTCATAGGATTAGCAGCATAATCAAGGACTTCTTTTAAACTGTATTTAACTGCCCATATAGAAGTTGTTGCCATTATATATTGACCTCATCTTTTCTGTATTCTTCATTGACTCTTAAAACATACTGAATCTGTTTTTGAAGTTCATTAAAATTCTGTTTATATTTCATCACATCAATCGAACCTGTTTTATGAGCAATAACTGCAATCTGATTGAGATTGTTTCCAATCTTTCTTAACTGATCAATGGTTTCCTTCAAATCAGGATAAGGCTTTTCGGCTGGTACAATCTTTTGAATAATCAATCGAAGATATGCCTCTCTAGAAAGTCCAGTTTTTGTGACTGCCTTATTTAAATAATCAAGTTCATCATCGCTTAATCTTATTTCAACTCTATTCTTTCTTTTTATCTTCATCATATCTACCACCTTGCATAATACACATCAATACAGCACCACATAAAGTGCCTAATTCAAACACACCAAATAGTTTCAGCCATTCCATAACTCACAACTCTCCTTTCATGGGGTATTAGGGGGATTTCCCCTAACAAGCTGACTTTTGCCGTCAAAAGTCCTTGCTTGCTACAATTCAGGACATAGAGATAGACATCTTTTATCAGTAAGTTTTAATCACCTAACGAAAGAAAACTATCGAACATATTTATCATGTATTCTTACCTGTTCGATGACATCAAAATCAGTTGATACATGATTTTCTTCATTAAGAATGATTTCCTGATTATGATATTTCTCTTTTAATTTTGCAATTGCTTCTTGTTCATTCTCTGCTTCCATAATTTCCTGATATTGTAATGTTTCTGTAATTTCAACTTTATATTTTGACATTAATTTTGTTCACCATTTCTTATATTTTCAAAAAACGAATCAGTATTCTGTTCTAATTTTTCATACTGATTTTTCAAATTATTCAGTTCTTTCAAACGTGAATTGATAACATTAATTTCACTATCTAACTGATTTCTTTTTTCTGTTTTGAATTGTTTTTGCTGTTCTAATTTTTGAATTTCCTTAGTTATTTTTTTAATCAAATTAACCATCTTCTTTCTTAATTTTTGCAAAAGAAAAACAATTTCTCATATCAAGAAATTGCCTTTATGCTTTTTATTTTTTTTAATCATTTTTATTGATGCTATCTTCATTTTTTAATTCTAAATGATTGATTGCTTCTGTTACCTGATTGTAATAGTCATAGACATCTTCATTGATGATAACTGCCTGTGATATATATTCATTTTCATTTTTATGATCAAGAATATATTTCATTGCAATAACACTCCTTCGATTATAAATAATATCATCAGCAGTATGTGTATCAATATGCTTATCTGTTTTTAATAATCCTTTATGTTTTAATCTTTCAAACAGAGGAATATATTTTCTAAAGATTTTTATCTTTATTTCTTTAGAAAATTCCATGATACTGTAGTCGTTTTCATCTAGTGTATCAACAAAAAACTTATATCTCAAAATATCCTGATCTTCAAATATCTTTTCAATTTTTATATAAAGCCAGTTGTCAATAAGAAACTCTTTTTCATATTGAATGAAATCTAATATATTGCTGTCATCATCTGTTAATTCAAAAAGTTCAGTATATTTTTTAACATAAGTTTCAAAATGATCAGTTGCTATTCTTGTAAAATGATCATCATATACTCCCGTCCAGTAATGATATTCTATAATAGTTCTCGCAACATAAACTGCATTGTAATCTTCAATCTTTTCTGTTTTGTCAGCAATATTTAAAGGACAGCAGATGATCTTTATCATTCCTTTTTCAAAATAATCTTCAATAAGATTCATCTTCTTGTATAGCTGATCTGTAAGAACAAATTTGACATCTTTATTAATTTCAATTTTTCCTGCCTTATCCATATCATCAGTGTCTATTAAATATCTATACCGCACTGCTCTATCATCTTCATCATATTTTTCAATATACATAAATATCCATTCATTTTTTCTATATCGAACCAAATCCATATATTCCATAATATCACCTTCCATCATAAGAATAGATGATTTATGAAAGTAAAACAAATGTACGATTATACGTTATTTTAAGAACAGTTATCGTATTGATATTCCTTTTTCCATCAGTATACTTTTTAATAGAATATCATTGATATCCTTAAATTTTTTAGGACTTCTGTCTGTGATTTCATATCTTTCACCTAAATGATATTTAATCTTTTCACTTGTTTCATATCCTGCTCGATCATTATCTAAATGTAAAATAATCTCCTTAATTTGATTATTGTTCATCAGAAAATGTTCCAATGCTAATGGAAGTTCTGACTCTTCAATGTCTTTTCCAATAACTGCAGCACCAGCTAGTGATAGATAATTTTCGTTGTTCCATTGATGTCCTTTTTGTTTTTCTAAAGTCTGAAATGACATGAGATCAATAGGACTTTCAAAAATATGAACAACTTCACTTGATTTATTGATGAGTCGAAAACTGTAATGCTTATCACTTCCATAAACATCTTTTTTCCAGTCATCATCGGTTGCTCTTTTTGATGCGAATTTTTCTTTGCCTCTTTCATCATAACCAACAAATATAACTGAATGATCTTTTTGGCATTCATAAATATAGCCTTTGAGGTAATAGAAATTCACAATATCTTTATCAATACCTCTTTCATTGATCAAGTAATCAAACATCCTCTTAGGTTTTGAACATATCATAGGCAGTTTAAAATCAGAAGTTTGATATTTTATTTGACAGCTTTTTTTATAAACAGGTGGTTTTTCTATAATGCACTGATATATCAGAAGTGCAGCATCTAAAAAAGGCAAATCATGGACTTTTATGAGATAATCAAGGGCTGTTTTACCTCCAATTCCCTTTGACCACCACATCCACATGCCATTGGTCATATGAAGACTGTCATGTGTTCTTGTCACATAGTCATTGCGTGATTTTTTCACCAGTTCATTAGGTTCATAGTTAGATAGATATGTCAGTAAATCTATCTTTTTAACCTCTGCCAGTTCCTCTGGCTTTAAATATTTTTTCATTTTCTTATCCTCCAAAAATAAAAAGCCGACAAATGATATTGCCGACTTTACCTTTCCAATGATACTGAAGGTCGAGCATTTTCTTCAGGAGTATCATCATCAAATGCTAATGATTCCTTGTCATCCTTTCCTCCAATATCCAGTTCTTTATTCAGTTTTGATAATCTTTTACTTAAAATTTGCAGTTCATCTTCTTTTTCAAAAGGCTTTTCCACTTCTTCCTTTGCATTGATAAACTGCTGACTGGTTTCATCATATAATGCTTTTTCTATTTCCAGTTTTTTAGGAATGGAATCTATTGCATTATCAATACGAGTTAAATTTCCATAGACATCACTACCAAGTTCAACAGGATAGCTTAAATGATTTTTTAAAGATAAAACATGGAAATTATGAAAAGAATCATATCTTAACTGCATCTCAAATCCTCTATAGTTTCCTATTGTGATTTCCTCCTGAGATTTCAATTGCTGACAGGCTAATAGAATTGCCTGACCTGCCTGTTTTTTATCAGTTATTTTCATATCCTTAATCGTCATTTCTACAAATTCTTTTTGAGGAATAACAGAATTAATATCCTTTTCTAAACCATTGATTCTTTCTTCTATGAGTTTAATTTTTTGTGGATAGTATTTTAAAATCCTGTCTTCAAGTTCATATTTCTGTGAAAGATAGTTGGCTTTTGCTAGTTTTAGTTTCCCTACTTTTGCATCGAGTTCCATCTTCTCCTTGACTTTAGGATTTCCACTTGCAAGTGCTTTGATTTCAGCATAGGAAAGTGAAGCATCATCTATATCTTCTGCACTTCTGACAGGACTTTTGGAAGTCATGATCTGACTGATAAATTTCTGTTTGTTTTCAACCAACTGATATAGATACGCATCAAAAGTCTGCTCTGTTACATAGCGATAAATATGCACATCACTGTTTGTATTTCCCTGACGAATGATACGACCAGCTCTTTGTTCAAGATCAGACGGACGCCACGGGCAGTCTAAATCATGGGAAGCAATCAGAAGATTTTGAACATTGGTACCTGCTCCCATCTTGCTGGTCGAACCGATAAGGATACGCACTTTTCCCTGTCTGACTTTGGAAAATAATTCTTTCTTTTTGGCATCAGTTTTTGCGTTATGGATATAGGCAATCTCATTTTCAGGAATACCTTTATCAATAAATTTTGTCCTCAGTTCATCATAAACATTAAATTCATTTGACTTTGGTGTAGACATATCACAGAAAATCAATTGCGTTGATTTTTGGCTTTTCGTTTCATGATAAATCCTTAAAACATTGTCAATACAGGCATTAACTTTACTGCTTTCGTATTCGGGCAGTATAGGATTAATCAGTCTTTGATCAAGTGCAAGTTTTCTTCCATCATTGGTAATCTTCAGCATGTTATCCTCAGTAGGATCAACACCACCTTCTCTTATTTTTTCAGCACGTTTTCCTAGTGTTTCAACGATTTCCTTTTGCATATCACTTGGCTTGACTGCAACATTATGATAATGTGCTTCAGGAGTTGGAAGATTCAGCATATCTGCTGTCTTTATGTCTGCAACTTCTTTAAACATAGAAATGAGTTCAGGAAGATTAAAGAATTTTGCAAAGCGTGTTTTCATACGATAGCCTGTTCCTTCAGGGGCAAGTTCAATTGCTGAAACTGTTTCTCCAAAGGTACTTGCCCATGAATCAAAATGCTGTAAATTGTGTTTAACAAGTGTTCCATACTGTAAATATCTTTGCATCGTATACATTTCTGTCATACTGTTAGAAATAGGGGTACCTGTTGCAAAAACAATTCCCTTACCACCAGTGATTTCATCTAAATAACGGCATTTCATAAATAAATCTGATGATTTCTGTGCTTCTGTCTGTGCAAGACCTGATACATTTTTCATCTTAGTAAAAAGGAAAAGATTTTTATAATAATGTGCCTCATCAACAAAAAGACGATCAACACCCAACTCTTCAAAGGTGATCAGATCGTCTTTCCTGTCCTGATTATTCATTTTTTCCAATTTAACTTTTAATGATTTTTTGGTTCTTTCCATCTGTTTAATGGTAAACCTCTCACCATTATTTGCCTTTAGATCCTGAATGCCTCGAGTGATTTCCTCTATCTGATTTTCAATCGTCTGTATCTGCCTTTCGATAGACATTGGTATCTTTTCAAACTGTGAATGACCAACGATGACTGCATCATAATCACCTGTCGCTATACGTGAAAACAGTTTCCTACGATTTCTTTTTTCAAAATCTCGTTTTGTTGTCACCAGTATATTGACACTTGGATAAAGCTGTAGAAATTCACTTCCCCACTGTTCAACCAAATGATTAGGAACAACGAACATGGATTTATTGGAAAGACCAAGACGTTTCAGTTCCATGCATGCTGCAACCATTTCAAAAGTTTTTCCTGCACCAACCACGTGTGCAAGCAGTACGTTATTTCCATAAAGGATATGGGCAATCGCATCTTTCTGATGTTTTCTCAGTTCAATTTCAGGATTCATATTTGGAAAAGTTAAATGACTTCCATCATATTCACGTGGACGGATACTGTTGAAATTTGTGTTATAGATTTTCGTCAGTCTATCTCGTCTTTCTATATCCTTCCATACCCATTCAACAAAGGCTTCTTTAATAGAATCCTGCTTCTGCTGGGCAATCATTGTTTCCTTTTTATTAAGAACAGCAACTTTTTTACCTTCATCATCATATTCATAGTCGAATATCTTCGTTGATTTGAGATTTAGGCAGTCTTCAATCAGTTTATATCCATTCACTCGATAAGTTCCATAAGTCCTGTCTGCCTTGACATTATTCTTATCATAGCTTTTCCCACTGATATTCCATGCTCCTGTTGTATTGGAAAAAGTGACAGTAATGTAATCCTGATAATAAGCTGATGTTCCCAATAATTCAAAGACAAACTGTGTATAGACATCTTCAGGTATCCAAGTTGCACCAAGTCTGACCTCAATTTCACTTGCACTCAAATCCTTTGGCATAGCTTTTTTTAATGCTTCGACATGTCCCTGATATGATGGATCAATACTAGCAGACAGTTTAGCAGTTTCCAGCTTTTCACGGACATTCCCGCTTAGATATTCATCAGCAGTAATGTATTCATCTTTTACATCTTTGTTTAAAACATTGGGTACTTTGTAAATCACTCCATCAAGTTCTCCAATCATTTCATCAATGGAATGACCACACAGTTCACTCATGTAGTCAAGGTCAACCTTTCCCTTTTCGGCTAGTGATACCATCAGTGCTTCACTTGCAGTATCGACATGAGTAATGTCCACTTTCTTTCGGATTGTACGTTTTGTAAACATATCAGCCTTGCTTTTGAGTGTGCCATCTTCATTGAGATTTTCAAGCGAACATAAAAGGTAGAATGAACTGTCATCTCTAAATGCAAGAGAATTCCCTCGACTGTTGATAAGACCATATTTTAATGTAAAATCATCATAGATTTCATTCAAATGAAGCTGTTCTGCTTTGATTTCATGTTCAGGGTAATCTTCACTTTGAAGTTCAATCAAACGTCTGACAGAGTCCCTGATAGCGATCAAACCAATAATTCTGTTTTTAGCGGTTGCTGAAACATCCACTTTATTCATTATACTGTTGATACGATAGTAAATTTCACCATCAACAACTGTATAGCTGAAATTCCTGATGTTAGGATCAGCAGGTATTGATTCAATAACTTTATCTTCTGCTATATCTTCTTCAATGACATATTCATCAATCTCACCATGAATATTTTCTATTGCCTGAGCAAGTGCGTCCTTTAATGAAATATTTTCAAATGGTACAACTGTTAAGTCTTCTCGACCATACATGCTCCTTATCTTTCCAACTGTTCCAAGTATCATTTCAGGGTGATCAATAAAATACTGATTAATAATATTACCCTGTTCATCAAAACCAGTAGAAACCCATACATCATCACAAACAACAGGTCTGTCCCTTTTCTTCAGAAAGAGAATATCACTCACTGCTTTCGTATCATCAAAGGCATCATTTGGTAAACGAATGGCTCCCATCAGTTCGCATCTTTCATTGATATACTTTCTAACTGTACTGTTTCTTTTATCCATCGTATATCTTGAAGTCACAAATGCAATGAGTCCTCCTGGTCTGATCTTATCAATCGTTTTCGCAAAGAAATAGTCATGGATATTGAAATTTAGCTTATCATACTGCTTATCTATGACCTTGAACTGACCAAAAGGAACATTTCCTATCGCAACATCAAAAAAGCTATCAGGAAGTTTTGTTTCCTCATAGCCCTCAACTGCAATATTTGCATTCTGATATAACTGTTTGGCGATTCGTCCTGTTATGGAATCAAGTTCAATTCCGTAAAGTTTAGACTGTTTCAGTTCATCAGGAATCATGCCAAAAAATCGACCTGTTCCACATGATGGCTCTAATATATTTCCATAGCGAAAGCCCATTTTCATCAGTGCTTTATAGATACCTTCAATAACAGCAGGAGAAGTATAGAATGATGATAATGTAGACTCTCTTGCCTGTCGATATTCATCATCATTTAAAAGGTTTTTCAGTTCCAGATATTCCTTTGACCATGAAGATTTTGTTTCATCAAATACATCTGCAAGTCCACCCCAGCCCACATATCTTGCGATAATTTCCTGTTCCTCAGGTGTTGCCAGTCTTTTTTCTTCTTCCAGTGTCTTTAGCATTTGGATAGCCTTTATATTGGCTCTGTACTTTTCCTTTGCACCGCCAGTACCTATATCAAAATCAGTGATATGATAATCATATTTAACTTTTTCTGCTATTTCAGGGAAAAGAACTTGACCACCAATGTTATTCTCTACCAATTGAACATCTGCTATCTCATTTTCTTTTTGAGCTGGTAAGTCATCAACAGCTTGTTTACTATCATCATGACTGCCCACTAGAATAGAAACTTTATTTATGATACCATCATACTGTTTTCTAAAATACTCTAAATCTTCATCACTGCCACTGAACTCTGAAATAAAACCATCTTTGCCATAACTGACATCAATCATATCATGAGGGCTGTAGTAAGTCATCTTTTCAAGAATATAGCCATTATTAATGATATTATTTAACCATTGATTTGCAAAATCATCGAGCTGGTCTTCAAGCTCAGTATTGATGACTTCATTGTCATCATTTAATATGATTTCCTGATAAAGCATGAGATTATCCTGCTGAAATGACCATGCTGATAATGTCTTTTTATTAATATCAATGATAAATTCCATATCAGGATCAGCCATCATATCACCATTGAGTTCATAGTGATGACTCATGGCGATATGGCGTTGACCAAGATGTTCAATTGTTAAAGGCATCATATGTTCTCCAGCAGTAAATCTCATATAATCACTTTCATTTGTAATGATGAGTGGAGCAATCTTTTCAAGCAGTTTATAATTTTCAGCAGCCAAATCCTTTTTTTCAGTCTTTTTGATATTGTCCTTATCATCATCAATGAATGGAATAAGACTTGAAATATTTCTGACATTTTCATTGTCATAGTATTTCATCAATACTTCATAATCATGTCTGTTTCCACTGAAATAGGAAATATTGCCCTCACTTGAATATTCAAAAGTTAATGTCTTTCCCAGTTCAGTGACTTTACAGTTTTTTGGAAAATACTTTATTAAAGGTATAGAACTGATAAATTCATAAGCTTCTTCATTCATCTGTAGCTCAATCTCATAATCATTGACCTCACCATCAGCAAGTGGAACAGTCATAACTTCATCATCAGCAATGATTTGACGAATATCCATAACTGTTTCAAATGCATTCATCTGAAATATATATGTCGTTATATTGTCATCGGACTTTTCAGTTATTGTTACTATATCGTTTTCCAATTCAATAATAAGATGATCATCATCTTCACCGACAAATTCCATATATGTCGATTCATTGTGCGTAATAAGCGGTGCAATTTTATCAAGCATCATGAAATTTTTATAGCCAAATGTATCTTCAAACATGATTTCTTCATCGTTATATTCTGTATCTTCCTTAGCCACCGATTCAACATCTATGACATCATGAAGAAGTCTGTCATTGAGAGGATTTTCCTTTAAAATCTGTTCAAACTGCTCTTTTGTAAGAGTATCTGCAAACAATGGAAAACTGACATTGGAAGCATAGATTTCATGATCATTGATACTTTGAATCACATATTCATCTGCACCATAATAAAAAGTATCACCTGCATGATAGATATATTCCTGATAGTATTTCTTTGGTTTTTCATCTTCTTTATTATCCTCTTTTACTTCTTCATGTTGGCTTCTTTCAAAGGCAAGTTTCTTTTTCATCTGCTTTTGAAGATAAATGGGATAATATTCTTTTTCAGCCTTATTGAAATAACGATCTAATTCTATCAGTTCGTTAATACGTCTATTGACCTGATTCCATTTCAAAGTCACTTTGATTTCATCATGCCCTATTTCTTTGCCTCTGCTTATTGTAATACCTTTTGCATCATGCCACTCATCTATAACACCTACTGCTGGATTGCTTCCACCAACACCATATTCATTTTTTAAAAAGGCAATATTCTGCTTTTCCCCGTCATGTTTGGTCATCTGATGATAGATACGATATTTTCCATCCTGAACATTGCTTCCTCGTGTGAGAATACGATCAATTTCCTCCTGTGAAAAATAGATTCCATTTTTTAATGACTCTTCATTTTCATAGACAGCATTTTTCTGTTCTTCTAATGTTGGTATCTGAACATCAGGATCATAATAGCGTGATAATATCAGTCCATCAATTTCTTTGACAGCCTGCTCCCATTCATAATCAACTGACTCTTCCTGACAATCAAAAGTACCAAAATACATATGAAGTTGATCTTCCTCTTTGATAAAACCTAAGGGAACACCATCAGTTTCCCATTCAACCACATGCTTAGGATAACAGTCTTTAATATACTGTAAACGTTCATTTTCATCTTCATGTTCTTTAAAAAATGAAATGATCTGTGATGAAGTCTGAAGCAGTTCATCATGATAGCCAAGAAGATGAATTATCGCATTTCTATTAAGAATTTTCATTCGATAGGCTTGCTGCAATCCTGACATCTTTGACCATCTTGGAATCAGATACTCACCCTCATCAATCAGTTTCGATACTTCTTTTTGCAGTTCAAAAAAAGAGAAAAATGACTGTGATTCCTTCTTGAGATAGTTGCCACTCCATATATCCAATCCCTGACCGTTTTTCCTGTATCCTAGATAGGAATAGTCAAAATCTTCGGGTTTTCTAAATGTTTGGACTAAAGTATCATCATAGCACTCCTCCAAATATTCGGCACGCTCTTTATCATCACTATGCGTTCTGAAATAATCAACTATTTCTTCTCTTGAATGCTGTAATTTAATATCTTCTCTTAATACCTGCGGTAAATCCTGCAAATCAAAAGGCGGTATCTTCGGTTCATCAGTAACCTCAATATCGCCTAAATTCAAATCTAGCTGTAAACGATCTCCTGTAAAACGACTTCCTCCGCCTGTGCTTTCAGAATATTCATATGTTTCACCCACTTCATTGGATTCTTTTCTTTGTTTGGAGCTGGGTGTCTTTGTAGCATCTGTTCCATAATCAATTCTACTTTCTCCTCTGCCTGTTTCTGCACTTCGTTCAAGTGACTGTTCAATATATTGCTCGCTCTCAATGCGAACAGATGTGCTGGCTGACTTGTCTTGAGATAATTCATCCTCATCATGGCGTATTTCCCTAATGGTTTCTGTTCGCTCTCTATTTTGATGTTCGGAAACTGATAATCCCCTACCTGACTGTATGTGATTTCTTTCATGTGTAACGCTCCTTTCCTTTTCTTCATCTTCATTATGAAAGATATTCTTTCTTTGGACAAATGTACGATTTTGTACTTTCATCAGTTCACGTGCTATTTTTCCTATTTCAGTAAGTGCCATATCACTGATTTCCTTATTAGCAGTTCCTAAAATACCAATGACATCAAATGTATCAAATAAGGATATGCTGTCAAAATCGCCTTCTTCAAAATAAAATGATGTTTCAATATCACATCTTTTCATCATGCAGTAAGCAAGTGAATTTTCAAGGGTACTTTCAAATATCTTTTTAATTTCAAATTCTTCCATACCTTCAAAATAACTGCTCTGATGATACTTCATCATCTGTTGAAGATAGTCACTGCTGTTATCTTCAACAAGCATATGAGCTATTGAAAGATAAGCGTTTCCTAAATCATGTTCATTTTCTAAGTCATCATAGATATAAGATAACGATTCAATAACATCATCATGCATGGACTCATTAATTGACCAAAGTTTTAGTTCCTGATTCTGCGTACTTCTTGTATCGGATATATCAAAAACATATCTCAGGCTGGAATACCTTTTTGTATCATCAATCAGTGCGATACCTTTCGCACCTTTTTTGATCCATCTGTTCATTCGCTCATTCCAGTAGTCAAACTCTGCACAAGCCTTTGCATCAGGTCTTTGAGCATATATTAAAACCTGATCAGCAAAACTGTATTTAAACATATACGATGCTGTATCTAAAAAAGACAGCCATGATTTTTCATCTTTCACGACTGCCTTTGATGTTTCAGCTAACAGATCATTGATCATATCATATTTGTTCACATGATCTCACCTCCTTCAAAATGCCATAATTATCTTTCCATTTCCTTTGATTTTTTTCTCTTCTGTATTTTTATTAAATTTTCTTTTGCCCATTCAGGTATTTTTTCATCTTTAATAACACCTAATACATCATACTTTTCAATGCGTGTTTCCTTTCCTGTATAAAGATTATAAGCAAATATGGCATTTCCATTTCCTTTTGGGGAACATCCAAATCCACCATCTGCAAGATACAGCTGATGAGCAATACTTCTGTATTCTCTTTGAAGTATATCAGTCTTTAACACAACGACCTTACCTTTGAGTGTTTCAAAATCATAAATAGATAAACAGTCATCATGAGTCAGTTTTCCGTCGGGTTCTTTTTCCCTTTCCTGTTTATTTTGCAGGAACTGTGTATGAATGGCATCATAAAATGTATTCATGATTTCTAAATAATCTTCTGATTTTTTATCAATGCGATAATTGGTTACACCTAAATCCTCTAATTCCCTATCAACAATACCAAATATATATTCAGGATTTTGTGCATGAATCTTTTCACCCACATAAAATTCTTCTGTACCGACTTTTTCTATTTTCAGTATTCCATAATCTTCTGCATAATCTACATAATCATCTTTCATAGTCATGCTTCTCCTTTTTTTCAGGTCTTATTTCTGATTTGTGATCTATCATATAATCATTTAAAATCATTTGACTTCTTTCACTAAAATCATCATATGCCTGATGAAAGTTTCTATAGTAATGACCATTATCAAACCCTCGCTTTCTCGTAGGTGTCGTACGCCATGTAACATATTCTTTTGTAGCAGGCTTACAGGCAAGAACAATACTTCTACCACCAATTGTAAATTCATCAATAATGGCACATCCAGCATTTATTTCCTGATAAAACTCCATCACATCAGGAACATCTTTTGCATATCTTCCAAGCTGAGTAAGGACTTCCTGACTGATATGATGGTCCTTGCAGTATTGAAGATACTTCTGCATACCATCAACATGCTCTATTTCATCATGCTGCTCATTGATACAGCACCATACTCCATAATGATAATCAAGTGGCATATAAATGATCTCATAGTTATTTTCCAGATCATCAAAAAGATAGGAATCCACATTATAATCCCATTCAGGAATTTCAAAGTATCTATCTTCAAATCCCTCGATATTTATTTTCATGATATAACCAGCATCTATATCAACTTTTTCATTGAGAGTAATCTGATAGCCAATACTTCCATCAGGATTTGTTTTTTGCAGAATTTCAACAACATCGCATTCAGGTATATCTTCTTTTTTAAGATAAGTCTTTGCCTGTCTTATAATTTCATCTATATTCATAGCCATACCTCTTAATATAATGGGTCACTTGCAATCTTCTTAAAATTCTCAATCAATTTGTTATTATCAATTTCTTTTGTCTGATAATAACTTAAACTCAATGCAAAGAAGTGATTTTTGTAGTCTGCAAAGGCATTTTCAATCATACTGTGATAATCGCTGTACTCAATTTCAAGAGTATTGATATCTGCAACCATAACTCTATAAATACATTCGATTTTTGTTTCCTCAGTTTCTATATCCAAAATAAGTCTTTCCTGAAAGCCAAGCATGACTCTCTTTTTACCAATGAATTCTGATAAAAGAAGATCATAATCATCAAAACAGCTTTCCACGAGCATGGCTTCAATATCAGCTATTTCATTTTGACTTTGATATTCAAGTACAGTGTGGTTAATACCACTTATATTACAGAACAGTAAATAAGAATAAACACCTTTTTTCATAACAGTCATAACAGCGTCAACATCATTGGCAATAAAATCCCACATCATACAGTGCCATGAAAGATCCATATAGGCAATTTCATATCCTTCATTAAGACAGGAAAGAACGTGTCCCTCAATACATTCACAAATACCCAGTAACTGATATTCTTCTTTATATTTAATCTGATCATCATTAAAGATTTTTTTCTTGCCGTAAGCGTGATATACATAATCCTTATCATGATCTATGATACCTATAATGAATTTATTTTTATTTTTCATCTTTTTTACCATGACATAAGTAATCACTGGCACATCAAATGATTTTTCTTTAATGACCAACTCTTCAGCCTTTTCATACATTCTCATACTTTCTTTTAAATCCATATCTAACATCTCCTTCCAAAATAAAAAAGGGAGATGATCGTATTAACCATTTCCCTTATTCGTCTTCATTCATTTTTCAACATTATTTTTCATTTCAATACAGATGATTTTCTTCACTTTTCTTTTATGAAGATAAATCCTTAACCCTAAAACTGCTAAAAATATAAGAAGTTCAGCAAGCAATATAGAAAATCTATTCATCTTCAAATTCCTTTTTCTTTTTTAGTTTTAAGGCTGTAACTATACCAATACCTGCAACAGTAATCATAGCTGCATATAAGCCAATTTGAGAACTGTCACCAGTTTTCACAATAACTGGTTTATGTTCATCTTTCATGATAACTTTTTGTACTTCACCTGTATCAGCAATAGTAAACTCTACATCACTTGCAACTTCATAACCTGCTGGAGCAAGATCTTCATGCAAGATATAAGTTTTACCAACTTCTAAACCTTCAATACGATGTGGAGTTTTACCTGAAATCCAAGATTCAATAACCTTTCCATTTTCCTTATCTGTCAAAGTTAATTTTGCACCTTCAATTTCTTTTTCATTGGTTGCATCCACTTTTGAAATATCTACTTTAGTGATTTCATCTTTCATAATGACTTTAGTTACTGTTCCATCACCATTGACTGTAAAAGTGACATCTGAAGCAGTTGCATATCCGATAGGAGCCAAATCTTCATGAAGGGTATATTCTTCACCAATAAGCAATCCTCTAATAATATGAGGTTCTTTACCTGATACCCATTCTTCAACAATATTTCCATCTTTATCTTTCAATGATAAATGAGCACCTTCTAATTCTTTTTCATCAGTTGCATCAACTTTAGAAATTTCAGTTGTTGTTTTTGTATTTTCAATATTGACTTCTTTTGTATAAATGACTTTGTCTGTATGATCATAACTTAAATCAATGTCATAGACTGTATCATTTGGTACATAACCTTCTAATGTTTGAACTTCTTTCAATTCGTAATGACCTAAAGGTAAGTCACTGATATTGATTTGTCCCAATTCATCAGTGACATATAATCCATTTTCACTGATGTCTTTTGATACTGTATCTCCTGTTTTATATAAAAGAGTATTTCTTCCATCAAGTGAATAAATATCTTCTTTTGCAGTTAACTGGAATGTGACACCACCTAATAATTCTTTTGTATCTTTATCAGTTTTTTCTAAGTGAATTTCACCATGAGGTTTAATGTTAGTGATATTCACATTGATGACATATTCTTTTGTTGTTGTATCTTTTTGTTCAAAGATAACGTCTTTGACTTCTTCAGCTAAGACATAACCTTCATTTGTCAAGGTTTCCTTTAATGAATAATGTCCCATTGGTAAGTCATTGACTGTTAAAATACCTTGAGCATTTGTTTTTCCTTTTGAAACAACTGTTCCTTTTTTGTAGATAACTGAACCATCAATAGCATTGATGATATTTTCTTTTGCAGTCAATTCGTATTCAACATTTTCCAATGGATCAGCAGTCACTTTATCTGTCTTTTGAATAATCAATTTACCATGAGGCTGAGCATTTTTTACCTTAACAGTTAAGATAGGTGTTTCATCTTCATCAACATCATAGTTGTATTGATTTGTGATTGTAAATGAAACAGGTTCTTCCAATTCAAGGAAGCCTTCAGGAGTTTTGATTTCTTCTACAGAATAAGTCCCAGCTCCTAACTCTAATGGTAAAGTCACTTCACCTTTCGTTCCAAATAAAGTCACGATTTGATTTTTGCTGTTGGTTGTAAAAGTATCAATCTTTACGCCACCAACTTTTTGTGTAACATAATTTCCTTTTGAATCTTTAATTTTAAAAGAAGCAGAATTTAAAGTTACTGTTTTTCCACTATCTTTATCGACTTTCACTAATTTGACCTGTGATGTAAAAGGTCTATTGTTGATGTTAATGCGTTTCACTTGTTCAACATCTTTGTATTCACTGTAATCATCAGTAATACTGATTGTAAAGTCTGGTGCAGTGATATAATCTGCTGGAGTCTTTGTTTCTTTTACCAAATATTCACCATAAGGTAAATAAGGAGTATTTGCAATTCCATTAGCATCTGTTGTAATGATGACATATATCTGTGCATTATCCCATCCCACATGATCAACTTCACTCTTTAATTTAAAAGTGAACTCAGCACCTTGCAAACCTTTGACAAAACCGCTGATTCCATCTTTTTCTCCTGATTTAAAGACCTGAATCTTTTGCATATTCACTCTGTTAGAAGTTTTATTTGATGAAGTCACTTTAGACACAGATTGTCCTTCATACTCAAGTGATACATTGATAACAGAAGTATTTAAAACTAATGAGTCATTAGAAGATGTTTCTTTGATGTAATAATCACCAAGTGACAAATTATCCCATGTAATTTTTCCATCTTCGTTTGTTTTCTTTGATGATACTAAAGCATCTTTTTCATAGAATGTTTTTGTACCTGCTTTATTTGTGATTTTTTCTTTAGCATGTAATTCATAAGTATTGCCTTTTAAAGTCGCATCACCTTTTAAGCCATTTGTTTTTGAAGTATCAATTGATTTTGTCAACTCGATTTTTCCTGTTGGCTCATCATTTGAAAAATCAATCTTTGTTGTTTCATTAGCTTTGATAGTAAATGTTTTTTCAGTAACATTGATTAAATAACCGTTTCCAGCTTTTGCTTCAACTGCCTTATAATCACCTAATTCCAATCTTTCAAGACTGATTTTACCATTTGCATCAGTTGTCCATGTTTTATCATAGCCATTTGGTCCTGTAATTCGATAAGTTGTATTTGGAACAGTGGCACTTTGATCTGAATTGTATTTTGTTAATTCTAATTTACCAAACTGATTGATTTCTACATTCAATGTAGCCTGCATAACATCACTGATTTTGAATGTAGCAACTGACTGGCAATCTTTAGAAGTATAATAAATACTTACACCTGTTTCACTTGCAGGAATATTTTTCTTTAAAACGATATTTGCTTCATTGATAGATGTTGAACCTTTCACAGTTAATTGATTTCCACTGATTGATACATCTAATCCGCCATTATCAGCTACGACCATATCTTTTAAAACACCATTTGTATCAGTCAAAGTCAATGTCTTATCAGCATCAACGCTTTGTGTTTTGCTTACAAATGAAGGAGCAACATAATACTTATCAACATCAGCAAGAATTTCATTCCATGCTTTCTTTGTTGCTTCATAAGTTGGTGTTGTACTTGTTCTGACATACTCTAAATCAGCTTTTTCATGAAGTTCTCTCCAGATAAGCCCCTGAGTGATTGCATACCAGTCGACATCTTCTCTGCCTTTCACTTTAGTTCCATAGTAAGCAATTAAAGATAATCTTTTTGCTTTTGCTTCTGTAATGCCTATGTCCTTATAAGTTCCAGCAGTTACAGTGACATTTTTATGAAATGTTGTATAATAATCAACACAGAAGACAGGCTGATTATCAACCATCAAATATCCTTCATGACCATGTTCAGAATTATCTGTTGGATCAACAAGAATCCAGTCATCATAGACTTTTCTGCCCGTTGTTCCTGTAGCAGCAGATACATTCGTTGTAAGTCCTGATACTAGCATCACTGTACTCGCAAGACATAAAACACTTTTTTTCATTTTACTTTTTAATTTATCTAACATTTTTTCTTCTCCTTGTTTTTTGATTTTGTGCATAAAAAAAAGGGGAATTTTTTTATATTCCCCCAACTAAAACAAGGTGATCTGATTCTAATCATCTTCATTTACCTCCAATAAAAAAAGCATCACTTAATGGATGCCTATCTTTTCAGTCATATGATATTTAATTTTTATTCATTCATATAAACTTGAATGTTTTCTTCGATTTGCTGAACATTTCGTTCTTTTTGAATCTGTTTATCTTTGTTATCCCAAGTTAAAAATACAGCTAATCCAATAACAAATAAAATAACTAATAGTTTCTTCATAACACTCAGCTCCCTGTCTTTTATCAATTTCTTTTACAGTTTCATTTTATATTGAGCATTTATGAATAACAAATGTACGATCAGTTTGACTTTCTTTGAATTTTGCTTTTTCTTCTGACAGATTCACTGCCTTTTGAATTTCTTCTTACAAAACATCTGTAAAACTTTTTAGGCATAATACATTGCTTTTTCATCACATTCTCCTTTACTGCTTCTTATATTAATAGAAGTTATATAATACTTAAAAACATAGTTCACTTTTCTTCCGTTAGGTAATATATACCCGTTAGGTTGAAAGGGGGTTCTTAGGGGGAAACGCAGTCACGTTTCCATGCAAAAAAAAGACAGACTTCCCCTTATAAGCCTGCTGATATATAAAAATATGCAATTTTTAAAGTTACATCTGTAACTGATATTTATCTTTCATGTTCCTTATTTCTTTTCTTTGCCCATGTTTTCAGTAATTTTAAAATCACTTCACTTTTCTGTCTTGGTGTAAATTCTTTAGGAAAATACTCATCTATATCCTCCATCTTAAAAGAAATCTTCTCTTTCTGATTAGCCTTCACCTCTGTCATGATTGAATAGATAACATTTTCATCTAATCTGTTTTCCTTTGATAATTCCTTCATTCTGATAGTCTGAGCATGTGATGGCGTTAAATCAAGTTCTTCTATATACTTCACGACAAGTTCCTGATTTTCTTTTGACAGATAAGACAGTTCAACTGCTGGATTGAAAGCTATTTTCTTTTTATCCTCCCTCAATCCATCGACCATATCTCTTAATGGTTCAATCAGTTCAGTTAAGCGAATATATCGTTGAACTTGTTTATAACTTTCACCTACTTCACTAGCCAACACTTCAACAGAATATACTCCTTTTAACTTCTGGCCAACTTGTCCAGAAGTTAAATCAGTTCTTCTTCCCTGATGTTTCATTGCCTCAAGTTTCATCTTATAGGCAAATCCTCTTTCACTTGGCAAGATCGTTTCACGCTGAATGTTGGAATCAACCATAATGATGGTTGCCTGATCATCAGTTAAATCACGTATAATTGCAGGAACTTTATCCAGTCCATTTAATTCAGCAGCTTTCATTCTTCGATGTCCTGAAACCATTTCATAGCCATTTCCATCTTGAGAAGGTCTAACAAGTGTAGGCAATAATATTCCCTGTTCAGTCACACTTTCAATAAGTTTTATCATCTGCTCATCCTGTCTGACCTTGAATGGGTGATCTTTAAATTCATGTATTTCACTGATAGGAAGTTCCATGATTTTTTCTAGCTTTGCCTCCTGACGCTGTTCTTCGTTAGTAAACAAATCATCGTATGAAGGTATTCTTATGTCGTTTATGTTCTTTTTCGGCATTTAAGATAACCTCCTTTGTAAAAGCATCGTACGCTTTGGTTGCTGAACCTTTTGGATCATATTCAAATATACTTTGTCCTGTTCCTGTTGATTCAGCTGCTTTTGTACATCTAGGAATCGTCATATCAAAGACTTTAATATGCCCACCAAAATTTTGTCTGACATCTCTTGTAATTTTTTTTGAAAGATTTGTTCTTTCGTTGGTCATAGTAATTAAAATACCTTCAATCTTTAAATCCTGATTAAGATTTCTTTTCACCATATTGATTGACTTTAATAAGTCAGCCATTCCTTCAATAGCATACGGCTCTGCTTGAACTGTGATAATGACTTTATCGCTTGCAGTTAAAGCATTGATAGGCAGATTATCCAATGATGGATTGGTGTCAATAACAATAAAATCATAATCATCTCTAACAATATCAATAAATCTTTTGACAACAGTTTCTCGACATATAGCACTTTCTAATGTCGGATTAATTGCAGCTAAAGAAATATTCGCAGGAATAATATCTACATTTTCATCACTATGCAAAATAAGCTGTTCTTTATCAATAGGAATATCCTGAATAACTGATAAAATAACTTCTTTCATAGATAAGGGATACTGATTGCTGTCACGATACCCAAACGACTTAGTAGATTGTCCCTGTGGATCAAGATCAACCAGTAATACTTTTTTGTCATGCAATGCAAGACAGGCACTTAAACTCACTGATGTCATTGTTTTACCAACTCCACCCTTTTGGTTAGCAATTGTAATGACCTCAGCCATAATCAATCACTCCTAACTCTTTGTCTAACATTTCTTATCCTCCTTTCTTTTCGCCAAATATTGACTTGGCTATGTAAAAAGTCATCTAAAATCATTTAGATGACCTGTCAATAAAATATGTTAAGGAATCTTTATCTTTCCATTTGTTTTTTCTTTGGTTTGTCATAATCCTTTAAAGGAATACCTTTACCTTTTATATGTTCCAGCATTTTATCTAAATCTTCCTGACATTCTGCAGCTACAATATAATCAAATACAACTTTTCCATTCTGTTTTATTGGATAAACTGTACTAATAAATCTTTTTCCACTTTCAAGTACCGAATATTCCATAGGCAACTCTTCATCAATCAATTTAAGATTTCCCTTATAAAATAATACGATTGGTGGACATTCAACAGTTTTAAAATAATCAGGATAATTATCACAGATCAGGGTTACATACTTATGCCTTATCTGTTTTTTATATTGTTTTAGCATTTGTTCATCAGCTTGTTCTTTTGTTTGAATTGCTACAAACATTCTTTTAAAATCTCCTTCATATTTCATAGCAAAATATAATAGTATATCTCTCATTTTCCTTTACCTCCTAAAATAAAAAAACAGAATTTAAAATTCTGAACCATAAAAATTACTCTGCCTTGTAATATGTATATTATAAAATTTATTAAAAGTATTTAAATTATAGACTCTCTGAATCGATATCAGAAGTTGTGGGTTGCTTACACACTGCACACAAATCTTAAAAATCATTTTCCATAAAAATTCGCTGAGATTTACTAGAACTTATTAGGACCTAAATAGACTTATAAACTCATTTAGAAAACAGACAAACCATTTCGATCGAAGAAGCAATGAACAAATAAGAAAAATCTTATTAAAAGCGAAAAGTCCTGATTAATTCAGGGCTTTTTTATTTTTGCTTTCTTCATTTTTTCGACTTTTCCTAATGAAACTTGCTGAGATTTTGTGAGATTCCGATGGATTTTTTCGGTTACACACAGGTTGCACACAGGTTGCGCACAGGTTGCACACATATGTTGCACACAAATTACACACACGTTGCACACCCCAAAACCATTGATATACTAACGTTTTCACTAGTCTGTTGGTGCATTTTGAGAACAGTTT